>SMTZ1_10003526_pt1 | contig 50754 bp, 38 predicted proteins | sample DeeMarSWOR136_30_FD_25667 | JGI IMG/M metagenome (IMG submission 25667) | reverse complement strand
GTTCCCATTCAGAAATGGCTCTTTTTTCCGAAAACGTTTGACTTGGTTCATAAAGTATAGTAGCTTTTGGGAAAAATGAATGAGAGTTCATTCATTCAAAAGGGTATTCATCGTCTGCTTCAAGGAGGTCCCTCATGGACAGGAAAATCAAGAAAGCCGGAGTGCTTGGTGCAGGGGTCATGGGAGCCACCATAGCCGCTCAGCTTGCGAATGTAGGGATTGAGACCGTTCTTCTGGATATCGTTCCCCCGAAATTCACAGAAGAAGACGAGAAAAAGGGACTCACCCCGGACAACAAGGCCTTCAGGAACAAACTCTCCCAAAACGGCGTCGAGACCGCCTTGAAAGCACGGCCCGCGTCTTTCTACGTGCCTGAAAATGCCAAGCTCATCAGCACAGGCAACATGGAAGATGACCTTGAACGGCTGAAAGATGTGGACTGGATCATTGAAGTCGTCGTGGAAAGGCTGGATATCAAGAAAATCGTCTTCGAGAAGCTCGAGCCTCTGATGACCCCAGGAACAATCATTTCTTCCAATACCTCCGGCATCTCGGCAGAAGCGATGTGCGAAGGCCGGTCGGCCGATTTTCGAAAGCACTTCGCCATCACCCATTTTTTCAACCCACCCAGATACATGAAACTCCTTGAGATCGTTCCTGGTCCCGATACGCTCCCCGAAGTGATCGAAATCCTGGCTGAAGCCTGCGAGAAAGTAGTGGGCAAAGGGATCGTGTATGCCAAGGATACGCCGAATTTTGTGGCCAACCGCATCGGCGTCTACAGCATGCTCACGGTTATCCGCACTATGATGGACCTTGGCTTGACCCTTGAAGCTGTGGACCAACTGACGGGGCCCGTGGTGGGCCATCCCAAGAGCGCCTCCTTTCGAACAGCCGATCTGGTTGGTCTCGACACCCTGCGGGAGATGTTCAAACCGCCCACCTTTATTCAGCAGATGACTGAAAAGGGGCTTCTCGGCGAAAAAACCAAGCAGGGCTTTTACAAAAAGACGAAAGACAGCGAAGGCAAGAAGGCCATCCTTTCTTTGGACTACAACACGCTGGAGTATAAGCCTCAGGAAAAAGTCAAGTTGGGGTCCCTGGATGCGGCGAAGACCGTTTCAGGAACCGCCGGGAAGGTCAAGTCCCTGTACTATGCGGACGACCTTCCGAGATGCTCATTTATGCGGCCAATCGCATCCCTGAAATTGCCGACGACATCGTCAACGTGGACAACGCCATGAAATGGGGCTTTGCCTGGAGAATGGGACCCTTTGAGGGATGGGATGCCCTTGGCGTGCGTCAGTCCGTTGAAAAGATGGCAGAAGCGGGCTACGAGATTCCCGGCTGGGTGCAGGAGATGCTTAATAGCGGCAAGGAGTCTTTTTACAAAAGGGAGAAGGGCAACCTCTATTTCTACGACATCCTTCCCAAGGATTACAAGGAAGTCCCGGTCAAACCAGGGATTATTCTTCTTCCCGCCCTGAAGGAACGGGAAAAGAAAATCGCGGGCAACAAAGGGGCAACCCTCATAGACCTGGGTGACGGGGTGGCCTGTCTGGAGTTCCACACCAAGATGAACGCCATCGGTGATGACATTGTCAACATGATCTTCAAATCAGCTGACATCGTGAGCAAAGACTTTGACGGCCTGGTGATCGCAAACCACGCGGATAACTTCTCCGCAGGCGCCAACTTGCCCCTTGTTCTCTTCTCGGCGCAAGAAGAGGAATGGGATGAACTGGAGTGGATGATCAAGATGTTCCAGGACAGTCTTATGAGACTGAAGTACCTGGACAAACCTGTGGTCGCAGCCCCTGCCGGCATGGCTCTAGGAGGCGGTTGTGAGATCTGCCTGGCTGCGGATCGCGTACGCTATGCCGCAGAAACGTACATGGGTCTCGTGGAAGTGGGCGTCGGACTGATCCCGGCAGGTGGCGGGACAAAGGAGCTCATCATCCGAAACACGGAGCACCTCTTTGAAGTGCAGCGAGGTGGTGTCTACCCGAAACAGATCGAGTTGATGCCTTATATCGCCAGAGTCTTTGAGACCATCGCCCTGGCCAAAGTCGCCACTTCCGGACCCGAGGCCGTCAAGCTCGGATATTTGAGACCCAGCGACAAGATGACCGTCAACCGGGACTACCTGATCGAGGACGCCAAAAAGACGGTTCTGGCCATAAACATGGAGGGATACACACCGCGGAGACCTCTGGAGGAAATCCGCGTGGCCGGAGAGAACAGCTTTGCCATGATGAAAATGGCTGTTTGGACACTTCACGAGCAGGGCTATGCCACCGACCATGATGTGACGGTCTCTGAGAAGGTCGCTTACGTGGTTTGCGGTGGCCGGGTTCAAGAGGACAGCAAGGTGAGCGAGCAATATCTGCTTGATCTTGAAAGAGAGGCTTTCCTGAGCCTATGCGGCGAGCCGAACACCCACGCCAGGATCCAGCATATGCTGACCACAGGAAAACCACTAAGAAACTAGACGATTGAAGATTGAGGAATTGGGGGATTGGGGGATTCAGGGGACGCTTATGAACGCAGATTGTCAGGAGAAGATAGAGACAGGATGCACGGGATAAACTGGATCAAAAGAAATGATCATGAAAAAAGGAAGTTTCGGAAAACACGAAATAACAGCAATTCTTCTTTCGTGCTTTCGACCTTTCGTGCTTTCGTGATGATCTTTTTAGTGCTCCTGAGGAATTGACGATCGACGAGTCACGAATGTCGAATGACTAATGACAAATGACAACCGCTAGGGGAGGAGAATAAAATGAGAGAAGCCGTTATCGTTGCTGCTTGCAGAACAGCTGTGGGAAGGGCTCCGCGCGGCATGCTCAGACATACCCGTCCGGAAGAGATGGGCTGTGCCGTGTTGGGCGAATTGCTAAAACGGGCGGGAGACCTTGATCCCAATCTTATAGATGACGTCATCATCGGCTGCACCTTTCCCGAGGCGACTCAAGGTCTCAACTTAGGCCGGGTTCTGGTCATGTCCATGCACTGGCCGGACCGCATTCCCGGTATGACGGTCAACCGGTTCTGCTCGTCAGGGCTTCAGTCCATTGCCATCGGTGCGGAAAAAATTATGTGCGGCTTCTCCGATGTGATTGTGGCCGGTGGCGTGGAAAGCATGAGCCAGATCCCCATGGGGGGCAGCATGCTGTACCCTAACCCGGCACTCGTGGACACCAGACCGGGTGCATTTACGGGCATGGGTCTGACCGCTGAGAACGTGGCTGAAAGATATAAGATCGGCAGAGACGAGCAGGATGAATTCGGTGCCAAGAGCCAGCAGAAGGCGGAGGCTGCTATTAAAGCGGGCCGGTTCAAGAGTCAGATCGTTCCATTAAAAGTCAAAGTGCAAAAGCCTGCGCCGAAGGGCCGCTTTGAGTTTGAAGAAGTCCTCTTTGATACCGACGAGGGTATGCGGCCCGGGACAACCAAAGAGATCATTTCCAAGCTTCGTCCTGCCTTTACAGTCAACGGCACCGTGACAGCGGGGAACTCCTCACAGACCAGCGACGGCGCGGCAGGGGTGGTTTTGATGTCCAAAGAAAAGTCCAAGGAACTGGGACTGAAGCCCATGGCAACCTTCCGATATCATACTGTGGAGGGCTGCCCTCCGGAGTATATGGGCGTCGGCCCTGCAGTGGCCATTCCCAAAGTGCTAAAGCTGGCCAATATGACCCTGGATAAGATGGAGTTGATTGAGCTGAACGAGGCCTTTGCGGCCCAGGCCATTTACTGTATAAGAGAACTCGGTATCAACCAAGACATAACCAATGTGAACGGCGGAGCCATTGCCCTCGGCCATCCTCTTGGATGCACAGGTTCCAAACTGACCACCCAGCTTCTCTATGAGATGCAGGAGAGAAAGGTCCGCTGGGGCTTGGTCTCCATGTGCATCGGCTTCGGCATGGGTGCAGCGGCGATCCTTGAAAGAGAGGACTACTAACGGAAAAAAGGAGACATAGCATGGCAAAGGAAAAACTTTTTAAGGGCGGAGAGTTCATCATAACCGATGCTTTACCTGAGGAAGTGTTTACCCCGGCATAAAGGAGGTGGCTTCAAAAGCGGAAGAGCTTAAGGAGCTCAATCCGGAACTGCTCAAAAGCCTGATGAGAAAGGCAGGAGATCTTGGCTTTCTGGGGGCAGATACACCTGAGGTTTACGGAGGGTCGGAACTCGACAAGGTAAGCGCGGTTTTGGTATCCGAGAGGATCTGCGCAGGGGGAGTATCCGGGTTTATGGTCACGTATGGCTGCCATACAGGGATTGGAAGCCTGCCAATTGTCCTTTTCGGAACCCCGGAACAGAAGAAGAAGTACCTTCCAAAATTGGCCAGTGCCGAGATGATTGGCGCTTACGCCCTCACAGAGCCTGGACACGGCTCGGATGCGCTGGGAGCAGAGTCCAGAGCCGTTCTATCCGATGATGGAAAACATTACATCCTCAACGGCCAGAAGCAGTTCATCACCAACGCGGGATTCGCCGATCTTTTTCTCACTTATGCCCAGGTTGACGAGAAGCATTTTACCAGTTTCATTGTGGAAAGAAATTGGGACGGCGTGTCCGTGGATGAAGAGGAGAAAAAGATGGGGATGCACGGCACCTCCACCCGAGCTGTGATCTTTCAGGATGTCAAAGTGCCTGTAGAAAATGTGCTCCTCGAGGTGGGAAGGGGTCATGTGGTGGCCCTCAACACCCTGAATGTGGGCCGTTACAAGATCGCGCCCATGATCGTTGGATCAGCCAAATCGATCTTCGCAGAAGCTGTGAAGTATGCCAAGGGCAGGGTCCAATTTGGAAGGCCCATCTCCGAATTCGGTCTCATCAAACAGAAAATTGCTGAGATGGCCATCAGGATTTATATCACTGAGAGTATGGTGTACAGAACGGCGGCTCTTCTGGATATGGCTCTGGAGGGCATCGACCCAACCACAGAAGAGGCCGGAAAACTCACCGGTGAGGCGATTCGAAAATATGCCCTCGAGTGCTCGGTCATGAAGGTGTACGGCTCCGAGATGTTTGATTATGTGGTGGATGAATGTGTTCAGATTCTTGGGGGCTATGGCTACATTGAAGATTACCCGGCCGAGGGGGCCTACCGGGATTCCAGGATCAACCGGATCTGGGAGGGAACCAATGAAATCAATCGCCTTTTGATTGTGGATATGCTCATGCGAGCCGCCTTGAAGGGGGAACTGCCTCTTCTGGATGTGATCAAAAAGACCACGGAAGAGCTCCTGACCTTCAGGCCGAGCTTCGAGGAAGAAGAAGGCATCCTGGAAAAAGAGAAGAAGATGATCTCCAATGCCAAGAAAATGGGGCTCTTGGCCGCGGGCGCGGCAACCCAAAAATACATGCAAAAGCTGGCCAGCGAGCAGGAGATCGTGGGTCTCATCGCTGAAATGATCATCGAGATCTTTGCCATGGAGTCTGCGCTTCTGAGAACGCTCAAAAAAGTTGAAAAGGATGGTGAGGAAAATTCCAAGATACAGCTTGCAGCCACTGAGGTTTACATCAACGACACCTTCCCTCAGATCGAAAGCAGGGCCAAACAGATCTTTGCCGCCATTGCTGAAGGGGAGGAACTCAGAACCCAGCTCATGGCGGTCAAACGGCTGGCCAAGTATACGCCGATCAACACTATAGCCCGGCGAAGGGCCATTGCCGACAGTGTGATACCGGTGGCCCGATATCACCTCACCAAGATCTAGCGAGGCCGCGCCTCCCCGGCCCGTAACGGTCCGGGACGGGCAAAGCAACGAGGCTTTCGCCAGGGATGTCCATTCCCCTAAATGTTCAGATCTGCGCTATGTAGACAGCTAGTTTCAGGACTGGCGATACGCGGCTTTGACTTTTCAAAAAAACGGCTTATTTTCAAGAGGGTTCTGAATGGGAACCCTCTTTTTCATTCATAGAACCACCAGCTAGGTCCCAGAAATTCCTATAATCATTCCCAAAGAGGGAATGGTCATAATTGCACTTTCATGGGGCCGTGGGTGGTTGGTCTCCAAAACACCATCATGGAACCCTGAATCTCACGTAGGGGAGGGGTTTATCCGCCTCAGGCGGATTAATCCCCTCCCGCGGGCGGGCGTAAAGCCCGCCCCTACAGAGGGGCTGCCCCCTGTAACAGATATTCAGAATATGGGGTCCTTCGACGTTCCTCAGGACCGTGAGCCTGTCGAACGGCCGTTCCAAAGGCAGGGGAGATATGGTTGCGGGCTGGACGACCACCCCCCGACAGCCCCGAGTAAGCGAGAGCTTTTTCAAGTTATTTCTGGGACGTGATACGAGTTTCAGTACCCCTCAAATCTTCCGTGTCAAGAGGCGGGATGTGGGGGCGGAGCGATAGATGCTTGATAGAATTCAGCAACTCAGAAATATTGGGATAAGCGCCCATATTGATTCGGGCAAGACCACCCTGACGGAGAGAATCCTTTATTACACAAAACGGATCTTTGCGGTCCATGAAGTCAAAGGTAAAGACGGGGTGGGGGCCAAAATGGATTCCATGGAGCTCGAAAAGGAGCGGGGGATCACCATTTCTTCAGCCGCCACTTTCTGTCAATGGAACGGTCATACCATCAACATCATAGACACCCCCGGCCATGTGGACTTCACCATTGAAGTGGAGCGAGCCCTCAGGGTGCTCGATGGCTCTATACTGGTTCTTTGCGCAGTCGGCGGTGTGCAGTCCCAGTCAATCACCGTGGATCGCCAGATGAACCGGTACAAAGTCCCAAGAGTGGCGTTCATCAACAAGTGTGATCGGGCCGGAGCCAACCCCTATCGGGTGGTGGAGCAACTGCGTCACAGATTAAACCACAACGCCGTTCTCATGCAGATACCGATCGGATTGGAAGCCCATTTCTCAGGCGTCGTGGATCTCATCTCCATGAAAGCCGTCTATTTTGGGGGGCCTTATGGAGAAGAGGTCGTTGCTGAGGACATTCCGGCCCATCTTGTGGATGAAGCCAATGCGAGGCGGGAGGAATTGCTCGACGCGGCATCCATGTTCTCCGATGAGTTAATGGAGGCGATCTTCGAGGATACCGTTACGGAGGAATTGATTCATGAAGCCGTAAGACGGGGTTCTCTCAGAAGGGCTCTGACCCCTGTTTTTATGGGTTCGGCCTACAAAAATATCGGCGTTCAACCCCTCCTGGACGGGGTGACCCACTACCTGCCTTCACCGAAAGACGTCGAGAATACAGCCCTCGACTTGGACCACGACGGTAAGGGGGTGCTCCTTACTTCAGATTCGGATGCGCCTCTGGTTGCGCTTGCTTTTAAACTGGAGGTTACCCCCTATGGCCAGCTCACCTATCTCAGGATCTACCAAGGCTCCATGCACAAGGGCGGCGAACTGACCAACACCCGGACCAGAAAAAAATTGAAAGTGGGGCGGCTCGTCCGAATGCATGCCGATGAGATGGAGGAAATATCTGAGGCCGGGGCAGGAGATATTGTGGCGCTTTTCGGCGTTGACTGTTTTTCAGGAGATACCTTTACCGACAACCGCCTCAATGTGGCCATGACCTCCATTTTTGTTCCCGAGCCGGTGATCTCCCTTTCCGTAACACCAAAGGACAATCCGTCCACCACAAAGCTGTCCAAGGCGCTCAACCGATTTGTGCGCGAGGATCCCACCTTTCGCTCCCATGTGGATCAAGAATCGGGAGAAACCATCATTTCAGGCATGGGAGAGTTGCACCTGGAAATCTATGTGGAAAGAATGAAAAGAGAATTTGGTGCGGATGTGGAAACGGGTATGCCCCAGGTGGCCTATCGGGAGGCCATTTCGCAAAAGGTGGCCTTCGATTATACCCACAAGAAACAAACTGGTGGAGCGGGACAGTACGGCCGTGTCTCCGGATTTATGGAGCCCTCTGAAGAAGGCGTGTTCGAATTCCTGAATCAGGTAAAGGGGGGCGTCATCCCAACCGAGTTTATTCCCGCCGTGGAAAAAGGTTTTCAATCGTGCCTTGAAAAGGGTTTACTTCTCGGTTTTCCCGTTCTTGGGATGCGAGTTGTGGTCAACGACGGTCAGTTTCATGCTGTGGATTCCTCTGAACTGGCCTTCAGACAGGCCGCCGTCGGGGCTTTCAGACAGGCTTACCCCAGCGCCCGGCCTATAATCCTAGAACCCATTATGAAAGTTTCCGTCGAGTGCCCCTCAGAATTTCAAGGGAATGTGCTCACATCCATCAATCAACGTCGAGGACTCATTATGAGTGCCTCAGAGGATGGCGTCTTCACAACCATCGAAGCGGAGGTTCCTCTTGGGGAGATGTTCGGCTACGCCACCACGGTGCGGTCTCTGACGCAGGGCAAAGCGGAATTCACCATGGAGTTTAGCCGATATTCGAAGGTGCCGGATCACATAGCGGAAAAAGTGAAGGCCGAATTCGCAGCCCAGAAAAAAGGGGGAAAAAAATGATCCAAGATTTAGCAGAAGTTGGTCCCTTAGGCGTCCTTGAAAGATCCTCCCATCAAGGGTTGGGGAAAGGGCATCTGGGGGTGCTCATCGCCCGAGCCGGTGTTGGAAAAACGGCCTGCTTGATTCACATTGCACTCAGCAAACTCTTTCGCAACGAGAAACTGGTCCATATCTCCCTTGAGAACGCGCCGGAAAAAGTAAATTTCTATTACAATGTGATCTCCTCTGATCTAACAAAATACCTGGACATGGCGCAGGTCGCCAACATCAAAGCGCTCATCCCGCGAAACAGGATGATCCTTTCCTTTCTAAACCAGAGCTTTCAAATCCGGCGCCTTCGAGAAAACCTGGCAAATCTGGCGGAAAGAATCGAATTTGTTCCTGACACGCTCATCGTGGACGGCCTCGATTTCTCAAACGTCTCAGAGGACATACTTAAAGAATTCCAAGAGATTGCCCGAACATCCCAGGTGGAGATATGGTTCTCCGCCCTCTCCCACAAGCATATTGCCGACATGAATGAGAGGGGCATCCCCTATCCCTGCAACCATGTGGACCACCTTTTCAGCATCATCCTCCAGCTAGAACCGTCTCAATCGGGTATTTTTCTGAAACTCCTGAAGGACCACGGAAACCTCATTCCTCCAGAAGCCCATGTCCAGCTTGACCCAAAGACCTTCATTGTGACCGCTTAAGCTGAGGCTTTTGATTCAAGGAACGGTATAAAAACGGGGGTTCGTATCTCCGAGATCCCGGCCAAAAGCTGATACCAAAAAGGGACTTCTCTTTATCCCCGGAGGAAAGCAAGCATGCAAAGCCAAAACCGAAAACCCTTAATCAAAGCCATTTGCAGCGGTCGTATGCTTGTGGCCCTTTTGATGGGTTTTTCGTGTGGCGTGCCACTTCTCCTGACCATCAGCGTATTGCAAGCATGGATGAAAGAAGAAGGGGTGGATCTGACCGTCATCGGCATGATGGCCTTGGTCGGACTTCCCTACACCTTGAAGTTTCTCTGGGCCCCTTTTATGGATCGTTTTACACTGCCGTTTCTAGGCAGAAGAAGAGGATGGCTTCTGGTAGCCCAAGTGGCCTTGATCTTTTCAATTGCAGGCCTGGGGTTAACAGACCCGGGGAATAATCCATGGCTGGTCGCTTTCGCAGCATTTTTCGTGACCTTCTTCAGCGCCTCCCAGGATATTGTCGTGGATGCTTACCGGAGGGAAGATTTCCCGGATGAGGAACTTGGGCTTGCCTCTTCCCTGTACATCAACGGATACCGTGTAGGCATGTTGCTGGCTTCCGGCGGCGGGCTCATCATGGCGGATCATATGTCATTTTCTTCAGTCTACCTGATCATGGCCGCCTGCATACTGCCCGGCCTCGTTACCACACTCCTTGCACATGAGCCTGAGGTTAACGTAAGAACGCCTGACAATATAAGGGAAGCTGTCGTGGACCCCCTTGTGGAGTACTTTTCCCGCCAAGGTGCTCTGTGGATTTTGGCATTCATACTCTTCTACAAGATTGGAGATACCATGGCCAGCGCCATGACCATGCCGTTTTACCTTGATATAGGTTTTACGAAAACAGAAATTGGTGCAGTGGTGAAACTTTTCGGGTTCTGGGCTACCGTCGCCGGCACTTTGGTGGGCGGGGTTTTCATGCTTCGGATGGGAATTAACCGATCCCTTTGGGCTTTTGGTTTTCTCCAGGCTATCTCTACAGCATGCTTTGCGATTCTGACCCGGACCGGCCCCAATGTTTCTATTCTGTCCGGTGTGATTGCCTTTGAGAACCTAAGCAGCGGCATGGGAACAGCCGCTTACGCGGCATTTATGGCCAGTATTACAAACAAGAAATTTACCGCCACGCAATATGCGCTTCTCACCAGCCTTATGGGCGTTCCCAGAGTGATAGCATCGGCTCCGACAGGATTTCTTGCCAAGAATATGGGCTGGGGAAGTTTCTTCATTGCCTGCGCCTTGATTGCAATCCCGGGAATGCTGCTTCTATTGAAATTCGCGCCTTGGAACCCTAGGAAAAGAACAGAGGATGCTTTGCCATCATCCATGCCTTTATGAAGGCTGGACCGATGCATCGGTGCGCTTCAAAATATTCGTCGGTGAGAAAGTTTGTTTCTTCCCCTCTGCGGCTTTGCTCCAACCCAGGCGGACTAGGGCAATCAGGCTGGAAAGATCATGGAGATTTTATGATGGTGAACGTGTGTAATGGTTAAGAGTTGAGAGGGGTTCATGAATCAATTTAAGCCCCTATTCGAGTCCACTGCACCCCTGCTGTTTTGGGAGGATTCACGGATTGAATTGTTGGCTTCATTCTGATATTGTTGAAAGTCTTACAGTTCGCCTGCGAGGCTTCGCGACCAAGGCCCGAAGACTTTATTAAGCCTTCTTCTAGAATATCCGCTACAAGAGATGAAGTAGCTAAGTCCTACGATTCATAAATTCGCTAACGAATTCATTCCCTCAGGACTCAGTGCTGAGGGAGCGAATCGCTCCTATAGTCTTAGGAAAATACGTGACCCTATTTGCGAATCGAAGCACTGAGCAAGGATGGTATCATCGTGTTGTTATTAAAGAATAAGGGGATGAAAATCGGTCGGAACGACCCTTGCCCTTGCGGCAGCGGTCTCAAATACAAAAAATGTTGCCTCGGCAAGAACTTTTCAGGATCCGAGGAAACCAAGAAGCGGTACCTGCGACTCTACAACATCCGGCTCAAAAGCAAAGAAGACGTTGAGCGCATCCGGGAAGCGGGCCGGCTGGCCCTTGACACGCTTCAGCTCGTTGAAGAAAAGCTCGTGGTCGGGATGACCACAGACGAGGTGAACACCCTGGTCCATGAATTCACGGTCCGTCATGGCGCCACACCTGCCCCCCTCAATTACCGTGGTTTCCCCAAAAGTGTCTGCGTATCCGTGAACGAGGAAATATGCCACGGCATACCCGGCCCCAGGGTCATACAGGACGGCGACATCGTCAATGTGGATGTGACCCCCATATTGAATGGATATTACGCCGATGCCAGCAAGACCTTTTTTGCAGGCACTCCGGGACCTGACGCGCGAAAGATCGTAGAAGTTGCCAGAAAAAGCCTGAAGGTGGGCATGGAAATGGTGAAGCCCGGGAACAGGATTGGGGATATCGGATGGGTGATTCAAAGCTATGCTAAGAGCAATGGATGTTCTGTAGTGAGAGAATTCGTGGGACACGGCGTCGGGTTCGATTTTCATGAGAGTCCTCAGATCCCTCACTTCGGCCAGCGGGGTCGAGGAATTGTCCTTGTGCCCGGCATGGTCTTCACCATTGAACCTATGATCAACCTGGGAGGGAAAGAACTCCACGTTCTGGACGACCACTGGACGGCAGTCACCAATGACGGTTCTCTTTCCGCACAGTTCGAGCAGACTATTCTGGTGACGGCAGATGGCTTTGAGAGCCTGACTCCTTACGACCTTGATGCACCCCTCTCGGGGAATGGAATAATGGAGTAATGGACGACACAAGAGAACGATGGAATAGTGGAAGAATGGAATAATGGGAATTTAAGGCGTGCTATCCCTTTTGACCCAATATTCCAACATTCCAATATTCCTTTGATCCATTACTCCAGTACTCCATTAGTTAAGTATGGGAACCTATGCTGTCCCGTATCGTAGATCAAGCTAAGGATTTGGGCTTTATCGCTGTGGGCTTTTCCCGCCCTCAGCGCCCTCTCTTTTTTGACAGTTTCACAGCATGGCTGGCCCAAAAAGGGCACGCCGGTATGTCGTGGCTCGAGAGACATGTCGAACTGCGCGAGAACCCCTCAAGGTTGCTGAAGAACTGCCAAAGCATCGTCTCTCTGGCGTTTCCCTATCCTTCCGAAAGATCTGGAACTCCTGACGGATTTTACGTATCCAGGCATGCCGATCCCGCCAAGGAAGATTATCACCAGAGGCTAAAGAAGAGCTGTCTTGTTGTTGCAGATGTCATCAGGAAAGCGAGTCAGGACTGTCGAGTCAGAATCTGTGTGGATTCCGCCCCATTGCTTGAAAGAAGTGTTGCCCTTGCCGCAGGTCTTGGCTTCATCGGCAAAAACAACATGATGATCATACCAGGATATGGTTCGTATGTGTATCTTGCCGAGATCCTCACCACAGCCCGTCTCCCCTTTGAACCGGTTGAACCCATGGAGAATCAGTGCGGATCTTGCACGCAGTGCGTTGATGCCTGTCCTGCAGGCGCTCTTCAGAAGCCTTTCTACATCAATGCGAGCCGCTGTCTCTCTTATCTGACCATCGAATACAACGGGCATGTCGCTCAGGATTCTGCCGGAGCAATGGGGGATTGCTTTTTCGGTTGTGATCGCTGCCAGGAAGCATGTCCATTCAACAAAGAGGACTCCTCGACAAGGATTTCGCTGCCTTCCACCGAAGAATTTTTGGAGATGGACAACGCCACTTTTGGGCAACGCTTTGGAAGGACGACATTGGCGAGGGCGGGCCTTGAAAAAGTAAAGTCCAATATCCTGGCTATGAGAAACTACGCTAGCGTTTCACCGCCATAATCCCCAGGTTAAATGCTTCCTGAAGCGTTTCGGGGTTCTCCTTTACAGCGGACTTTTTCTCCAACCGCCTGAAAAATATTCCCCCCTCATAGCTCATATCCAGGGCATCGAAAAAATATCGGGCCGTCAATTGTGCCCCTTCGAACAGGCTCTTACCTCGCGTCGCACCTACAGTGATGAGATACCCCTTGCCCCTTTTGGGTATGTCTCTCTCTTCCGGACTTTTCTCCAGCATTTTTTTGGCCCACATCGCTTGAGCACGGTCGATGATGGCCTTGACCTGTGCTGTTACGCTGTAGAAGAAGATCGGGGAAGCCAGAAAAATGACTTCCGCTTCTTCTATGAGGGGGTAGACGGACTGCATGTCATCCTCGACCACGCACTTTCCAGTGTCGTCACAGCCGCCGCATTCGATGCATCCCTCCATCTTCAGCTTTCGTGCATAAACCCGCGTGATTTCAGACCTTCCAGCGCTCTATCCAGAAGCTGATCCGTATTTCCTCCCTTCCGAGGACTTCCGTAGATGCCTAGCACTTTCATTCCATACCCCCTCTGGAACTCTCTCCTGGGATCAATGACGAAGTGGAGCACAAAGTATTCGTCACGATTTGAGCAACCGCTGTCTCGTTTCTTCTATAGGGTCCAAATGGGCCCTGTCAAGGATCAACTGATTGGGCGCTCCCAAAAAGAGCGGGCTTTCCCTTTTACAAGAGAAGGCCCGCTTCCTGCTCACGAGAAAGACTTACGGTTTATTTTGCCAGGTCAGGCTGGTACATCAGATTTTTGTCCATATGGTAGCTCCATGGGAGCCCTTCGTTTCGCCAACCGCCCCCCGTTCGCTGGCCATGAAAGGCGCTATGCTTGTATTTCATCTTGTCGCCTTCAAACCCACCCATGATATTGTGAACCTTACCCACATCGAATCCGGCCTTCGCGGCTTGCTCGCATGCATCGCAGCTTCGGCTGCCGCTCCGGCACATGAATATCAGGGTATCCGTTTTGGGATTAAACCTGGCCAGAAGATCTTGGCCGAAGTTTGGATTGGGGACCATTTCATACCCCTTCTCCCCGACTTTATTGGACCAGAACTTGATGGGAATGTTGTACGCCCCTTCAGGATGACCGATCAGCTCATATTCGGGTTGGCTTCGAACATCCACCAGGAAGGTATGCTCTTTGTCTTTCACGAGCATTTCGTGAGCTTGAACAGGCGCTAGATCTCCGCCACAGTGTGCTTTGTTGACCTTGTACTGATATTGGGCAAAAGATACAGCGGCCAGGGCAAATACAATTGCCAACGCTACAATACATGCTTTTCTGAAGTGCTTCATTGTTTTTTCCTCCTCGATTGTCATTCTGCGTCAAAGCGCGATAAACACAACTTTCTTTTTTGCTTTGCCGTGAAAGGCGCAAGCATAAATAACTGGGGTCTTTTCAAACGGCCCGATAGCTTAACACGCTGTTGGGTTCCATCTAATGGTTCAGCCTTATAGGCCGATCTGTGCTAGCTGGCTTAAGGCGTTTTTGCCACCTCCTTTCTTTAGACCACAAGGTCCCAATGAGACGATTTTGAGAAGTAATGCACCCGTTCAGTGCGACATGGATGAACGGGCTTGACTGACCGTCTGTGCCGTCAAAATGTCATGGACGCATCGGCGTCCCGGCCTGGAAATAATATGAAAGAAAGACGGGCTTGTCCATTGAAAATTGAGGCGTTCTTCTAATGATTTCAACCTATTATCCACACTAAATTAATATGAAACCAGAACATCCTCTGATGCTAGTCTCGTGTCCCAGAAATTCCTATCATCATTCCCGCAGAGGGAATGGCCAAAATTGGGCTCTAGGGGCCATCGGGAGGTGGTCTTACAGATCCGCAACCCAAATTCTCACGAAGCTTCTTGGACGCCCCCATCATGTCAATAGCGGCAACGTGCAGGCCCGCCCGCCTCGCCTGCCTGTCCTCCCGCGCCAGGATGGGGCGGGGAGCGGCTCGCGATGGCGGGCGGGGCTGCCCAGGGACAGATATTAGGGACAGGGGGTCCTTCGACGTTGCTCAGGACCGTGAGCCTGTCGAGCGGACGTTCTAAAGGCATGGGAGGTATGGTTGCGGGCTGAAGGACCCCCTCCCGACGGCCCCTCAAGCAAGCAAGAACTTCTTCAAGTTATTTCTGGAACGTGATGCTAAATTGGGTCTTCCGGCAAATGGATACGCATCGCTTCAACGGCTTCTCATGAACGACGCATAGTGATGGCCATGAAGGCTTTTTTTCGATTCCAAGGCTCACGGGCTTGCCCGCCTCGGGCAGGCTGGTCATTACAAGGAGTTACGGAATGGGGGACCCCATCCGCTGGTGGAGAGGCAACCGAATGCGTGGGGTTTCTATGACATGCATTTTTTTCTTGTAATTTTCCAAATTATGGTTTAGTTTTGGTTACTTAGCTACAAAACTTGCATGGAGACCAGACTTTTTCGCAGGTAACCGCCGGAAGAAAGATCTCGGATCATGGAGCAGGTACTCCTTTTGAACATCACCTACGAGCCCCTCAAGATCATCGTTTTACCATCAAATTGCCCTCTGTGGTTCGATTGCTCCGCCTGGTCAAGCGGCCCAAAAGCCCCGTGAAATTTTCCAGGCAAAACATCTATGCTAGAGACCGGTATCAGTGCCAATACTGTGGCGGTCGCTTTGCCGTTGAGGATCTCACCTACGACCACATCACCCCCAAGTCCCGCGGAGGAAAAACCAAGTGGGAGAATATCGTGACCTGTTGTGTGGATTGCAACAGGCAGAAAGGTGGGCGTACCCCTGCTGAAGCCTCGATGCAATTGATTCGAAAACCGAGTCGACCCACTTGGGTCCCTGCTATCAGGATTACGATATCATTTCACAAAGTGCCGGATTCGTGGCGGGACTATCTTTATTGGAATGTGGAGCTCCTTGAATAGGGATTTTTGGCCCGCCTTCTCATCGTGCAACTTTTCGAAAAAGTGTGTCATTGGGAGCGGAATATGATGATTGCTCCCAATGACTTTTTTCTGTGATTATGACACAGTCTCTCGGGGCGTGGTCACCGTTAGGAGGATTACTATTTCAGCACAGCCGCTATTTCTTCGGCTGTTTTTTTGATCACATCCATATCCCCCTGTTTCAGCTCCCAGGTTGTTATGGGCAGTTCGGGGTTTCCGCTGGTTCTGGGGACCAAATGGAGATGATAGTGCATCACCACTTGGTTCGCCCCCTTGCCATTCAGTTGTAAGGTGGCCATGCCGATTGGGTTCAGGACGGCTTTTATGGCATGGGCCACCTTCTGGGCTGCCAGATGGATGGCGGTGAGATCTTCAGAAGGAATCTCCCAGAGATTCTCGGCGTGTTTTTTGGGAATTATGAGGGTGTGTCCTTCCGAGATGGGATTGATGTCTTCAAAGGCCAGAACCTTTTCGTCCTCATAAACTTTGAAACAAGGAATCTCGCCCTTAGCAATTTTACAAAAGATACAGTCCTCCATGTCTGCCCTCCTTTCCTTATTCAGATTCGGAGACACCCGGTTTTCCGGTGGCCATCATGTTCATGAGCTTCTCTTTCGCCTCTCCCGCCACTTCCGTCTTTCGTCTTATATTTTGGGACCTCATCACGTCATAGGTCCCATCTTCAAAAAGGACAGGAACCTGGGTGACGTAGTCTGGATTGTGACAACATCCTGGAGCGAAGAAATGTCCTGGCCGCCTTCCCTCTTTGAACTGGACTCTCACTTTTTCGAAATCCTCCCCTGAGACAACGATTCCCACATGGCCCGTAAAGGACTTGACCATGTCTCCTGGTTCAAATAGCCTTTTCATGGCCGCCATGACCTCCAGTCTGGCTAAGGCGTAAGGGACAAGGCGCAAGGCCCAAGTGAGGTCATGCCTATTGCGCCCTGCCTCATTCATCTTATGCACTATACAATCCTTGAGAGCATTCCGAAAGTGTTTTTCTTCATCACCCCATTGCAGCTACGAGGACAATCTTGTTGCAGGGGCACAGCTACCGCAGTACACTGTTTACCTCCCCCCTTGATCGGGATGATCGGTTGCCCGCTGGGTACGTGCCCATTCACAACCAAGCAATGCGATGCTTTACCATTTCCTCTTCCTTCGGAAAAGCTTCCCCATGTCTTCGCCTTTAACGGGGGTCGGGGACGAGGGACTTTAAAGGAGAGATCTCATGGAAACGATTGACTTCGACCCTACCTTTGCCTGTGCTCAGTCTCTGGATGAGCAGGACGAGTTGGCCTCTTTCAGGAAGGCTTTCGTCATTTCTGAACCGGACTTGATTTATTTGGACGGCAACTCTCTAGGCCGCTTGCCTAGGCACACGCCGAAGCGCCTCCGTGAAGCCGTTGAGCTAGACTGGGGCGTTCACCTCATAAGAGGTTGGAACAGGGGTTGGTATGATGCGCCCACGCGGGTCGGCAACAAAATTGCCCGCCTCGTGGGTGCGGCTCCGGGTCAAGTTATTGTCAACGATTCTACTTCTGTAAATCTCTTCAAGGTCACCATGGCCGCACTGGCTCTCCGCCCGAAACGCCTCCGCATCGTCACCGACGTTCTCAATTTCCCGTCCGATCTGTACATCCTTCAAGGGTGCATTCGTCTCCACCAAGATCGACACAGCCTCCGCATGATCCCCGCTGCCGACGGGATCGTGGTGGAGGAATCTTCCATGCTTGACGCCATAGATGAGGAAACAGCGCTGGTGACCCTTTCCCTTGTGACCTTTAAAAGCGCCTTTCTTTATGATGCCGCCCGGATAACAGAGCGGGCTCACGAGGTTGGCGCACTCGTCGTTTGGGACTTGAGCCATGCCGCAGGCGCCGTGCCCGTCGAACTTGACCAATGGGGCGCAGATTTCGCTGTGGGATGCACATACAAATACTTGAACGGCGGTCCCGGTTCCCCCGCCTTTCTCTACGTTCGCCGCGATTTTCATCAGGATGCGATCTCGCCAATCTGGGGATGGTTCGGGGAACGCGCTCCTTTTGATTTCGACCTGGCTTATGAACCCGCTGAAGGAATCCGTCGCTTTCAGGTCGGCACCCCGCCAATGTTGTCCCTATTGGCTCTGGAGTCGGCCCTTGACCCTATACTGGAAGCTGGAATTGAGCGGATTCGCGCAAAATCGGTGCTGCTCACCTCATACCTCATCTTTCTCGTGGAAGAGCTGTTGGCGCCACTGGGTTTTACACTGGGCTCTCCGAAGAATCCTCAGATACGGGGATCCCATGTGAGCATCCGGCACTCGGAAGGTTATCGGATCAATCGAGCACTCATTGAAGAGATGGGTCTGGTCCCCGATTTCCGAGAACCCGACAACATCCGCCTGGGCCTGTCTCCCCTTTACACCACCTTCACTGAGGTGTGGGAGGGGGTTGACCGGATTCGGCGCGTTGTGGTGGAGAAGCGTTACCGACACTATTCTGAGCACAGGCTGCCCGTAACCTAGCAGTGTCGTGTCCCAGAAATTCCTTTCATAATTGCCAAAGAGGGAGTGGTCAAAATTAGGTTTTCCCGGGGCTGGCGGGAGGTGGTCGTCCAGCCCGCAACCATACCTCCCTTGCCTTTGGAACGGCCCCCTGTCCCTAACATCTGTTGCTGAGCAGCCCCAGCAGATAGTCTACCAAACGCCCTATATCTCCTGGGCCTGCACGTTGACACTATTGACATGATGGGGGCGTCCAACAAGCTTCGTGGGAATTTGGGTTGCGGGTCTGTAAGACCACCTCCCGCCGGCCCCGCGATCAGCCAATAACTTATTCAAGTTGTTTCTGGGACGTGATACTAGCATGGCGAGATTGAACAAGGCGGGGAGATGGACATTTTTCAGCGGCCTGCCAGCAGGATCATTTCACGAGCTCAAGTGCCTGTCTGAACGTATCCGTGCCAGCCTTGCCCAGAAGCTCATAGATGACCATCTCGGTGGATGTCACCGTAACACCTTGTTGCATCATTCTTTGTAGGGCAATCTCTCGATTGTGCAGGGATCGGGAAGAAACGGCATCACCTACCACGTGCACCCTGTAACTGTCTGCGGCATGAAGTGCTGTCTGGACCACACAGATATGCGCTTCAGTGCCGGTAAGAATCAACGTACTTCTATCAAGCTTTTTCACCTTGTTCTTGAATGCCTCTGAACCAAAACAATCAAAGTGTATTTTTCGCACGGCATCAAAGCCCCTCACCAGGCTTCTAATTTGAGGAAGCGTCTCTCCGAGTTTCTCCTGTTCGGTAAAAACTACGGGGAGTTCTAGAATCTCAGAAAACCGGATGAGGCGAACCACGTTTTCTAGAAGCATCGCCTTGTCGGTCATGACCGGGAAAAGCCTCTCTTGCATGTCGATCACAACCAAAACCGCATCATCTCCGCGAATAAGTCCTGGGGCCGAATCATTGTTCACGGGAATTCTCCTTTCTCTCTTGCCCTGTATTCAGGCCTCCTCCCGGGGTCTCGAGCAGGTCCCATTATAGAAGGGCGCCTCAAAATGTAAATCCGCTATTTTGAAATAAACGAAAATCATCGGGATGTTAGCACTTCCGGCACCTGGGCGGGCAGTTTTTTTTGAAAAAATCTCATCCGGGTATTGACACATCAATATATGTTAATATTTTAATATATACTTGTTTGGTCGGAATAGCTTATATGGGGAATCAAGAATCAGAGCCATTGGATCAAAAAAAGGTGGAACAGGCGGCAGAAATCCTCAAATCTATCGCCCATCCTCTGCGTATCAGGATCGCTGAGCTTCTCCAAAGCGGTGAGATGACGGTGGGTCAGATTCAATCCGAACTGGGCGTTTCTCAATCGCTCACATCCCAACAACTTCTCCTCATGAAGGCGAAAGGAATTCTAAAATCTAGAAAAAACGGCAAATCCGTCCATTATTTTATTGCCAGGCCTCAAGTCATTCAGGTTATCGAGTGCCTCAAGAAATGTTAAACCAATAAAGAAGGAGGGCGTCAACATGGAAGCATCCAAAGAGTTCATGGAAGAAAAAGAATCAACACAACCGGAGTCGCAAAGGGAGGCCGCATCTTTCATCTGTTCGAGGGATACGCTGGACGGCGTCTATCCTCCTCTGCTGCTTGCCATCAATGCCCGTCGTCAAGGCATGGATGCATCGGTCTTCTTTACCTTTATGGGCCTGAACGCCATTCGCAAAGGATGGGCCAAAAAAGTAAAATTTCAACCCCCCGGCTTCATGGGGGCCATTCCGGGCATGTGCACCCTGGCCACCGGTATGATGAAGAAAAAAATTGAAAACGCCGGCGTTCCCGACATCCAGGACATGATGGATATGGCGCAGGCAGAGGGAGTGAGATTCGTGGGTTGCCAGATGACGGTGGATATGATGGAACTGTGTGAAGATGACTTTGTAGACGGCGTCGAGATCTGGACAGCAGAAGATTACATAAAGTACGCCAAAACGTGTAAAATCAATATGTTCACCTAGGCTTTGGCCCGTGTTTTTTGCCTGTTGGAACCGGACAATCGGGTACCGATTTCTCTTTGAATCTATTTTTGCCAAGGCCGACGTTCCTCTCCAGAACGCCTCGTGATCACTGCCCTTTCATAAAAGAATCGGCGCCTTTGTGAGGCGCCGATTCTCTTCCCAGAACGGAAGACGCCATCCGGCCCGAACCGGTGGTCCCGTGGCGTTGATGAACACCCAATTCCACATCCGTATTGCAAGCTTGGGCTGGAGAAAGTATGATGAATTCTGATTTTCTCAAGCCAGGGCGAGATGCACACCTTGAGAGGAAAGCGGGGAATGCCATGAAAACAATCGGTCTTCTCGGGGGCATGAGTTGGGAGTCTTCCATTGAATACTACCGCATCATCAATGAGACGGTCCGGAAGAGGCTCGGCGGGCTGCATTCCGCCAAGAGCATCATGTATTCGGTTGATTTTGCCGAAATAGAACAGTTACAGGATCAGGGGAGGTGGAACGAAGCCACTGCCTTAATGATCGATGGAGCCGAAAGGTTGGAAAGGGGCGGCGCTGATTTTCTGGTCATCTGCACCAATACCATGCACAAAATGGCGGATGAGGTTGAAGCACAGATTCAGATCCCGTTGCTCCACATTGCCGACGCGACAGCAGAAACGCTGAAGGCCAGGGATCTCAAGCAAATAGGCTTGCTGGGCACCAGGTTCACCATGGAGCAGGACTTCTACAAGGGGAGATTGAGCGAAAAGTACGGCCTCAAGGTGCTTATCCCGAATCAAGAGGAACGGGAGATGATCCACCGTGTCATTTACCACGAACTTTGTATGGGGATTGTCTCATCCTCTTCCAGAAAGGACTTTGCTCACGTCCTAGATCACCTCACTGAAGGTGGTGCGGAGGGGATCATTCTTGGCTGCACAGAGATTGGGCTTCTCATTGGGGAAGGCGACAGCCCAGTCCCCTTGTTTGACACCACCAGAATTCACGCTGTCGCAGCTGTGGCGTACGCCCTCTCGGAAAAAAACGATTCCTGATCAATGCGCCGTGCGCCCGTCCTCCGCAGTAGACTGCTACGGAGGGTGGAGTGGCACCCGAAGTTTCATTTCATCTCCGGCAGAGATCGACAAAAATCCTGAAGGGGTGACAGCCGCCGGTCATTGAGCTCGTCAAGCAAGCCGGTTAGAGAACGGAGAGCCGGCGAGATGTAGACCTCGAAATACGTCTTCCCTTTGACCTTTGACAGGTAGGAAAAGGCACCCAAAATTTGGAGATTTCTCTGGATGGCCAGATAGGGGAAATATTTTTCGAAGCTTTCCATCCAAGGGGGTTCGTGATCCCGAAGCAACCCCAAGTAAGACCGGTAAATCCCGTTTCTTTCCTCACCTGCAAGGTCAGTGTAGGGATCAATCAGAAGAGAGGCCAGATCATACCCAAGAGGCCCAAGCCGTCCACCTTGCCAGTCAAGGATTCCGATCCTGTCTTCAGAAATGACGATATTCCTCGATTGAAAGTCTCTGTGAAGAAAGAAACGGCTGTCAGCCCTTGAGGCTGTGTTGGCCAGGTGATCAAAGGAGCCCTCCAGCTCTGGCCGCTCTCTCTTCAGTCCGAGGTAATGACCCAGGAATGCATTCTTGAAATAGTCGGACTCATAGTGCCGCATTACGATGCGGTCGTATCTTTCTGTTTGACAGGTCCAGGCTGGGTCGAAGCCTTCAGATCCCTTGATCTGCAGTCTAAACAAGATTTCTATGATTTTCTCGTACAGATGAGCCCGGTCCTTTCGCTGAGAGGCCACAACCTGGAGGCTGGTATTACCCATATCCTCCATAGCGAACCACCCGCGGCCCAAATCATAACGATATATTTTCGGAAGGGGCAATCCTTTTTCCAAGAGGTGCTTTCCGATCATCAGGTAGGCAAGATTTTCACGACGGGAGAAGTCATCGCTCGGCGTGTTCTCCATGGCGATGTAGCTTCTTTCAGACCGGGAAGGCAGAATACGCCAGAACCTTCTCTTGGAGCCATCCCCCGGCAGCCGGCGGGCCTCGAATCCCTGGAAAGGCAGGCCCTCTTCTCTGAGCCAAGTCTCAATGAACGCCACCATGCCGGGGTTAATCTTGTCTCGTTTTTTCACTTTCATCCTTCTCCTTACGAGACTTAGTATTGTGTCCCAGAAGTTCCTTCAATAATTCTGAAGGGGCGGATTTTCAGAATCCCATATGGATGGGGCCGTTGGGGGGTATTTTGATGACACCACCCTCAAATCGCGGGTCTGCCGTAGGGGAGGGGTTTAGCCCCTCCCACGGGCGGGCGTAAAGCCCGCCCCTACATTCGGCCTGCCCGGAGACACTTATTGACGTTATGGGGGCGTCCAGCAGGCTGGTAGGGAATTTGGGTTGCGGGTCTGTAAGACCTCCCCCAAGCGGCCCCTTGAGAGAAGGAACGATCTCATCTGAATGAGAACTTTTTCAAGGTATTTCTCGGACACGATATTAATACAAACGCACTTAACGGAGTGATACCTGCTCCCCCTCACCCCATCCCTCTCCCCCAACGTGGGGGAGAGGGGAAGGGTGAGAGGGCTCAATGGAGTGTCACGGGAATTAATGCGTTCATATTAGTTCACTCCCTTGGAACAAAAAGGATTGTAACCCGATACGGAGATCGTCTATACATTAAAGGGGCACAAAATTGTTGTCACTGTAATCCACACAGGTTATGACATGAAGAAGCCCTTCCAGCAATCACATGAGAAAACGCTTCATGACCCCGAGGGGGACAATCGGCTTCTCTCTCTATCAATGACTTTATGTGCACTTTAGTATGTGAGCAAAGGCATCAGCTTGTCAAGGGGCGACGGAACTCACCGTGGGACATTAAAAAGGAGGCGGTCGCATTTACTGATGGGAAGATTTCTCTTACTGGACATCGGTGCCGGGACAATGGACGTCCTGTGCTACGATACAGCGTCGGGCCTCCATTACAAAGCGGTGGTGAAATCGCCGGTCCTCTCCTTGGCGGAAAAGGCGATGAGTCTGCCGGGCAATCTTGTTGTCACTGGTACGGAGATGGGAGGAGGGCCTGTGTCAAAGGCTCTCATAGAACGGGCGCAGGAGGCCGAAGTTATCATGTCCGTCTCGGCGGCTGCAACGGTGCATCATAATCCGGAGAAGGTCTGCTCTTACGGCATTAAGGTGGTTGACGATAAAGAGGCCGAAAAAATCCGCCAAAACCTGGGCTATAGTGCCTTAGCCCTCGGCGACATTGAACAGCCACGACTGGAGCGCATCATAGAAGGGCTCGGTCTTCCCTTTTCATTTGATGTGGTCGGTGCGTGTGCCCAAGACCATGGCGTGCCGCCAGCTGGCGTTTCCCATCTCGACTATCGACACAGGATCTTCAAGGCCGCTTTGGAACGAAGCCCCTTCCCTCACACGCTGCTCTATAGACACGACGAGATTCCTGAGAGCCTTAATCGCCTCAGAGCCATATCAGAGAGCCTCAAGCCCCTTTTCAAGGAAGTGTATGTCATGGACAGCGGAATGGCAGCGATCCAGGGAGCATCCGTGGATCCCCAGACGATTACCAGGGCGCGGTTCCTGGTTCTGGATGTGGCAACGTCTCACACCGTTGGCGCCGCCATCGAAAAGGGAGAGCTCGCCGGTTTTTTTGAATACCACACCCATGACATCACCATTGAGCGAATCGAAAAAATGCTTCCCGATCTTGCCGACGGCAGATTGGAGCATTCCAAGATCTTGGAAGAGGGGGGGCATGGGGCATACATTCGAAAGGGTTTTGGTTTTGAATCGGCCGAGATCATATTGGCCACAGGGCCAAAGCGAAGACTCGTCCAGCACTCTCGCTTGCCCATACGCCCGGGAGCGCCTTTGGGGGACAACATGATGACCGGAACAGTGGGTGTTTTCGAAGCCATCCGTAGGCGCAAGGGCATCCACCCGATTTCCTTCTGGTAATTTGATCACTCGCACTTATTAACCGGAAGACCCAAAAAAAGTATTGTAAACAGGAGGACGAACAGATAAAAACATAAGGCCTTCTTGATTGCCCATGATACCAGGAGGAAGAGGAAATGGAGCTTGTCCAGGATTACTTTTTGTGCGATAGCTGCCGGAATAGGGATTTTAAGCGTATCTACAACTTCTCTATCCGCTTTCACGGCGTCAATTTCTCAGATGAGCTGATTTACGACAAGATGACGGAGGAGATCTATCAGTGCACAAAATGCAGTAAGACCTTCACCAACGCGCAGATCGATGAAGCCCTAGCTGATTTCAAAAGGCAGCGCAAAAAGAGAGCCTGAAGATACGCTTTTCATGAAGCGACTTACCGGAAATCAACAAGGAAGCGGTTCAGGGAAATAGGGCGGATTGGGAGAAGGGTTTCTGATGGGTCCGGACAACGAGATTTCAGGAGCCGGGAACCTCCTTTTCCTTTTGGTAGAACTGGAACCTATACGATCCCAGCTCAATGGTATCAAAATCATGAAGGGGCAAGCTTTCTTTTACAACCTTACCGTTCACTTTCAGTTTCGTCATCCCTCCCGCAAAGCTGATCACATAGCCCGACGGCCGACGGCTTATCGTCGCCGCCGTGGTCCCCATCAACATACCAGAGAGCCTTATCTCTGATGTATCTGCTTTGCCTATCTTTGTGAGCTTCTTGGTCAGTTCGATCTCACCCAAATCAGAGCCGTCAATAAAGCTGACAACGCCGATCTTCTCTGGGGCCCTTGGGGCCGGAGGCGGTATCTCCTGTTTTGCCAAAAGCTCTTTCTGTTTCAAGGTATCCAGCAGCATGGTCTTGTCGAGTGTCACTTTTTCTTCGGGTCCTTTGCCCTTCTGAGTCGCCACAAAAAGGAGGACATGTTTTCCGATGACGATGTTGTCCCCGTGAGCGAGTTTGTGAGACACGATTTTTTCGTCGTTCACAAAGGTTCCGTTGGTGCTTTGCAGGTCTGTTAGAATATAAGCCGAACCGGCTTTATCGATTCTCGCGTGGTACCCTGAAACCGCAAGATTGTCGATCACGATGGAATTGTCCTCATGGCGCCCGATGGTGACACTCTCTTCGATAAAAGGGTACTCCTTGATGACCTGTTTATTGAACATCAAGATCAATCTGCCCATGATCCGCCTCCTCCGACCGATCAGGTTGTCTGATGTTATTCAAATAACCGGCAAAACAGCAATATCAAACAGATCTACTTCCCAAATTTTTTCTTTATTTTTTGGACACTTACAAGAAAATCGGCGAGAAACATGCCTGCCTTTTTGACGGGAACACCGCGTCGCTTTCCCATATCGTCCAGGAACACGGAGACAACGGTCGTATTGTCATGGCCACCCCTGCTCCGAGCCATCTGAACAAACTTGCGGCACAGGTTTTCAGGATCATCCGCCTTCTTCGTGACCTCCAGGATTTCTTCGTCACTGACCAGGTCCGTCAAACCATCAGAGCACAGGATAAGCCGGTCATTATCGGAAGGCTCAATCTCAAAAATTTCCGCATCCACAGTCTCTGCAGAACCGAGATTTCTCGTCAAAATATGCTTCAAGGGAGAGGAAGCAGCCTCTTCTTTGCTCATAACGCCCATTTCCACTTGCTCGGAAACGATGGTGTGATCCCTCGAAAGTCTCTCCAGGCGACCGTCCCTGACCATATAGATGCGGCTGTCGCCTACGTTTGCCGCGACAACCAGGCTGGGTGTGACAAGAACAATGGTAACGGTAGTGCCCATGCCATGGTATTGGTCATACTCCACAGCCATTTCGTAGATGATCCTGTTGGCCAGCCTGATACTGCTCAGGATATAGTTTCCCGGCCTGCTCAGGGACCTGTCAGGATGACCGAAGAGTTCATCCTCCGGGGTGTCGCTGCCGAGCCATTTACGGTAGCTCTTGTTGATCATTTCAACAGCCACCTTACTGGCCACCTCGCCTGCCAAATGGCCTCCCATGCCATCTGCGACGATGTACAGGCCAAGGGAATCGTCCACTAAAAGGGAATCTTCATTTCCCTCTCTCTGAAGACCGATGTCTGATATTCCACAAGTTTTCAGCTGCAAAGTCTTTCCCGTCCTGTTCTGGTAGTATCATGCTCTTACAGCCACTCTCTTTTGGGCCGCTTTCTTCCTTCTAATTTCATCGATCTTTGAAGCAAGCATTCGAAGGAGTTGCGCAAATTCGGCAGCGCTCTGGAATCTCTCTTTTGGATTCTTTGCCAACGCTTTATCAATAATCTGCTCACAGGCTTTGGGGATTTTAGCGTTTTGAGTCCGCAAGGGCGGATGTCTCACCTGTGTGATTTGATACAAGAGACTGCTCAGGTTGTCTCCCTGGAAAGGCAGTTCCCCTGTAAGCAGTTGAAAAAAGAGGACCCCTAGTGAAAAAATATCCGATCGGGAGTCAATTTTCTGCCCCATGATTTGCTCCGGAGACATATAGTTTGGCGTACCCAGGATAACGCCTGTTTTGGTTCTAGATGACGAGATGGCCTTTGCAATGCCGAAATCGGTCACCTTCACGCCACCCGATTTGAGGAGCATAATGTTGGCTGGCTTGATATCCCGATGAATCACATCCGCTTTGTGGGCAAAGTGCAAAGCATCTGCAACACTGGCCACCACGTGGAGCACCTTCTCCAATGGCAGAAGATGGTTCTTGGTGATGAACTTCTCCAGGTCCTCCCCTTCCAGATATTCCATAGCCATGTATGTGAGGTCGCGATCGTCGCCCAAATCATAAATGGTCACAATCGACGGATGGGCCAACTGGCCCGCTATTTCCGCCTCCCTGAAAAACCTGTTCTTAATCTCCTGGATTACGTCCTCATCAAATTCGTCAGAAAAACGAATTGTCTTTATCGCAAGAAGGCGATTGATTTTGGGATCCAACGCCTTATACACAAGCCCCATGGAGCCTCTACCCAAGGTTTCCAGGATCTTGTATCGTCCCACGTGGGTGATCTCTTCGCCGTCCAATTCTTCAAGAGAGTTCGCACTTCGAACGTGATCATGACTCCCTGGGGTCGGGGATTTGGCCGAATCCCTCAGTGCCGCGATACGATCGTCAAGATCTCGGAATCCGCCTCCCTTATTGATGTACTCATATACGGCGAAAGCTTTTTTCATTTGCCGCTTCTGCTCATATTCCAGGCCCAGATTGTAGATGACGTCTTTCGTTTCCGGATCCAAAGGCAATTTCCTAAACTTGTCGAAGGCAAGATCGAGAAGCCCCTGACTTTGAAAGCTGAGGCCGAGCAACCGATTTGACTCAATGGATTGTCTGGTTGCTCTTTCCGTGACGAGGACCTCTATCCCTGTAACCACCAGATAGATGACCGCCACACAAATGGCGACCGTAGCGGCCTTAACCCAGATATCTGTCAGGTAGAGGACGGCATACCCTGAGACGAGACATAGGCCTGCCAGACCCAATGTCCAACTCAGTCTCGTGAGTTGACCCATCCCGGGAAAAAGGACTGCGGCGAAGGCACCCAATAGAAGGATAGCCGCTCCCTCCAAGTAAGTCATGTAGGGGGGTCTCAGGAGGAAGCGCTGATTGAGAATGCTGTCTAAGACATATGCGATGAACGCCCCTTGAGAAGTTGTTCTCGAAAGGGGCGTCTCCACAATGCCGCTCCCGTCAAAAGTGAATCCCACGAGAGCGATTCTCCCTTTCATGGCAGGAGGCATCCTTTTGGACCTCAGCACATCAACAAAGGAATACCTGGGAAGATCACGCTGACCTTTGTCAAACTTGATGAGCATCTCTCCCTGTAAAAGGGGGATGCTATACTGACCGAGTCGAAGCCAATCCCCCTCAACGAGGACTTGTCGTGGTTTCTCATCCAGGGCTGCGATGGCCATTCTCAACGCGAAAGACGGGAACAAAGAGCCGTTGTGGTTGACAAACATGGGATACGATCTCCCAGTTATGTCGCCGTAGCTTGTATAACTGTGTCCTAACCCCAGTGCGGCCCGTGCGAGTGTGGGGAAAGGTGAGAACAATCTCGGGCTAGACACCTTCTCTTTCAGTAATGGGCGGACGTCTTTCTCCAGCAAGAAATTCTTAGATAGAAGGGACTCATCCACGGACGCAGTCTTTTTCTGACCCCAAGGCACCGAGCTGAATACCGGGAGGACGACTTTTCCAGCTCGCTCTATGCTCAGGACGAGTTTCTTGTCATAATCGATGGTCTCTTCCAGCCTCGCAAGGTTCTCCTGAACCCATGGGGCAATCGCCTCGGCCCCCTGCTCGGCTGCATAGTCGCTGAATCTTTGGCGAAAGGTTTGCACCTCTTTGAGAAATCGATCTTTTTCCTCTTCAACAAAGGGCAGATGAAGACCAATCAGTGTCGTGCCACCCTCTGTCAGAAGCCGAACCAGATCTGCGATGAGATAGCGGGGCCAAGGCCAAGAACCAAGACTGTCAAGGCTTTTGTCATCAATCTCTATGAGAACGATTCTTTGAGGGTGTCCCTGTTCAGCAAGGGTGAGTTTAACTTCCAAATCGTAGACGGCTTTTTCCACGGCTTCAAGCGGGAAAAAATGCATATAAGAAAGTATCATGAAAAGCAGGACAACAAACGCCCCCCCGACTAAATTCAGATTTAAGCTCTGTTTAGTCATTTATAACAAAAATACATCCAACATTATCCAAATTAAATAAATATGTATCAAAATAAGAACTTAATGTCAAATCAAAATAACATGTCCAAAATAGAAGAGATTGGATGTGTCCCTTCGTAAAAGAGGGCAAAGCATTAGGCATAAGGGGCTTTTAGAGCGTATCGGAAAGGATCAGGCCGGGAGCCCCGGTACGAGAGAAAAGATACCATCACCACCTCGACACCGGGCTCATTGAATTTCAACCTTTCTCGATGATTAAGTGGCTGCATTCATCCCCGACCAAAGCTCGAGGCATTGTGCAGCACTTTCGTAAAATGGGACTGGCAAGGAAGAACAAGAGGCGGCAGTCATCGAGATCGAAGACGCTCAGGCCCTGACCTCATATTGTTCAATGTGGAGGCTGTCTTTCGAAACAATAATGATTCTTCGATTTATCCTCTTTTCCAGTTCCATAATGGACTGCTGCTCCTCTTCTTTCAGGATCTGATCTATCGCCGGGTTCACATAGACATAAAGGCTGTTTCCTCCCGTAAGCGGCATGCTCTCTCTCTCCAGGTCCCGAAATATTTCATAGCAAATGGTCCTTTTGGATTTCAGTGTTCCTCTTCCCTCGCAGTAGAAACAAGGCTCGCTCAGGAATCTGTTGAGATTTTCCCGTGTCCTTTTTCGCGTCATTTCAATGAGTCCCAGTTCAGACATGCGCAAAATATGGCTTTTTGCTCTGTCCTTGCTCAAGGCCTCCTTGAGAGCTGTGAAAACGCGCTCGCGATTCTGCTTTTTTTCCATGTCAATGAAGTCGATGACAAGGAGTCCTCCCAGATTTCGCAATCGAAGCTGATAAGCAATCTCTTTGACCGCTTCGAGATTGGTCTTTAGGATCGTCTCCTCCAGATTCCTTGAGCCCACGAAACTGCCCGTGTTGACATCGATCGCGGTTAGCGCTTCCGTCAGTTCGATGACGATATATCCTCCCGATTTAAGCCATACTTTCTTCTCCAGGGATCGGGAAATTTCCATCTCGATACCATAGGCGTCGAAGATGGGATCCGTGCCTTCATAGAGTTCTACAGAGTACTTCAAACGTGGCGCGAAGGTCTCGATGAAGCCCATAATGTTGTCGTATTCATCTCTGGAGTCAATGATCAGCCGGTCCACTTCCCGGGTGAAGAGATCACGCACAGACCGCAACGAAATCGATAAGTCCTTATGCAGTAGGCTCGGCGCGGATAATCTGGCCATCCGCTCCTGAACATTGGCCCACAGCCTCAAAAGAAAATCCATCTCCGATTTCAGCTTGCTCTTATCAGCCCCCTCACTCACCGTCCGGACGATAAAGCCAAGGTCTCCCGGCCTGATCTCCTGCACAATGGTTCTCAAACGCTCTCTCTCAACAGGATCCTCGATTCTTCGGGAAACGCCAATGTGATTCACATTGGGCATCAGCACGAGGTGCCGACCTGGCAGAGATATGTGGGACGTAAGGCGTGCCCCTTTGGTCCCGATCGGTTCCTTGGCTATCTGGACCATGATATCCTGGCCCTCATGAAGGAGGTCCTCAATATTAAAAGAAATCCCTTCGAGCGGATCAGGCATCACTTCGTTCTCATCTTCAGCCAGACCGTCTTCGTACCCGACGCTGTTCTGGAGCATCATCTGTTCCAGTTCCAAGAAATCCTTATGGACGTCTGAAACATACAGGAAAGCACTCCTCTCGAGCCCGATATCCACAAAAGCGGCTTGCATACCCGGCAAGACTCGGACCACCCTGCCACGATAGATGTTCCCCATGAGTTCCTGTCCCGTTTGCCTTTCAATATGGAGTTCCACCACCGTGCCGTTTTCAACCAAAGCCACCCTGGTCTCATGGGGTCTTGTATTAATGATCAGTTCACTTGCCATAATTGAATCCAGTGACATCAGTTTTCAGAAACTTAGCACAACTCCTGCTTGACTTTCAACACCTTAAGGCCATCGAGATCAGGCCCACTCAACAGGAAGACCTCCCTCATGATCTCTGTCGGCTTTATAGACCCGGGCCGGGTCTATGGTTCATGACCAGGTTGACTCCGTTAGGGGGATTCAGACGCATCGATTTCACCAAGGCCTTGGCATTGACCAGCGTTTCCCCTTGCTTGCCTCTCTTCCTGATGGGGAACTCATCGGAGCGGATGAATTCTTCCAGTCGCTTCGGGTCCAATATCAGTCCATTTGCGGTCACCTGGAAATGGGTTTCCTTAATTCTAACAGGCTTTGCCTTGTGGGACAAAGCCTCGAGTAAGATTACCTCAATCCCGGAGGGAAGTTCCCGTGCCAAGTGCTCTCTGAGGGACCCTATGGACATGGTGTCATACACATCCACATCCACCGTCTCCTGCAGACTCTCCGTACCCACAGGAAGGGCCGAGGCAAACACGAGCTTTGGCATGGGATGATATCCCTTAGAATAGACCAAGTCCATCCCAGCCCGTCTGAATGCTCTGATAAAGAGCCGAATGAGTTCGAGATGGCTTATGTGCCTCGCCTGGCCTGTTTTTGAGAAGGTGATCCGATACCTCCTGACCTCTGAGGAGGTCTGTGCTGAAGAGAATCCTTCCGTCTTCGGGGCTGCCGCCCATCCTTCGAAAATGACCGGGGCCACCCTGCGATGATCACATACCCCGCAGTCAAGACATCCCTCCCGGCAGTCAGGCGTTGTCTCCTCCTCTATTGCCTTCTTCCACTCTACTTCGAGATACGACTTGGTCACCCCCGAGTTGATGTGATCCCAGGGAAAAATCTCTTTTTTTGATCTTTCTCGATAAAGATAGAAAGCCGGGTCCAGTCCCGTTTCCCTGAAAGTATCGACCCACAAATTCATGGCGTACCCCTCACTCCAGGCATCAAATCTCGCTCCCCTTTGCCAGGCCTTGATGAGAGCGTCCGCCAGTCTCCGGTCTCCTCTCGAAAAAATGCCCTCAAGCCAGCTCATTTCGGGCTGGTTCCATTTGACCCGAATGCGTCCGTCTTTCAACAGATTTTGAATCAGTTCGATCCGTCTTCGACTTTCCTCTGGGGTTATCTGGTCCACCCACATGAATGGGGTGTGAGATTTGGGAACAAAGGTGGAGAGACTCACATTCAATTTTGCTCTTTTCCCACCCCTTGGCGCTGTCCTGGCCACGGCTTTCGCCAGAGCGGCGATATCTCGTAAGTCCCCCTCCTCCTCACCTGGGAGTCCGATCATGAAGTACAGTTTGATCAAGTTCCAACCCGCACGATAAACCTCTCGCCCCATCTTTAGAATGTCCTCATTGCTCAACCCCTTGTTGATGACCCGCCTCATTCTGTCATTGCCCGCCTCCGGGGCCATGGTAAATCCTGTTTTCCGGACCCTCTTGATTTCCTCAAACCAGGCAGAGTCCAGGCTGTCCACCCTCAGGGAAGGGAGGCTGACGGCAATTTTCTCCCGCTCCTGCCTCTCCATCAATGCCCAGCTGTAATCCCCAGAGCTCAAGGAAAGCAGGGAAAGCTCATCGAAACCGGTAAGCCTGAGAGAGGTTTCGGCATGCCTCAACACCGATTCAGGATGACGCTCTCGAACCGGGCGGTATATCATACCTGCCTGGCAAAACCGGCATCCCCTTGTACAACCCCTTGCGATTTCAATAGCCAACCTGTCATGAACCAACTCCATAAAGGGGACTACTTGACGGGCCGGGAAGGTATGGTGGTCAATGTCCGGAATGATTGCCTTTCTCACCTCCTTGTATCCGGTCAGGCTCGGCTGAATGGCTTTGATGGGCCCCTGCGGTTCATACTCAACCTTAAAGAACTTGGGAACATAAACACCTCTGATCTTGGTCAGTTCCTCCAAGAGATCCTCTTTTCTTTGAACCTCTCGGCGTTTGGCCTCACGCACTAATTTGCAGATTTCAAGGGCTCCCTCCTCGCCATCACCGACCAGGAAGGCATCAAATAGAGGGGCAACAGGTTCCGGGTTGAAGCAGGCGGGCCCGCCACCAATGATGAGAGGTTCGGCAGGACCCCGTTTCTCTGAAAGGAAGGGAATCCCGGAAAGATCCAGCATGGTCAAGACATTGGTGAAAGAGAGTTCATGCTGAAGGCTGAAGCCGACAATGTCGAACTCTGACAGGGCTCGATGGGACTCCATGGTGGAAAGCGGAAGGCCTCTTGCCCTGAGTTCCTCCTCAAGGTCCAACCAAGGACAGAAGGCCCTTTCCGCAACAAGCCAATCGTGACTGTTGAGGATATGGTAGAGTATTTTGAGCCCCAGATGGGACATCCCCACTTCGTAGGTATCGGGAAACGCCAGCGCAATGCTCACTTCAACGGAGTCCGGATCTTTGTGTATTGCATTAATCTCGCCGCCCATATACCGACTGGGCCGCTGGATCCGGGAAAACCATGGCTCACCTAGAACAGACATGAAAACCATCCGTGGGTTATGAATTTATTGGCATCGTTCAAAACTTTTAGCATGACAAAAGAACCCTGATCAACTTCAGGCAGGCCATGACCTTGCTTGAGGCACAGGGCGCAAGGCTTAAGGCTCACGGTCATTCTCTAAGGGGTTTCGCCTCGTGCCTCTAGCCTTCTGCCTTCTGCAGATATCCCCTTGAGAAAAATGGCCATGGCCGAAAAGAAGGATTTCGTGAAACAGAGAGAGGCCATGCCAACACTTTTGAACGTTACTAATTTATTAAGCTCAGAGCGGCAGAAAGGGGAGGCCTTTTTTGCCCTGTCTTTCCATCTTATCCTCAAAGCGGATTCGGGGCAAGACGTTGGTGGTCTTTTGGGGGGGTTATTGCCAATAAAGAAACCATAATCACAAAGGATTTCTCAAGCTGAGCGTGAAAGGGAAGGATCGAGAAGGATGGTGATTTCTGCGCCGCCTTCAGCATGGTTTCGCCCATAGACTTCGCCCTGAAGTCCTTCGACGATCCGCTTCACGGTGGCCAGACCAAGTCCTGTTCCGCCTTCCTTGGTCGTGAAAAAGGGTGTGAAAAGGTGCTCAAGGGCTTCATCACTGAAACCTTCCCCGGTATCGCGGATCGTGATCTTTGCGTGCTGACGCCCCGTAACCCGCGCCTCCGTCTCGTTCACCATGTCCGTGGAGATATGGAGTGTCCCGCCATCCATCATGGCTTGAACGGCATTCAGGTACAGGTTCCACAATACCTGTTTGATCTGTTCAGGGTCTGATTCAATTCTCAAAGGCTTATGCAAGGCTTTTTCCACATGCACCTTGTCAGTCCATTCTCCACGGTTCCTAAACAGTTCCAGAGAGTCGGTGATTAATTCGTTCAGATCGAACGCCTGGATATCCGCCGCCTTGGGCCGGGCGAATAAGAGAAAATCGCCCACCAGGTGATTCAACCGGGCTATTTCTCTCAGAATAATGTCCATGAGGCGGCTGCTCATTTCATCCTTTTCCATGGTCTCCTTCAGCATTTGTATCGACCCGCTGATGGAGGCCATGGGATTCCTGATCTCATGGGCTATTCCTGCTGCCAACTCCCCGATAAGCGCCAGCCCTTCCACCTTTTTCATCTCCGCTTCGATCTGTCTCATGGCTGTCATGTCTTGGAAAAACAGAATCTGACCCCGATGGTTGCCTCCAGGAAGACTCAGGGGTGAAACAGAGGTTTGGAGGAACATCTTTTCTCCGTCTGGCCTCAAGTAGGGAACATCGATCAAAGTCTGCGGTCTCTTGCTCGCCCTGCCGTAGCCCGAGCCCTTTAGACCCTCGCCCAGAGCCTCTCTGAGAAAAGGGAAGGCCTCGTCAAGGGGCTTGCCTACGACCTGGTTCGCCGGAATCCCAAGAATCTCCTCCGCAGCCGGATTGAATAGAATAATCCGTTCCCTATCATCAAGGGTGATTAAAGCCGAAGTGATGCTATGGATAATCCACTCGTTGAGCGCTTCCAGCTTGATAAGGTCATTCTGCTTGGCTCGAAGTTCCACGCGACTTCTTCTTGTCTGTTCCGATGCATAGCTGCTCAGGAATGCCACAAGGTAAAAGGCCGCAATATTGACGACAAGCATATAGAAGAAGTAGGCGGTATGGTATTCCCCAGGATAACCCAGCCGGCTCCCGATAGGTTCGATGATGCCATAGTAATGGAGGTCGAGCAGGAGACCGTAGAGAATGCTGCTGCTGGAGGCGACGATCATCCCGCCCTTCCAGTACAGAATAATGCTTCCGTAAATAATGGTCAGAATGTAGAGAAAGGAGAAGATACTCTCGATCCCGCCAGTCGCGTAGATGATGGCGGTGATGAAAACGGTGTCCAAAATAAGCTGCAAGTAGGCGACATTTATAAGGTTTTTGGAGCGTTTCAGGAGAACGATGTAGACAAAGGTGAGGAAATAAATGACGGCAATCAGCGCGTAATGGGAGGTCTGGATATCTCCGAAATAGGCCGTTGCCTCCTTGGCTTGGATGAAAATGGAGGCGCCCAAAAGAATGGAGACAAAGAGGACCCTCAAAAACATCAGTCTCTGAAGGCCGCTCGATAACTCCGCTTCAGGGATCTTTTGGTCAGGATTGACCATGTTGATAGGATTAACCCATGGCTGCGGCCATCTGGAAGATAGGCAGATACATGGCTACGACCAGCCCACCGATTGATCCACCGAGGAAGAGCATGAGCAGAGGTTCCAGCATGGAAGTCAAGGCGGCCACCGCCGCATCCACTTCTTCGTCATAGAAGTCGGCAATTTTTTCCAACATGCTGTCCAGGGCGCCGGTCGCCTCGCCAACAGCGATCATCTGAATGACCATGCCCGGGAAGATGTCATTCTCCGACAAGGGCTCCGCGATGGTCTGCCCTTCAGCAATGCTGCCTCTCACTTCATAGATGATCTCCTCGATAACGACGTTTCCCGCTGTCTTGGCAACAATCTCTAAGGCATCCAAAATGGGAACGCCACTGCTGATCATCGTGCCCAAAGTCCGGGTAAACCTGGCCACAGCCGTTTTCTTAAGTAAATCCCCAAAAACGGGGAGTTTCAAGAAAAGGGCGTCTGTTGTCTTTCTCCCGTTTTTGCTGCCCCTGTACCGTTTGAAAGCGTACCCAAGAGCACCGAGAAAAATCAGCACCCAGTGGAAATTGCTCTTCATAAATCGGCTCAGATTAACCACGAGCTGGGTTGGGGCTGGCAGGGCCGATCCGAAACTGGCAAACATATCCTCAAAAACGGGGATCACGAAAATGAGGATGACGGCAATGACGATAATGGCGATGCAAACAACGACGATCGGGTAGGTTAAAGCGCCCTTAATCTGTCTTTTCAGTTTCTCAGCTTTCTCGATAAAGACGGCCAGTCGGCGAAGAATGGTGTCTAAGATACCGCCCACCTCTCCGGCGGCCACAAGGTTGACGAAGAGGTCATCAAAGATCTTAGGGTGTTTCTTCATCGCTTCCGCCAGCGTGGAACCCCCCTCAACGTCTTTAGTAATTTCTTTAAGAATGGCCTTGAAAGTGGGATTTTCTGATTGTTCTGCAAGAATGGTGAGCCCCTGAACCAAAGGAAGCCCCGCATCGATCATGGTGGAAAACTGCCTCGTGAAGACCACAATATCTTTATTCGTCACCTTGGGCTGCAGGAAGGATATGCCTTCGAAAAGGTCCTTGGGTTTCGGTTTCAGCTTCTTAACCGTAAAATTCCGCTTCCTGAGTTGACTCAAGGCGATGTTTTCATTCGCCGCGTCAATTTCTCCCTTGAGCTTTCGTCCTCTTTTCGTTTCTGCAACCCACACATACACAGGCATAAGACAAATCCCCCCTCTGCCCTTTTCCTATGAAAAAACCGATCAACCTCAATGGGTTGACCAGCAAGTCTTTTTAAACTTTGCAAATGTTACGATAATTTTAGTTAAATATAGCGGTTATGTCAAGCTTTCTGAGTAGGCGCCCCCTTTTCCAAACCCCGCCCGAATTGTCTCCAATTCACCCGAGACGGTGCTCTCCTGCCCCTATTCCGGTTGCTCACGGCCGATTTTTGGAGCAGTTTACCCTTGACAAGCGGCTCATGTTCGATGTTATATGAACGCTTCTGGAAATTCGCGGTTTTGAGAAAAAACATCAAAGGAGGAATGGGCTGTGAGTGAGATTACTGCTCCTATGGGAGGAAAGATTATTGATGTGAAGGTAAAAGTGGGAGATACCGTGAATGAAAATGACGAAGTGGTTATCCTTGAAGCGATGAAAATGGAACTGCCCGTTGTGGCGACAGGATCCGGCACCGTCAAAGAGGTGAAATGTAACAAAGGCGATGCCGTCGAAGCGGATGCCGTTTTGATCGTATTGGAATAAATCCGCCTCATACCTTTGGGAGCTCCCGGGACCGCTTGCTTAGACTCTCCTGCGTTACAATCCCAAAAGAAAATGGTCTTAACGTGGGCCCCCTGCTTTTCCGACAGACACACATGACACAGAAAAGCCCTTCCCTTTCCCGGGAAGGGCTTTTTTCCTGCACTCCAGTTGGGTATGACTGCCTATTTGCCCCCTCTTTCTTTTGCTGTCCGAGAGAGGATCGACCCGTAAATGGACATGCCCGCGAAAAGACAGAGGAGAACCACGAAAACGCCGATGAACCTCAGAACGAGTGTGCCGATAATCCACGTCCAGTTATCTTTTACGATCACGATGTGCGTCATGCCCTCACGTTTTTCCTTCGAAATGGTAATGGAGTGCCACGGCAGATTGCTGTCATCTTCAATGTAGGTGGCATCCGCCCAATCCCGGATCCGGATGTCCGGCAGATCACCGAGGGCCTTCTCGTAGAATCCCACGGCCTCATCGTGGGAAACCGGAGTCATCATCTCCAATCGGCTTTTGGTTTTCGAGAGCGTTTTTCCTTCCGATATTACGGGCACCCCGAGGAAATCTTCCGCCGTTGACAGGGCGGGGCAAACAATCACACCAAATAAAAGCAAGCCTGCGTAAAGTGCCGTCTTTCTCATTTTCAATCCCCTCTTCAGCGACATCTCACGGATACCTCCTAGTCGAACATGGCGATAAACATGCCCGCTGCCGCTGCTGAACCGATGACGCCGGCTAGGTTTGGGCCCATGGCGTGCATCAAGAGATGATTCGTCTTATCATACTTCATTCCCTGGACCTGGGAAACCCTTGCAGCCATAGGCACAGCGGAAACCCCTGCCGACCCGATCAAGGGGTTGATCTTTTCTTTCAAGAAAAGATTCATGATCCGAAAATGAAAAGGGGCTTCCAGCTCAAGAATTTGTCCGCATGCATGGTCGCCCCTACAGAAATCCCTAGGAATATGGTGACAATGTTCATCAACGCGCCCTGTGCGGTCTCGGTCAGCCGCCCGACCACACCACTCTCCTTCATCAGGTTTCCCAGCATGAACATCCCCATCAATGGGGTGACCGAGGGCACCAGAAGGGCAATGATGCCGGCTGTGACCAGAGGGAAAAGCATCTTTTCTGTTTTAGACACGGGCCGCAATTGGCGCATGCGAATCTTTCTTTCCTCGTGTGAGGTCATCAATCTCATGAGGCCGGGTTGGATCAAGGGCACCATGGCCATATAGGAATAGGCGGCCAGTGCATTCGGCCCCAGCAACTGGGGGGCCAGATGCTGGGTGAGGTAAATGGTGGTCGGGCCGTCGGCACCGCCGATGATGCCCACGGAGGCGGCTTCCTTCAATGTAAATCCTGCCAACACGGTACCCGTAAAAGTAATGAATACCCCTAATTGGGCTCCGGCTCCGATCAGCAAGGTTTTCGGGTTGGATATGAGAGGTCCGAAGTCCGTCATGGCCCCCAGTCCCAAGAAAATAATGCACGGAATCACCTCCCACTCCAGGCCGTAATGATAGAAAAGGCGCAACAGCTCGCCGTGCCCTTCTGGGGTCATGCCCATCAAGGGAACCAAAGGAAAGTTGACGATGAAAATCCCAAACCCGATCGGTAAAAGCAGGAGCGGTTCATACTTCTTTGCAATGGCAAGATACATGAAGAGAGAACCCACCCCCCACATGACGACGAGCTTAAAGGAGAAATTGAAAACACCGGTGGTGTAAGCAATGCCCCGCAACATATCCAAAATTTCATTGACCGTCATGATTCCCTACTCCGTATACAACCAATTTCCAGTTTTGCCTGGGATGATGCTTTTTCATGGATCCAGTTGAAGTTACGATGTAGCTATAATAAAGCTACCATTCTTTGTCAAGGACAAAATAGAACCCTTGAAAAATAGTTTGACAGCCCCTTTTAGCTTGAAATATTTTTCAGGTCGACTGAGACGAACTTTGCACGGGAGGAAGGCCATGTCGGAAAAAAGCGATACGAAAGCTTTGGAAGAAGCCTTTGAACAATGGTCAAAGGGTGTCGAGGAAAAGCTCACCAAGAGACCGGAAAGAAAGGCGGATTTCGTGAATACCTCGGGAATTCCGATCAAAAGACTCTACACGCCCTTGGACCTCTCTGAATTGGATTATGCAGCTCACCTCGGTTTGGCCGGTGAGTTCCCCTACACACGCGGCGTGCAACCGACCATGTATCGTGGCCGGCACTGGACCATGCGACAGTACGCGGGCTTTGCCACGGCAGAGGAGTCAAACAGGCGTTACAAGTTCTTGCTCGAACAGGGGCAAACAGGTCTTTCCGTCGCCTTCGACCTACCAACCCAAATCGGTTACGATTCAGACCACGAGATGGCCATGGGAGAGGTGGGAAAGGTGGGTGTGGCCATCGACTCCCTCAGAGATGTGGAGACCCTTTTTGGCGGCATTCCGCTTGACCAGGTGAGCACCTCCATGACCATCAATTCCCCAGCGGCCATTCTGCTCGCCATGTACGTCGCTGTCGCTGAAGAGCAAGGGGTCGCGCCTGAAAAACTGAGAGGCACAATTCAGAACGACATCTTGAAAGAATACTCTTCCAGGGGGACCTATATCTTTCCTCCCAGACCATCCATGCGCATTGTGACCGACATATTCGCCTATTGCTCCGAGAGAGTGCCTCAATGGAACAGCATCAGTATTAGCGGGTACCACATGAGGGAGGCTGGGTGCAGCGCCGTTCAAGAGGTGGCCTTCACCCTGGCCAACGGCATGGCCTATGTCCAGGCCGCCCTAGACGCCGGACTGGACGTGGACAAGTTCGGCCCTCGACTTTCCTTCTTTTTCAATGCCCACCTTGACTTTCTGGAGGAGGTCGCAAAGTACAGGGCTGCAAGACGGCTGTGGGCAGAGATCATGAAAGAAGGATTCGGGGCCAAAGATCCCCGATCTATGATGATCCGCTTCCATACACAGACCGCCGGGTGCACCCTTACGGCCAGGCAACCTAAGAACAATATTGTGAGGGTTGCCTTTCAAGCCATGTCAGCGGTTCTGGGGGGGACCCAGTCTCTCCATACCAATTCTATGGATGAAGCCCTTTGCTTGCCTTCCGAAGAGGCTGTGCAGATCGCGCTTCGAACCCAACAAATCGTTGCTTATGAGACCGGTGTTTGTGATACCGTTGATCCTCTAGGAGGCTCATACTACGTCGAATCTCTGACTCAGGAAATCTATGACAGGGCTGCAGCCTATATCCGGAAAATCGACGACATGGGAGGCGCCCCTGCAGCTATTGAGAAGGGCTATATCCAAAAAGAAATCCAAGACAGTGCCTATCAATATCAACGGGAAATCGAGAGAAACGAAAGAATCGTTGTCGGCTTGAATCGATTCCAGGTGCAGGAAGAGAAGCCCACCAATCTGCTCAGAGTCGACCCCGCGGTTCGGATTTCCCAAATTGAAAAATTGAAGAAACTCAAATCCGGAAGAGATGGGGGCAGGGTGAAAAAGACCCTCACCGCACTAAGAAAGGCGGCTGAGGGTGATGAAAACCTCATGTACCCCATTCTCGATGCGGTGAAGGCCTATGCCACCCTAGGAGAGGTCTGCGACACCCTCAGGGAGGTGTTCGGAGAATATCAGCAGATCAGCACACTGGGCTGAGATCATCAAATGCCTTAAATAACTTCTCTGCCCCGGAGAACGATCAAGGCACAGGCAGGGAACCGATGCGAAGCCTATAGAACCCAAGGCGACGCGTCATCTTTTTGGCTTTTCCGGCAAATAAGTAGGAGTGATTACAAGGGAAAACCGTTGACCACAGAAGAAGGCCATAAAGGGTTTTTTGAGTGACTGGCGGAAGGCCTTCGTCATTTCAGGGCGTTACGGAATGGGGGACCCCCTGGACCGGTCCTCACCAATGGGGACAGAAGAGCAATTGTAAAGTCTCTGCAGAGGCCGCTGTTGCTCCCATGAAGTTGATACCCCTGAGTGAGGACCGGGAACAGCGGAGGGGGGAGGCTTGCCCGCCTTGATTTTTGGCGGGCTTCACCCGTCCGTAACTCCTTGAAATGACCAGGCCGTTAGCCTTGGAATCGAAAAAAGCCCTTCATGCCCTTCTATATCCGTCATTTACGCGAAGCCCTTTGAGCAATGCGTACTCATTTACCTGAAGAATCATTGTTTTGTAGATAACATCTCACCATGGAGCGTAGCATATGAGCACAGACAAGAAGATCAGGGTCTTGGCGACAAAACCGGGGCTTGATGGCCACGACAGAGGGATCAAGGTTGTGGCCAGTGCGTTGATGGATGCAGGGATGGAAGTCATCTATACAGGGCTCAGACAGACGCCCCGTCAGATTGTTGAGGCTGCAATCCAGGAAGACGTGGATGTCATCGCCATGAGCATCCTATCCGGCGCACACGACTATCTGTTTCCGAAGGTTATGGAGCTTCTAAAGGAAAAGGGTGTTGAAGATATACTCGTCCTTGGTGGCGGGATCGTCCCTGACGAAGACATCCCGGCATTGAAGGCGTGCGGTATATCGGAGATCTTTGGCCCCGGCACCAACACTCAGGACATCATCGACTACATCAAGACCCATATGAGAGAGTAAAGAATCAGCCGGCGGCCTCTTCCTCCACGAGAGCTTCGTTTTCTGAACCCAATACTGAGCGTGCGATCTCTCGGATGCGTTGGTCTTCGTCTTGAGCACAACGCCGCAAGAGGTCATTAATGCATGGATCGTTAATTTGTGTCAGGGCGAAAGCCGCGTTCGCGCGAACCTCGTCACTGTAACTTTTCTTCCACAGAAAGAAGCTTTTTGGACGCAATATGTTTGCCAGGGGCTCAATGCTCGCCGGATCCCCGATTTGTCCAAGGGCTTGACAGCAGGCGATCAAACATGCCTCTTCCTTAGTCGATTTCATCGCCGAGATGAGCCTTTCCACAGACCCGGCCCGTTTGAGTCGACCGAGACATTTGATGGCCTCGGCTGCAGCTTCCCCTTTTTCGCTTTCGATACATTCCAGGAGCAGTCTTTCAACCTCCGTATTGTTCAACCGTTCCGCCAGGCGGAAGGCGCCATCACGGACCTGAGGGTTCTCATCCCGAAAGGCGTAGCTGAGTTCCGTACTCAAATCCCGTGTTACGATATCGATTACTTCAAGGAGTCGAAGTCTTTCCTCCGCGGTGGTCTCCATAACCAGTTCCCGTTTGAGCTGTTTGGCTGCCTCAGGACCCTGCTCTGCCAGCAAACTTGCGGCGAGCTGCCTGATTCTGGGGTTGGGCTCTTCCTTGATGATGTCCCCAAGGAGGGGCGTGGTGACGGTGCCCAAACTGCCGAGCAGCTGTGCTGCACTCTGTTGCCTTTGGGGCTCTCCAGAACAAAAATCTTCCAGTAACAGTTGCTGAGTCTTTGACTCCAAAGGCCTGCCCAATATTTGAGCCAGCACATTGGCCTGTTCACTGCCCGCCTCTAGAAGCTTTCGGCGTCGTCGGTGAAGATGCAACAGAATGCGGGTGGCCGCCGGGTACTCCACAAATTGGAGAAGGAGTGTGCTCAAATGTTGAAGAAAATTGGCCAGATCTTTGAGGACAGTGGGGTCGTCTTCTTGCGAAAGAACCAGGAGCAACGGATCAGCCAGAAGCTTGGCCAACTGGTTTTGCAGGCCCAGGTTCAACCCTTCCATAAGGCTCTTGCAGCGGATGATCACCTTTTGTCGCCTCTGCGGAGATCCCTTCGAGTAACCCCTAAACAAACGCCGAAGAATCATGCCGATCCGCTTGTTGTCCCCCTTCAGAAGAAGATCGCTCATATGGACGGGCATTTTCTCCATGAGCGTCTCGAAGGATTCCTCCGCTTCCGCCTCGCTCACCTGGACCCGCCTCTTGGTCATCTTCTGAACCACCGAGCCTTTCCGCTTGCTCCTCTCCAACATACTCGATGACATTCTCGCTTCGTACAAGCGCTGATCGAAAAGAATCCCGGAAATCCCCTTTTCTTTAGCAAAAGCGGTCCAGTAGCTGCCCTCCAGCCCAACCTCGGGGAGTTGGTCCAGAGCACCGATAAACGCTCTAATTTCATCCGGTGCGACGTTTTCAAGGAAGGTGATACTCTTAAGGGCAATGGAGTCCAGAAAACTGAGAAAGCTCTTGGCCACGATATCGTAATCAGAGGTATCCAATTTTTCGCCGTTTACCAGCAAATAATCCCCCACCCGTGCCAAGGTCAGGGCAGGCCGTTTTGCGAAAAGGCGGCGCAAGCTCTTCATGACATGCTGGATGGCGCTTTCGATCGCCCTGCTTTTCAACGGATAGAGCTTGATGCTTCTTGCAGCATTCAGAAAGGATCGCGTGAACTCTGGAAGGGATGCCAGCTCATCACCGGCCATGCGCTGTTCCGATGCGGCCAGTTTAGATGCAATCTCTTCAGCCCTTCCAGCGTCTTCGGCCAACGCTTCAGCGCCGATCCCGGATCTCTCGGTGCTGATGGTATAGCGGACTTGGGTCAGCTCCACATGGCGAATTTCCTTGTCGGCGATAAATTCCTGCCAAAAACCTTCATCGATCATTTCCTTTTTGGTCCGACCCAGTCCATCGAGCAAGATGGTCAGCTCATCGTCGGTCAGACCCCTCTGGAAAGCGATGCCTCTGAGCTCGGAACGATCTAGAAACTTGAGAAAGGATTCGGCGAAAATCTTGAACTCACTGGTGTCCACTCTCTGACCGTTGACCACCAAAGCCTTTTCCATTTGGAAGATCGTTAATAACTCATTCTTATCCAGGATTTTGTCTAATGCCTGTTTCACCTGCTGATTGGCTATGACAATGGACTTGCTGCCAGGGGGGTAAAGCGTTGTGTTGCGCACGGCAAGAAGGAAGGTGCGAAACACGTTCGGTATTTTAGCCAGGCTCTCCGGATCCAGGGGAAGACCTTTGGGCCGCGCTTCAGCGGAGGGACCCTCTCCGCTATAAAATATCGCCTCTTCAGCATTGAAGACCGCGCTGTTGTGGTCCATCTGAATCTGCTCGTACGACCTGGCCTTCTCTTGGTTGGCTGAACGTTTAAAGTGGTAGGCTAGGGTTGCAGCTGACGGGAGGAGGTCTTTTTCGTAAAGACCCGCTCGTGCAAAGCCTCCTTCACGTCCTCTTCAATGGCTCCATAGGTGATATCCAGAACCCGTCTGCTCAGGAAGCGTATGGTCTCATCGTTGATCTGGAAATCCGAACTGATGATGCCTTGGGAAACAGCCTTATCCACAAATTCAAGAATCTTGGCTTCGCTGATATCGCTGCTCCCTGTCAGAGCGCTCAAAGGGACATTGTCCCCGAAAATGGTGGCTTGATCGAGAAGTTGCCGCGTCTCCTCGTCCAGTGCGGCAACCTTCTCTCTCACAATTTCCTCCAAGGACCGCGGGAGATACCCTTCTTCCAACGGATAGATAACCCATTGTTGGCCGGAGAGAGCGATCTTTCCATCCAAGACGAGTTTTCGCACAATCTCACTCAGGAAGAGGGTGTTTCCCTGGGTGACCTGAACGAGTTCCTGGCCGAACCCCTCGGGGAGGCTGACCCTCGGAAAGATGGCTCGTAAATGGGAGACGATATCCTGTTCATCAAGGGAGGTCAGGCTGATTTTTTGAATACCGAGTTCTTCCCCGTAGGCGGTGCAAAATCGTCCCAGTGTATTCGTTTGCCCTTCCTTCAAGCCCTGAGGGCTGTCTGTTGCAGCACCGCAGACAAAGATGGGGGCATCCTTGCGCAACATCATGCGCCTGAGCAGAAGCAGGGTTGCCTCGTCACTGAAGTGGAGATCATCGACGAGGAAAATGGCGGGTTTTGACTCAATCACTTTTGTCATCAATTTGATCAGGGTTGCAAAGACACCCTCACGATAGGCCTTCTCATCCCCCACTGAGATCTCTTTGCCCTCTGCCATTTGAGGCATGATTCGGGAAAGAAAGGCCTTTTCGTCTGAACTTAGACTCGTGAAGATCGCCTCCCCTTTGTCATCACGCCGTTGCAGAAGGTTCGTCACAATTTGGCTTATGAGATAATAGGGCCGGTAGAGCTCCTGGGGACTGCCCGCGACCCTGATCTGGACGATGGATTTGCTTTGGGCAAGACTGCGATGGACGGTCTCCAGAAACATGCTCTTTCCCATGCCCGCAGCCCCCTCGGCAAGGAGAAACTGGCTTTGGCGCTGGCTGAACCGCTTGAGGCACTCAGCCACTGAAGCGAGTTGCCTTTTCCGACCCGCGATCGTTGTCTTTTCAAGCTGGTGAAGGGCGGTCTTGGCAAATACGTCCTGGGGAGCAATGGTTCCCGCATTGGCCAACCGATCCCTCCCCGCCTTCTTGGCATAGTAAAGCGCTGTATCCGCCTTCTGGATGAGGGCCTTGTCACTTCGTGCATCAGGGGGTGCTGAAGCAACACCGATACTGAGCGTGAGAGGAACCTCTGTGTTCCCCTCTTCCATAGGCATGGGCTTCTGGTGAACCGTTTCGATAAGGGCTTCACCGAGATCCAAGGCCGCCTGCTTTTCGGCCTTAGGCATGAGAATCATGAACTCATCACCGGCGTAGCGGATCGGGAGATTCTCTTCACCCCCCACTTCCCTCAGAATATCAGCCAACCAGTTGAGGGCCTGATCGCCCACATCATGTCCGTAGCTGTCATTGATATTCTTGAAATAATCCAAATCCATCATCAGTAATGAGACAGGGGATGCCTCCAGAGCGTCCCAGGCAACTTTGTGCTGGAAGTAGTTGAAAAGAAAGCGGCGGTTGTAAAGGCCGGTGAGTTCGTCTTCAAAGATAAGCCGGGAAGGATCTTTACCGATATGTTCTAGGTAGTAAATGTATTCCTTGTATTCCATGCTGTGGATTCACCCGGCCAACTGAAAGTGGCATTAGTGCCTTTTTTGCTAGTCATATAGTATACTTAACAGACAAGGGATGTGTCAAGGCAAAAGGCGCTCAGGGAAAAGCCCCTGTGATGGTGGCAAGGGGAGAGCTGAGACGCTCCGCGCCCATATGGATGGTAGAGGTGGGTCAAATAAGGCTCTTCCGGTAAATGAGTATGCACCGCCTAAAGGGCGTCACATGAATGACGGATATAGAAGGCCGTGAAGGGGTTTTTTTCGATTCCAAGGCTCACGGCCTGGTCATTTCAAAGCGTTACGGTCCCCCATTCCGTAACGCCCTGAAATGACGAAGGCCTCCCGCCAGTCACTCAAAAACCCCTTCACGGCCTTCTTCTGTGATCAACGGCTTTCCCGTGTAATCACCCTTACTCATTTGCCGGAAGACCGTCAAAAAACAATTCTTGGAGGAAAAGAGAAATACGCTTTCAAAACGCTGAATGGATCCGCCTATTCGTTCTTCCAAGTGGGTTTTCTTTTTTCCAGAAATGCCTTGAGCCCTTCCTGGGCATCATGGGTTTTCATGAGTTGGTTGAGGTAAATGTCCTCTATGGCCTTAAGCGAGGGTTCCAAATCATCCCTCAACCCCGCCGTGATCGCCCGCCTCGTTTGCCTCAGAACTTCAGCGCTCAGCTTGAGATAAGGCTTTACAAAAGCCTCTGTTTCCTTATCCAGGTCTTCATCCTTGACCACCTTGTTCACGAGCCCCATTTGCAGGGCCTCGGTCGCTGAGATGATCCGCCCGGACAGAATGAGATCCATGGCGGCCTTGCGACCCATAATGCGGGGCATGATTTGCGCGGCTATGGGCGGAAACACCCCCACTTGGATTTCGGGCTGGCCAAATTTGGCCCCTTCCGCCGCTATGACCAGGTCACAGAAGATGGCCAGTTCACACCCGCCGCCAAGGCATGAACTGAAAACTGAAGCGACGGTAGCAATGCCGAGCTTGTCCATGAGACGGAACATGGCGTGGAAAGCTTCAATCATTTTGGGAGCCAAATCACCCATGTGCTCGCCCACGTCCACGCCGGCAGAGAAGCACTTCCCCTTTGCCTTGAAAAGCACAACCTTGAGATCCTTTTGGTCAAGCCAGTTCTTCAGGACTCCGTTGATCTCCTCCATCATGGCAATGTTCAAGACGTTGACCGGCGGCCTATTCAGGGTGATGGTCCCCAACCCTTCTTTCGACGCAACCTCAATGTGCTCATAGCTCATTTTCTCTACCCTCCTCACTTATCAAAAAATATGGCAGGCGAGCCTGCCTTCTTGGCCCTGCCTGCCATACAAGACATGCACCTCTAACGAGATGACTATTTCTGCGGTTTTCCCAAAACCTCGGCAAACATGTCCAGATCCCAAGTCTTGGTCTCTACAATGTCCTGCCTGAATTTTAGGAAGTCAATCACATCCTGACCAGTGATTTTCTTGGTATTGAAAGCCCCAAAACCCAAGAAGGCTTCACCGGTCATGTTTGCTGCCAGCCAGTGCCGATTAGAATTCTTCATGGCATCCCAGAAAAATTTCTTTTTCTGGCGGACACTGTCGATGGATTTGATCAGACACCCGGGGAACAAATTGGCGAAGGTCCAGATGATCTTGTCCACTTCTTTGTCCAGCAGTTCGAAGTCTGCGTTCGGCTGGTGCTCTTTCACAAAGCCACGTGCTTCTTTCGCTGCGTCGCCGGTCTTGAACTCGCCATATACGATCTCTCCATCCTCCACGTATTTGTCGGTAATGACCATGGGGTTGCGAACCCACTTCCCGTCGACTTTCAGGACAGGGACCACCTTGCTGATGAGCGTCTTTGCCTTCATTTTGTAAGCAGACCACATCTCGCAGGAGACGCAATTCCACATGGCATCCTCCATCCCGAGAAACCAGGGCAAGAAATCCGAGGACCCGCCGTCCGGTGCCGAACCATGCCTGGGCCCGGCCTGCCCGAAAATGGCCAGGTCTGAGGCGATGGCGATATCACAGGCCATACCGATCTCCTGACCGCCGGCCACCCTCATGCCGTTGACTCTGCAGATGACCGGCTTCTTGCACATGAGGATGGAATCCACCATGTGGTTGAACAGTTCCATATACTGTCCGTATTCATCCGGTCTCAGGCTATAGTATTCGCTGTATTCCTTGGTGTTACCACCCGTGCAAAAGCTATATGGCCCTGTGGCTGTGAAAACAACCGCCACCACACTTCTGTCGAGAGAAGAATTCTCAAATCCGGCAATGACGCCCTTCACCATCTCCGTGGTGTAGGAGTTGTACTGCGCCGGGTTGTTCAGACGAATCCAAGCCACATAAAGTCCCTCAACGTCTTTGCCTGTCTTCGGATCCTTCAAGGGCCGCTTCTCGTAGACCGTACAAGGGGGCTCTGTTCCCCAGTGCACATCGGTGTGCAGCATATGGTCTTTCGTTGACTCGTCCCTAGGCATCCATTCCAAACCCTTTAAAGCCATAACTTAACCTCCTTTTTCTATTTGTAGTAGTTACCCTATCCGTCTCTTGACAACCAAAAGATCTCTCACCCCTAAAAATCAGGCGTCAGCACGATCCGTTTCATCGGCGGCGTCTTGTGTGCCTCCGCAAAGGTGTCTGCAATCGTGCTCATGGGGCGGGTTTCCACGAACTCCTGCATGTTGATCTTGCCGCTCAGAACCATATCCAGGACGATCGGGTAGTATTCGGGCAGGCACCCCCAAGTCCCGATGATCTCGGCGTCAAAGGCCATAAGACGGCCGATGGCATACTCGGTCTTTGCAAGGCTGAACCCGACCACAATGAGCTTGCTGGTGAAGCCGACCAAGGTCAGGGAAATCTCCTGGCCAGCCTTCGCACCGGTGACCTCGAAGATCTTCCACCCAGTATTCGGAAGTCCCTGTTCCTTACACAGGCCTCGAAATTCTTTGGACACGGCCTTTGCGTCCTTGTCCGTTGAATTGATGACAAAATCGGCTCCGAATTTGAGCGCCCGATCCAGCTTTTCTTGGTTCCGAGCGATTCCGATCACGGTTTTTGCGCCCAGCGCCTTTGCGGTCTGACCCACATATTGGCCAACACCGCCTGTAATCCCGACAACCACCACATTGTCCCCAGGCTGTAAGTCCGCCCTCTTGGCCGCCTGATAGGGTGTCGTGGCTGCATCCGCTACAACGGCGAGGTGAGACAGGGGGATGCTTCCTCGGTTCTTTACCTCGCAAAGATCGATGCTGGGCACCGGGATATGACTCGAGAAACCGCCGTACAGACCCAGGCTGTTGCCCGGCATCTTTTGATTCAAACAACGGTTACCGCGTCCGGTTTTGCACAGGATGCACTGGCGACAGGGCATGACCGCTGGGATGATCACTTCTTTACCGATCCACCCTTCATCTCCAGCCACAACCGTGCCCGAAATCTCATGGCCCAGTGTAAGAGGGGGTTTCGATACGGTGGGTACGCCGTCATAAAAGTACCCCAGGTCCGTGTGGCACACACCGCAACCGGCGATTTCCACCAGAACCTCACCGGGTTGCAGTTCAGGCACAGGGATCTCCGTCTTTTCGAGCTTCCCCGGTGTTGTCTCCTTCGTTTCCTTATTGTAGGTTGTCGGCTGAACCATCTGCCATGTCTTTATCTTGTCCGGTACTGCTCCCATTTTGGCCCTCCTTTCTCTTTGTTTAGCAACCTGTCTAGTACAGTGTTTCGCTCTAATCTTCAACAATTGCCGTTTCGCCCCCACACCTGCCCCCGCGCCGGACGGGCAGGCCCGCCAGAGGCGGGCAAGGTTTGGGAGGGGTAAAGCGGGAAAACGTGTGTTAAGGGTTTACTGAAACCGTCGACTTGGCCTGCTCGGAAATGCTGTAAGGGGACGTTCGCCTCATAGGTCAGCACCTCCTTTAGCGGCCGTCCTCCACTCGCTTAAATCATGCCATAACCACCGTCAACACAGAGGAGTTGACCGGTAATATAGTTGCTTTCATCTGAGGCGAAAAAAATAAATGCGGGCGAAATGTCATCCGGCTCAGCAAATCGCTTCAAAAGTATTCGATTCATGTAAATTTCCTTGAGCTTCTCGTCCGTCGTTATCTTCTCCGACATGTCCGTTGTTACAATGCCTAAAGAAATGACATTGGCGCAGATGTTGTAGCGGGCCAACTCACGGGCCATGGATTTCGTCATGCTGATCACGCCGCCCTTGGCCGCACTGTAGTTAATTTGCCCCACCGTTCCCACCAGTCCTGCCACCGAGGTGACATTAATAATCTTGCCGCGCTTCATCTCCTTCATGTGCTGCGCTGCCGCCTGAGCGCAGAGAAAAGCCCCCTTGAGATGAATATCGACCACAGCATCCCATT
>SMTZ1_10000992_pt1 | contig 50802 bp, 45 predicted proteins | sample DeeMarSWOR136_30_FD_25667 | JGI IMG/M metagenome (IMG submission 25667) | reverse complement strand
AATCTCCTGCAAAACGCTCCTGCCGGACATCCCGGGCATGGTAATGTCCAGTAACACCAGAGCGAAGGGATATTTCCTGAGGAGCTCCAGGGCGTTCTCACCGTTTTCCGCTATCATACAATCGTAACCCTCCCCGGCCAGTTTACGGGAGAAGGCTATCCTGATAGATGCCACATCATCCACCACCAGGATTCGTTCCGTATTCCCGTTACATTTCATCATTTTTATACCACTGTCAATTATAACCGGAGCATGGTTGCATTAATTGTAAGAACCCATCCATTTTTCATACGGGTTAACACTGTTATTTCTCTGTTTTCTCCTCGAAAAATTCCGAAAAACGCTTTACCTCAATCTCCATTTGTTCCACCAGACCGCCCGCATTCGTAAGGTCGCCGTTCCGCCCGACCTCTTCAAGACGAAAAGCCATGTCACCGAGGACGAGACCGCCCAGGCTACGTGCGGCGCCCTTTACGGAATGGGCAGCGGCTTTAACCGCCGGCGCATCCTTCCGTTTGATTCCGTCTTTGATTATTTCTATCTGTTCCGGATAATCCTGCTCCAGGAAAATTCCGGCAGCTTCTCTGTGCAACTCGCTATCGCCGCCGAATACCTGCATAGCCGCATTCATATCAACCGCCGGTTGAATATTGGGTTTTTTCTCACGAGGGAACAGGTCCATAATCACATTATTGAGGTCATCCGGATTAGTTGGCTTGGATAAGTACCCGTCCATACCCGCTGCCAGGCATTGTTTCCGGTCTTCTTTCATAGCGTACGCCGTCATGGCTATAATGGGGATGCGCTTCCCGGTATTCTTCTCCCATTTCCGGATATAACGCGTCGCCTCCAGTCCGTTCATTATCGGCATTTCTGCGTCCATCAGCACCAGGTCAAAACCTCCCTGTTCCACCATACGGGTTGCCTCTGAGCCGTTTCTGGCGATTTCAACGGTATGCCCCATCTTCTCCAGGGTCTTCCTAGCAATCAACTGAGAGGTAACGTTATCCTCGGCCACTAATACCCGTAGCTGGGGTCCATCGGCAACAGGAATAACCCTGCCGGGCTTTTGACGCGATTTCGGCGCCACACCCGCAACCTGAAGAACAACTTCGTACAATTTAGATTCTTTAACCGGTTTTACGATAAAATATGGTATCCCCAATTCCTGACAACGATGGAAATCATTGCTGATAGAGTCCGGTGACAGCATCATGACGATGGCCGGACTTTGTACCGAATTACGCTGAATCTTTACCGCCAGCTCGAAGCCGTCCATGGACGGCATGTTTTTATCGATAAATATTATGCGGAAATTTTGAGAATCAGTACCGGCTTTTTTCAGTTCCGCCAGCGCTTTTACACCACTCTCAGCCTTGGTTACCTGTAAATCCCAGCCGCTGAGTAGTTCCTTAAGCACCTGGCGACTCGTCGCGTTGTCGTCAACCAGTAAAACACGCGCCCCGCGGAGGAACGGCGGTAGTTCGGGAAGAGCTTCTTTCTGTTTTTTCACGGATTTTTTCGTAAATTTACCGGTGAAGTGGAAGGTACTGCCTTCTCCCGGCCTGCTTTCTACCCAGATGCGTCCTCCCATCAGGTTAATAAGGTGCTGGGATATTGTCAGCCCGAGTCCGGTACCGCCGTAGTGGCGGTTGATAGACCCGTCAGCCTGCTGGAAAGGCTCGAAAATGACATCCTGTTCTTCCCCGGGTATCCCGATTCCGGTATCACGAACGGCGAAGTGCAGTTCTACCTCACCGCCTTTATCTGACAACATTTCCACGCTCAGGGCTATTTCGCCCCGCTCGGTGAACTTGATGGCGTTTCCTATCAGGTTGACCAATATCTGGCGGAGCCTCCCTTCGTCCCCTACCAGTTCCGTCGGCAAACCACGCGGTACCCGGAAAGTGAACTCAAGTCCCTTTTTATAGGCAGATACAGCCATAGTCTCCAGAGCATCTTCAAATGTCGTTTTCAGGTTAAAGTGACTCTTTTCCGGTTCTGCCTGCCTGGCTTCTATTTTGGAAAGGTCCAGAATATCATTGATAATATCCAGGAGCGATTCAGCCGATCCCATCGCCATTTTCAAATACTGTCGCTGGTCCGGTTCCAGCTGTCCGTCCAGTGCCAGATTCAGCATACCCATGACACCGTGGATAGGCGTGCGGATCTCATGGCTGGTACGGGCTAAAAATTCACTTTTCGCCCGGTTCGCTGTTTCGGCATCGTTTTTGGCTTGAAGCAGCTGCTGCTCGGCTTTTTCTCGCTCTTCCAGTTCATGTTTTAACCGCCGGTTAGCCACGGTCAGTTCATTGGTCCTCTCGAGTACCAGCTCCTCCAGATTATCGCGGTGTGCCCTCAACTCATCTACCATCTGTTTGCGCTCGGTGATATCATTTCTTACGGCTATGATGCAGGGTTCACCACCTATGTTTATCATGTCAGCCGAGAATAACATCGTGCGGATTTCACCCGACTTGACGATGAAATTAAACTCTTCATTGGAAACACTCCCCTGCTTTTTTAACAGCCGCAACATCCTGTTACGGTCTTTTTCATTCGCCCATAAGGATATCTCCCTGGCAGTACGACCGATAACCTCTTCACGGGTATAGCCGCTGGAGCGGAGGAAGCCGTCATTAACCTCGATAAATTCACCGTTTCTTAAATTGGTGATAGAAATCGATTCCGGACTGGAGCGGAAGGCTTTGGAAAATTTTTCTTCAGACTCGCGTACGGCTTCCTGGGCTTTATTCAATTCGGTGACGTCGGTTGATACCCCGATTAAGCACTCTTCGCCGCCAAGAGTAATCGGCTCTGCTGAGAATAGCCAGGTTCGTATTTCGCCCGACTTCATACGGAAATTGAATTTATCATTACTGACCCTGCCGTGTTTCTTCAGTATTTTATACAGTCTGTCACGGTCTTCCGGCTTTTCCCAGACATTGACATCGGTCGATTGACGCCCGATTATTTCTTCGCGGGTGTATCCCGTAGTGCGAATATAACTATCGTTAACATCAACGTATCTACCGTCCTTTAACGTAGTTATGGCGATGATTACCGGGCTGGAGTGGAAGGCTCTGGAAAATTTTTCTTCCGACTCTTTTAACGCTTCCTCGGCTTTCTTCTGGTCGGTAATATCAATGGAATTGATCAGCAGGTACATCAATTTGCCATTGCGTTTAACCGGCGTCCAGTTCATGGAAATCCAGTAAGATTCTCCGTTTTTCTTCTGCGCAAGTGCCTCGCCCTTGCCGTCGCCGCCCTTCATAACCTCAAGGAACGGCTCTATGAAATCATCTCTTATTTCTTCGGGCCACCACGGGTAAGGGACTTTCAGCCCGATTACTTCTTCCTTGGTCCAGCCGTTCAGTTTTTCCCATGAAGGATTTACGTATCTTATAGAGGTATCCGCATTAATCACCATAACCTGGCTCGGTGCTTTTTCCATAAGATTCGTATTAAATTCCTGACTTTCCTGTAATTTCTTGCTGACCTTCTTGGACTCGGTAATATCGGTACTCACCATAAGCACACAGGGTTTGCCACCTATCTGGACGTGCTCGGTGGATACCAGCATGGTCCGGATTTCACCTGACCTGGAACGGAACTGATATTCCTCCCGTCGAATTTTCACCCGCTGCTTTATCTTCCGCAGCATCTTGTTTCTTTGTCTCTGGTTTACCCACATATTCAGAGATTCGGCATTATTACCAATCAACTCATCGTGGCTATATCCGGTAATACGCACGTAGCTGTCATTAACTTCAAGGAAGGTGCCGTCTTTAAGCGTGAAAATAGAAATGGCGTCCGGGCTGGCATGGAACGCCTTGGATAGCTTTTCTTCAGAGTCTTTCAGCGCCTTCTCCATCTGCTTGCGCTCGGTGATGTCCCGGCACACGCAGAAAATTAGCTTCTGCCCGGCGAATATCGCCCCGTTGGTACTTATTTCTACATCGTAAGTAGAACCGTCCTTGCGCTTGTGTTGTGTCTCAAAGTGGTCGCCTTCTTCCGTAACGGTCCGGATCATTTCCTTCACCTGTTCCGGAGGATACAAATATTCCCAGTCCCATACGCTAAGCTTCATGGTTTCTTCTTGAGTGTAGCCGAGCATTTCGGCAAACCGGCGGTTGGCTTCATACACCTTACCGTCCTGGTCGAGGACGACTATCCCGTCACGCGACTGCTCGACGAGGATGCGGCGACGGGTCGCCTCGTCAGCCAGTGCCTTCTCCATCCGCTTGCGCTCGGTGATATCACGAAAAACACCCTGTATGATCTGTTTGTCCCTGTATTTGGCGACGTTTGCTGATATTTCGCAATGAATCTGACTGCCGTCAGCACGCTGGATAACCGTATCTTCGGAATCAACAAGGCCCTTTTCTACATGCTCGTAAAATACTTTTTTATATTTCTCCCTCATCTCCGGAGGATGTAACTGTGATTGGTGAATACCGATAATCTTTTCTTTTGGCAAGTCCAGCATTTTACATCCAGCGGTGTTCACATCGACGATGATTCCGGTTTGCGCATCAGCGAGAAGGACGGTATCTTTAGCATTCTCAAAAAGGTTACGGAAATTCTCCTCGGAATTCCGTAGCGCTTCCTCCATCTCCTTGCGTTCGGTGATATCCGTCCAGTCCACCAGGAAATATTTCATGGTTCCGTTAGACATCACCGGAGCCGACCGCACATCAACCCAGAAACGGCTGCCATCCTTTTTCTGGAAGATATTTTCCCTTTTCCTGCCACCACGGTCTACGGTTTCCTTGAAGCTGATCATCAATGCGTCCCGTCTTTCTTCAGGCCACCATGGATAGGGACATACCTTGCCGGCAACTTCCTCCCGCGAAAATCCCGTGAGTTTTTCAAAAGCCGCATTGACGTATACTATTGAAAAATCGGGGTTTATCATTAATACCGGATTTGGAGAATTTTCCAGCAGATTGGTGCTGAACTCCTTGCTTTCCGTCAGCATGTCCTCCCAGTATTTCCGCTGGGTGATATCACGGAAAAATCCGGCAACAAGCATCTTTCCGTTCTGTTTAATCGGGTGGGTATGAAAATCGACCCAGAGCTCCTTCCCATCGCTTTTCTTTGTTTTTATCTGGATAGGATCAAGGGATTCCCCCTTTAGAGTCCGTGCGAAGCACCGGTTAACTAAAGCCAGTTCTTTACCTGTTAAAAAATCCAGGTTGCGGAAATTTTTCCCCAGTAAATCCCGGGTATCATACCCGATGACTCCGGCAACCTTCTGATTGCCGGAGACGATGGTTCCCTCCTGGTCACAAATAAGCACAGCTTCGCGAGCGCAATCCAGGACGTTCTCAATATTCATTTCGTCCGGGCTCTTTGCTCTGCTGGATACTTTCGGAGTATTGCCGCTTCTCTTATTCATCGTCCTATCCACCTTAAATTTTCATTTATGTAGCCTGACATAAAAAGAAGCAAGGACTCAGGATACTGCTTTATGCCGGAAGCCATACAGATAGCCTGAGCAATTCCTGAATGCCTTGCTAGATATCATGTCTCATAGCTGAACATAATTTGTAGTTGAAGCATATCCGTTAGGTTATCAACATTCCATAAAATTACTATAGGGAGGTATAAAAAAACTATAAAAATGTGCTAATATTACTTATTCATACGCTATTTATTATTCATATTGCCTAAGGAAGGGGATGATAAATGCCGGCTAAAAAATATGCCAATCTGGTAAAAAACGTACCTATAAAAGAATATAGGGAAGGCGGATTCCGGGCGGGAGCCGAGCTTGATAAAGAATGGCTGGGCTTCGATGTCCATATTAAATACGGGGCTTACTGGACCGCCGGCAGGATGGGCAAAGAGCCCTATACGCCTCACGTGCATGACTTCGACCAGGTATTGCTCTTCGCCGGTTCTGATATGGATGATATCGGCGAACTGGGAGCGGAGGTTGAATTCTGCCTGGGCGAGGACCTGGAAACGCATATGATTACCACCACCACTGCCGTGGCGATTCCCCGGGGAATACCCCATTTCCCGGCTACGGTCAACCTTTTAAACCGGCGATTCTTCTATTATGAGATATCCATTACACCGGAATATAAGGAAACGCCGGTACTTACCGATAAAAAGCCCGGTCCCGTGGCGGGATGGCGGTCGCCAACACGGAAGTATATCATGCCGCTGGCGTTTATACGCAAAGGCGCCTGGCATTACGGACCCACCAACCGTGATGACGGGGGAGGTTATATCTCCTTCGTGCGGACTCAGGAGGCTGCCGGGTTCGACTTTGTAATGCTGTACGAAAGCATGAAGCAGGGACCCTACCGCATCGGTCCCGACCCCTATAAACCCCACACCCACCCCACCACCCAGATAATGATGTTCATGGGCACCAACACCGATGACTTGACCGACCTCGGGGCCGACTTCGAGATATGCCTGGGCGAGGAGATGGAAAGTTATATCTTCAATAAGTCCACCGCTATCCTGACGCCGCCTTTTGTGCCCCACTGGCCCGGCGGCATAGTCAAACTCGATAGGCCGATTATCATGGCGGACATCCATCCTTTCGGCAACGAGCATTAATAAAGGGCGGTCAGGCATGTTTAAAGTAAGATGCAGGCTTATTTCTTTCGAAGGCGATGAAACCACCTATCCCTGCCATTTCAATTATAAAATAGGCGACGAATTCTATTACGATGGGGTGAACTTTACCGGCCGGGTATGCCCCGGCCTGCTGGCGTCAATGACGCCCGTTGTTCATGGCGTCTATATGCTGGGAAACAAGTATTTCGAGAACGTCATGTACCGCTACCGGGGCCACGATGCCAGAGACCCATCCATGGCGAAGTACGACGGCGTGGGATTCCGCTCGCTGAAACCGCCCCCGGCAGACATGTCCAAAGCCAGAGGTGGACACTTTGTCTGCGGGGATACCAGAATCCTGGCACACTTTGTCTGCGAGCCGGTGGATATCAGTGACAGCGAGTACGCCATGCCGTTCTACCGGAGAGAGATAGCCATACTGGAAAAAATCGAAAACGAGCCGGGGATAGAGACAGGGGAAATTATCGATAGATTTACCGACTTCGAGAGGGACAAAATCTCCCCGCCCCTGACACCCGCTTTACTAAAAGTCCTGCTGGACGCCCTGGCCGACATGGAATATATCGAGATACGCAACGGCAGGGCTTACGCCACCGGACGCCAGCCGCCGAGCCGACCCCGAACCTGATTAATACCCCAACCATCCCCCGGCTGTAATCTTTTCCCACCCTGCCGCCCTCGTATAATTCACGGCTTATCCCGGAGTTATCCATCCGCTCATCCTGAGCCTGTCGAAGGATTCCCACCCTGGCCGCCCTCGTGCCATCAACGGCTTATCCCGCAAACTTTATCGTATCATCTTATCTAATCAGTTGTTAATGACGCCCTCGGCTTTTAACGACTGTATTTCGGCGTCCGTCTTTTTTAGCAACGAACTCAATATCTCGTCGGTATGCTCCCCCAGCGCCGGCGCATTGCGGTAGACCCTCCCCGGCGTCTCCGATAGACGAAACGGCGAACCCGCTATTTTTATCCTGCCTACCCCCTTCTGCTCTATCTCCACGAGCATGTCGCGGTAGCTAATCTGGGGATCCTCGCAAATCTGTCTGATATTATTGACCGGCGAATACGGCACGCCTCCCTTCTCGAAGACCTCCGCCCATTCCATATAACTTCTTTTCTCCAGCTCCTCGGATAGAACACTTACCAGGGCTTTACGGTTTTTGTTTCTCAAGGGATTGGTCCGGAACCTCTCGTCATTACTCAGGTCCTCCCTGCCCAGCACCTTGCATAGCTGAGTCCAGAGCTTATCGACGCCGATGGCGACGATAATCCAGTCGTCTTTCGTCTTGAACGCCTGGAAAGGCACGATGCTGGGGTGGGCTGTCCCCAGCGCCGTCGTAGCGCTGCCCCCTGCCCGTTAACGTCCGGTAGTAAAGTGCCGCCAGGATTCCGATAACAGCCTGGTGACCGGCGATGATATCCCCCACGGAGGAACCCACGCGGCAGGGAGGTCCGTCCTCCGGACCGGTAATACTCATTAACCCGCTGTAAGCCTGAACGACGACGTCATAAGCCGGCCGGCTCGCATACTCCGGAAGGGCGTCGTGCCCGAAACCGGAAATCGAGGCATAAATTATCCGGGGATTGATACGCTGTACGTCCTCCCAGCCAAAACCCAGCGCCTCCATGGCGCCGGGCCTGAAATTCTCTATAATAACGTCACCCACGGCGATAAGCTCTCTCAGTATTGCCTTCCCCTTCTCCTGCTTTAGGTCCAGCACCAGACTTTTCTTATTGCGGTTCAGGCTGATAAAGTAGGCGCTGCGGTCTTTATCCACCCTGCCCACATAGGGCCCGTACTCCCGGGCATCATCTCCCTTCGGTGGCTCGACGTGGATAATCTCCGCCCCCAGGTCGCCCAGAATCATGGTCGCCGTCGGCCCTGCCAGCACATGGCTCAGGTCAATAACCCGTACTCCCTTCAATGCTCCATCCATTTTCACCTCTTATCCGCGTTGGTACTGTTAACGCTTTATAATACCGGGATTCAAGGCTATTATATCACTTTGTACAACTCGTCCCGACCAGTCTTGGCACCCTTTAAAAAAAGACATTAGTATTTTAACGAAAATAATAATAAAATAGATGGTTGACAATTCCAGAAATGTGGCTTATATTATAGAAAACCCTGTGTGTGCGAATGTACTCGTGTTTTACCTGAGGCCCGGAAAACTATCAAATATTTTTAATATATCATGGCGGAAAACCAAATCTTAATTAACGAGGAGGTACGGATAATAAGCAATAAACGAGCAGGAAAAACTGTAATCTGATAATTAAGAGGAGGAAAGATGAAAAAAGTTGTCTTTATACTTTTGGCAGCAATACTCGTCGTAGGTATATTGCTCGTCGGCTGCGGTGAACCAGAAGCGACACAAACGCCGACAGCGACCCCGACGGTAAAACCGACTGCATCACCCACCGCTTCACCGACTGCTAAACCAACCGCAGAACCCACCGCGAAACCCACAGCGGAGCCCACGGCACCCGCCAGGGAACCCTACGGCACGCTTACTCTGGCTACAACCGATTTCGGTGTTGAAGCCACCGACCCGCTGCTATTTGAATCGACCTGGGGCATGTACATGTACGATTCCCTGATTGCCTTTAATGAATTCGGTGAATACATTGGCGAAGTAGCCGAAGATTGGGAGTTATCCGCCGACGGTCTCACCTGGACGTTCTATATCCGCAAGGATATTAAATTCCACAACGGCGACCCGCTTACCGCCAACGACGTCTACTTCTCTCTCGACAGGTTCACCTCTCCGGAATCCAAGAACCCCTGGTCCAACCAGCCGCGCGACGAGAGGGCGTCCATGAGTGTTGTCGATGACTATACCTTCCAGTTCGTCACCAAGACCCCCCAGCCGCAGCTCGTCGACACGTGGTGCTGGTGCCGCATCCTGCCCAAGAACTACTTCGAGAGTGTCGGTCAGGACGAATTCCGTCTCCATCCTATCGGCTCCGGACCGTGGAAGTTCGTGGAACACATCCCCGAGACGAGTTTCAAAATGGAAGCCAACACGGAGTACTGGAGACCGGAACACGTACCTTATTTCGAGTATATAGTAGACCTCCAGGTCCCCGAAGAGGCGACCCAGGTCGCCATGCTGAAGCGGGGTGAGATAGATATCCCCTTCGGCATCACGACCGACCGGCGGGTTGAGCTGGAAAAAGAAGGCTATGAAACGCGCCTACAGGGTCTGGCACCGGCAACCATTCTCGCCATCATCGGCTCCCATTTTGAAGGCGCCGGGCCGGTGCACGACATCCGCATCCGTAAAGCCCTTTCCTATGCCATTAACCGCCAGGAAATGTGCGATACCATCTGGCGGGGTGACGCCGAGCCGGGCGGCCGGTTCTTCCTGGATCCCCATGGCTACGGCGTGACCCCAGACCTCATTGAACCTGATCCATACGACCCCAACCTAGCCAAGGAACTGATGGCTCAGGCGGGTTACCCCGACAGGTGGGAAGACCCGACCATCGTCGCCGTCACGCCTGCGGGACCCGCCGTCGATATGTGGCAGGCAATCATGGGCTACTGGGATAAAGTGGGCTTCAAGACGGAGCTTAAAATCATCGATATGTCCATATGGCTCCAGTACATCTTCCTCCAGACTCTCCAGGGTGACGAGGAATATCTCGGCTATATCTGGTCATGGGCCGGCTCCGCCTTCAACGGCACCGCCTACTGCCGGAACATGAATACCTCCTACGGCATCCACCAGGTGACTGTCGATGACTATGTCACCTCGCTCTACGATAAATTCGTCACCGAGCTTGACCCCGATAAAGCCGTACAATACTACACGGACTGGCAGCGGGCTACTAAAGAGCTATACACCACCTTCGGCATCGCCTATACCTTACCCAAGCTTATTGTCAGCGACCAGGTCGGCGACTTTACCGTCAACCCGCACATGTTCTTCGCCGACGCTGCCTGCGGTGTCAAGCACCGTGGAGAATAGACTTACCAGAGACTAGGTTGTAAGAGTCTTCGGGGGCGGGCTTCCCGCCCCCGAAGATATAGTAGCAATTATTTTTTAAGCTGTTCAGGCAAGTGAAGTGGGTATTTTTTTATATTTTTTATGAATTTATAATTAATAACGACATCATACCCGGGATTATATGATTTGACACATAAAATTGATACATAGTATTATTTTTTAGGAAAATCAAGATATGACACGTTTTATCATCGTAAGGTCATTACAGGCATTAGTCGCCCTCTTCGGCATTATTGTAATAGTCTTTTTCATGGTACGCATCTCCGGCAACCCGATACTGTTCATGATATCCCCTTTGTCTACTGAATCGGAGATAAAATATTTACAGCAGCAGCTCGGGCTGGATAAGTCCTACGTCGAGCAGTTCTGGATTTATCTCAGCAACCTGTTTCAGGGTGACCTGGGTGAATCGTTCATCAAGAGAATCCCTGTATCCGAAATGCTTGCCACGGCGCTGCCCAATACTCTGAAATTGATGATACCCACATATATTATAGGCAATTTATTAGGTGTTGCGTTCGGGATACTGGCGGCCACACGGCGTAACACGATTTATGATAACGGCGTGAAATTCCTGGCGGTTCTGGGGCAGGCCCTGCCCGGTTTCTGGGTGGCTATAATGGCGGTGCTGGTATTTTCCGTTCACTGGCAGATATTTCCGGCCGCGGGCATGGGAGGTATAGAATATTATGTATTACCGGTATTCACGATGTTGTTTTTCATGCTGCCGGGCATGATGCGTCTAGTCCGCTCCACCATGCTGGAGGTGCTGGACAGCGAATATGTTAAGCTGGCGAGAATCAAAGGACTCCCGGAAAGAATTGTCATCTGGAAACATGCCCTACGCAACGCCATAATATCACCGCTGACGGTGGCCGGTATAATGCTGGCGGGATTGGTCGGTGGCAATATCATCACAGAGAATATTTTTAACTGGCCCGGTATGGGTAGGCTTGCCGTAGAAGCTACCATAGGCCGTGATTTTCCCGTGGTGCAGATCGTCACGATTATTATAGCTGTCATGGTCCTTGGTGCAATGATACTTGTAGATATTGCCTACGCCTACGTTGACCCTCAAATTCGGTACCAGAGAATGTAAAAAATATATATGTAGCAGTATAACTATGGCGACGTTTATTGGAATAAGACCTAGACGTGAGTTCAGGGGCCTGACCCGGTGGGGACGGATTTTAAGTAACCTTGGGATGATTCTCCCGGTGATTGTCTTCACCGTTTTAATCTTCACGGCAATATTTGCTCCTATTCTGGCACCTTACCCTTACGATGAAACATCACTCACGGAAAGGCGCATGCCCCCAGCCTGGGTAGAAGGCGGCTCGACCAAACACTTTCTGGGAACCGATACCCTCGGAAGAGATATTTTAAGCCGCGCTATTTACGGTGCCAGGGTATCCCTGAGCGTTTCGCTGCTGGCGATAGCTATTACCGCTTCCGTGGGCACGGTGCTGGGAATAATATCAGGCTACGCAGGAGGACGTACCGATGCCTTCATTATGAGAATTACCGATATCGCCATGTCATTTCCGCCTCTCCTCCTAGCCATATTGATCGCCGTCAGTATGGGACCGGGATATTTTACAGTTATCTTCGCACTGTCGGTACTGGGGTGGGCCGGTTACGCCCGTATCATCCGCGGCGAGACTTTGAGATTACGTAATTCCGACTTCGTCGCACAGGCACAGGTAATCGGCACGCCTCCCTGGCGAATAATGACGCGCCACATTTTCCCAAATATTCTTAACATATTAATCATCGGCATGACGCTTGCCGTGGGCGCTATGATTCTGGCAGAAGCGGCGATGAGCTATCTCGGTATCGGTATCCCGCCGCCAATGCCGTCCTGGGGATCCATGGTGGCTGACGGCAGGAACGACCTAGACAGAGCCTGGTGGATTTCCACATTCCCCGGCATTCTTATCGGACTGGTCGTTCTTTCCGGCAACTTCCTCGGCGACTGGATTCGGGATAAGACTGACCCTAGGTTGAGGCAACTATGAGCGAAATTATCCTTCAGGTTGAGGACCTGCACACATCTTTTTTCACCCGCGCTGGTGAAGTAAAAGCCGTCGACGGCGTTAGCTTTTTTATCCGCGAAGCCGAGACCTTCGGCCTGGTCGGCGAGTCCGCCTGCGGCAAGTCGGTCACCGCTCTGTCCATCCTTCGCTTGCTTCAAGAACCGGCCGGCCAGATCGTCGGCGGTAAGATCATTTTTGAAGGAAGGAACATCCTGGAATATACCAAAAAGCAGATGAGGGCTTTTCGGGGAAGTAAAATATCCATGATTCTCCAGGACCCGATGACTTCCCTTAATCCGGTTTTCACCGTTGGCGATCAGATATCAGAATCGATCCGGCTGCACCAGAGATTACCGGATAATATGGTGGAACCGGAGGTTATTTCGGCATTACGCTTACTGAGGATTCCGGCACCTGAGTCCCGTCTCAGCGATTATCCCTTCCAGATGAGCGGCGGTATGAGACAGCGCGTCGTCGGTTCCATTGCCATGTCCTGCCGCCCCCGCCTCCTCATCGCCGAATTCTCTTTATTACCCATGACTTCGGCGTGGTAGCCAACATGTGCCATCGGGTGGGCGTTATGTATGCCGGAAAAATCGTGGAGACGGCACCCACCCGGGAAATATTCAAGGCGCCCAGGCATCCCTACACCAGCGCCCTGATTAACTCTGTACCTCATCTGGACAGGAAGGATGAACGGCTCTACTCGATCGAAGGTCAACCCCCCTCTTTGCTGAACCTGCCCCCGGGATGCCGTTTTGCCGTACGCTGTCCTGTTGTCAAAGATATTTGTAAAGAACAGCAACCCCCCGAGGTTAAAATCAGCGATGACCACTCTGTATCCTGTTGGAAGGTGAAATAGTCTATGGCAGATGTATTACTGGAGGGACGCGACGTCACTAAATATTACCCGGTTACCAGGGGACTCCTCCAGCGTACTGTCGGCTGGGTACGAGCCGTAGACGGTGTTTCCTTCACAATAGAGCAGGGAAAGACATTGAGCCTCGTCGGCGAATCCGGCGCCGGAAAAACGACCCTGGCTAAGGCAGTATTAATGCTGGAACGAATGACTTCCGGCACCTTGCTCTTCGAAGGAAAAGACCTCTATAAATATTCTAAACACGATATAAAAACGAAATACCGGCCAAGAGTACAATACGTACAGCAGAATCCTTGGAGCTCTATGAACCCGAGGATGAGAGTAGGAGATATTATCGGCGAACCGCTCGTCGTGAATACGAAAAAAACGAAAGAACAGGTACAAGAACGAGTGCTGGAATCTCTCGACCAGGTGGGACTCAGACCGGACCATGCCAGCCTCTACCCGCATGAGTTCAGCGGAGGACAGCGACAGCGTATTGCTGTCGCCCGTGCCCTGGCACTGAATCCCAGCCTGGTCGTGCTGGACGAACCGGTATCCGCATTAGACGTCTCAATACGCGCCCAGATTATGAACCTCTTAAAAGACCTCCAGGACCAGCTAAACCTCAGTTATCTGGTTATTGCCCATAACCTGGCAACGGTACGGTATATGAGTCATACCGTGGCAATTATGTACCTGGGACAGATAGTGGAATACGGAAACGCCGAAGATTTATTTACCCATCCCCTGCATCCTTACACCAGAGCCTTGATTTCAGCGTCCCAGCTGACATTACCCGAAGATGAAGATGCCGGGGCAAAACAGATAATACTGAGCGGCGAGATGCCTTCGCCGTTAAATCCGCCTTCCGGCTGCCGGTTCCACACCCGCTGTACCGAAGCCGGAGAACACTGTTCTAAAGACGAACCGGAGATGAGGACAATCGGCAAGCACCAAGTCAAGTGCCATCACGCTCATTAACTCCCACCACCTTTAGTCAGTCGTTATTTTTCCGTAGAATACCTGCCGCTGTGTCTCACGCATACTTACAGATAATGTCACATATACTGTTCCAGAGAGAGAAACTCGTGACAGCCCGGCAGTACTAAAGGAGTCCCCTGAGCCGGGGATCGAGGGCATCCCTCAGGCCGTCGCCCACCATATTAAAGGCAAAGACCACCAGCATGATGGCGATACAGGGTGCGAAGGAGAGTACAGGAGTCCTCAATAAATATCGATATCCGGAATTGACCATAGCGCCCCAGGCGGCTCCCGGGGGCTCGATGCCAATGCCGAGAAAACTGAGGCCGGCCTCGGCCAGAATAAGTGCTCCCAGCTGCATCGTCATCAGGACTATCAGCGGCGGGAAAGCATTCGGTAAAATATGTCTGAGCATCGTACGCGTATCGCTGGAACCTATAGATTGCTGCGCCAGGATATAATCATTTTCCCTGACACTCATCGTCACTCCGCAGGTTACCCTGGCGTATCCGGGTATTGTGGCGACACTGAGACAGCTGATACGACCAGAGCCAGCACCAGCATCGGAAAACACAAGATTGCGTCCATGATCCTCATGATAATCGCGTTGGTAAGTCCCCCGACATACCCGGCGATTACACCCAGTGAAACACCAAATATCGATGCGACTGTTACAGATATAAATCCTACCATGAGTGCCGTGCGTGAGCCGTAAATAAGACGGAAATAAGACGGCTGAGTGTGTCCCTGCCGAGGATATCGGTCCCCAGCAAGTGCTCACTGTTGGGTTGCTCCAGAGATTTTCCTGTAGCCGGCTTGTAGGGATCATAGGGCGCCAGCCAGGCTGCAAAAATAGCAACAAGGAAGAGTATAATCAATACGACGAGGCCAAAGACAACCACTCCACGTGATAGAAATACCCTGCGGAAACGCCGCCATTCACTGACGCGTGGAGGTGCCTCCTTAAAACCTGTCATAACAGCCGATTCTTCTGCCATAATTATAAATCTCCTAGCCGTATCTTATACGGGGGTCCAGCCATCCGTAGGAAATATCGACAATCAGATTGACCAGCAATACGATAACGGCGATGACGAAGGTGATTGCCTGTACCACCAAGTAGTCCTGACCGAAGATGCTGCTGACCATCAACCGACCGATACCCGGTATGGCGAATATTTCCTCGACGAGTACCGAACCACCGAATATCATGCCGACTCCCAGGCCTATCAGGGTAACCACCGGGATCAGGCTGTTCTTCAAGGCGTGTTTGAAAATAACCCTGCGTTCGCGCAATCCCTTGGACCATGCCGTGCGGATATAGTCCTGCGAAATAACCTCGAGCATGCTTGACCGCAGCTGACGGGCATTGGCCGCTATGCTGAAAACAGACAGGCAGAACACGGGCATGATCGCCAGCCTGGTACTCAACCAGAAATCTTTAAACGGTGAAATATACCCGGGAAAAGGGAGCCAGCCGAGTCTGAGGCCAACAATATATATCAACAGTATTGCTACAAAGAACACCGGGATGGTTATACCGATATAGGTTAACGGTGTAATTACTTTGTCCACCCATTTGCCCCGCCTTATGGCCGCCAGAAGACCTGCTAACAGACCTGTGACGGAACCGAAAATTAAGGCTAAAATGCCGAGATAGGCGGTAACAGGGAAACGTTCCATCATGAGCTTGCCCACTTTCTCATGGTAGAATATTGATTCTCCGAAGTCTCCCTGGAAAATGTTGCCGACCCAGTTGAAATACTGCACGATTATCGGCTGGTCCAGGCCATACTTATGCCGTAGTTGATCAATCATTTCCGGGGGCATAGCCTCTACCTGTGCCGATTGAGCTACATAAATTATAATGGGGTCGCCGGGTAGCAAACGTATAACAAAGAAGACCAAAATAGTTACTATAATAAGTACAAATACTGCCTGTATCAGTCGCCGAATGATATAAGTAGTCATAATTAACCTCAGGCCGCATTATCAGGTTTCACTAAACAGGAATTCAAATAGGTAACTCTGGATTATTTAAATCCCTGTAATAATTCTATAGCCTGTTTCTTCCCGGGTTATCTTCTTATTATTTACCATGGCCGGATGGCCCGTTACCTTCATGTATAAATGCGGTAATGGACCACCCGGCTTTATTCATTTTAACTGATTAGTGTTCTTCCATCCAGTCGTCGTACGGGGTCCAGATGATGCCGTGAATTATCGGGTAATCGGTGTGGACGTAGGGTTGGAAAATCGCTGCTTCGCACGTCCTGTAAAGCGGAATAAGCATGGCATCAACTCCGGCCTGTTTAACCGCCTCCTGTATCTTGGGTATAGCAGCGGCAATACTGCCGTACTTGGCGGGATCCAGCGCTTCTTCACACAGAGCCAGGTATTTTTCTGATTTCCAGATATTGCCTGTCCTGAAGGTCATCGGGGAGGGTCCGAAGTGTACAAAAATATCCGTGGCACTCGGATTGATGCCGGAAGCGGTTAATATCATCTCGTCCCAGCCGGTACCGAAGGCCGACCCGAAATACCTGCCCAGGTCGGCAACATCCAGCTCAACCTCGATGCCGACCTCAGCTAAATTGGCCTGTATGAAGGAGCCCGCATCTATTCCCATTTCCGTCAGCAGGAGCGTGGTCTTGAATCCATTGGGATAACCTGCCTGAGCCAGCAGGTCCCTGGCTTTATCGGGATTATATGGCCTCGGGTCATAGCCCTCGACATAACCCGGCCAAATCGAGGAAGCCATCTGGTGCAGAGGTTCGTAGAGTCCCTGCCCCAGCATCTCGGCAAGAGCCGGGCGGTTAATGGCGTATTCTACCGCCTCGCGTATTTTCCTGTCATAGTATATTGAATCAGGGTCACTGGAGTTAAACGCAATTAACTGGAACATGCCAGGTCCCCAGTTCATTTTCAGGCCCTTTTCCTGTAAATCAAGTATATTCTCCACGTTTGAAGTAGCGAGCCATATGTCCGCTTCTCCCGCCTCCATCATGGCGGCAGCTACCATGGGGTCGGGTATATAACGGATTTCAATAGCATCTAGATAGGGCATGCCCTCCTGCCAGTAGTTATCAAATCTAACGAATTTGATATGGTCGTCCCGCTGCCACTCAGCGACGGTAAAGGGACCTGTGCCCACGGCGTTGACGCGTGCCCAGGCTATTCGCTCTTCCTCGGTAGCGCCGGAGTTCTCAAAAGCCGTCGGTGAAATCGGTGACATTAATCCCCAGTTTTCGACCATATACCAGTTGAACCCGTTAAGATGCATGACGAGAGTATGTTCATCAGCAACCTCAAGGGAGTCGATATACTGGCCATCAGCTAGACGGCCGGCGTCAAGCCCAAGCTGGAAATTCCAACGGCATGCTTCGGCATTCCAGTCCGTCCCGTCATGGAACTTAACACCCTTCTGTAGGTGCCAGGTGAAGGTCAAAGACTGCGGATCGGCTTCCCAGGACTCGGCCAGTTGCGGCATAAAGTTGCCCTGAGTATCTCCCCACATACATAAGTGCTCGATAACGGGCAGCATGTAGTAATTATCCGAAGGCGCTTTTTCCGGTCCGTAACCTAGAACATTGGGAATAGCGCCAGCAATGCACCTCAGGGTTCCGCCGTACTGTGGCCCACCGGTTGTCGGTGTCGCTGTCGGTGTCGCTGTCGGTGTCGCTGTCGGTGTCGCTGTCGGCGTCGCTGTCGGCGTCGCTGTCGGCGTCGCTGTCGGCGTCTGGGTCGCTTCCGGTTCACCACAGCTGCCGATAATCATCAGGCTTGATAACACCAGTGCTAGTGTAATGAACAAGAACTTTTTCATGTTTTTTGTTCCCCCTCCTTGAATTGAGTCCTGATAACTACACTTTATGTTGCTTGTCAAATCATATATCACCCCCCTTTGATTTTAGCCTTCTTGATTTATCAGATGCACAATATTATACTATTTTCTATAGATAAGTCAAAAAATGCCGAAATATCACTAAAAGTTTTTACACGTATAAGGGTACTATCATAGGTATTCCCGCAGAAAGAACATAGAGAACGGTATACCACCAGAATCATGTTATGCCACAATACTCTCAGTAATAGTAGTTAGTTATGACTGCAGTTGAAGTCAGCCGTGTCACCAAGTCATATGCCGATAAATTAGCGGTGGACGACCTTTCTTTCTCCGTAAATCAGGGTGAGATATTCGGCTTAATCGGGCCCAACGGCGCCGGCAAGACCACCACCATCAGGATGATGATGGATATCATCAAGCCGGACTCGGGCAATGTGACCATCTTCGGTGAGAAGCTGGGAGAGGCTACCAAAGATAAACTCGGCTACCTGCCCGAGGAAAGGGGACTCTACAAAAAGCTGCGCGTCCTCGATTCCATCGTCTATCTAGCCTCTCTCAAGGGTATGGAACGGCATACCGCCGCCGAAAAAGCCCGTCAGCTTCTTGACCACACCGGAATGCTGCCTCACCAGGGCAAGAAAATCGATGAATTAAGCAGGGGTATGGCGCAGATTATCCAGTTCATCGTGACCATCATCCACGACCCGCGGCTGGTTGTCCTCGATGAGCCGTTCGCCGGACTCGACCCCGTGAATACGGAACTGATGATTAATAATGTGCATGACCTGAAAGACCAGGGCAAAGCCGTCATCCTGAGCACCCACCAGATGAACCAGGTGGAGGAATTGTGCGACCGTATTCTCATGATTAACAAAGGCCGGTCCGTCCTTTACGGCGACCTCGCCGAAATAAAGTCGAAGTATCAGAACAATGCCATCGTGCTGAATTACCAAGGAGAGCCGGGAGAAATCCCGGGCGTTACCGAAAAGCACCCGCACCGCGATTATGTCGAGTTGATTCTGGATGGCACGACGACTCCGCAGCAGGTCCTCGAATACCTGATCGGCCGGGGAATTACCGTCAACCGTTTTGAGATAGCCACTCCCCCGCTTCACGATATATTCCTGGACGTAGTAGGTAAAAGCCGTGAATAAAACATCGCTGATTTTCCGGCACGAGTTCCTCCACACCATCAGGAGGGTCGGCTTCATCATTATGACGCTGATAGTGCCTATCCTGGCGCTGCTGGGTATCGGCATCTTCCATCTTGTCAACGAAATAGTAACACCGCCGGAAGTTGAAAAAGAGATAATCGGTTATGTTGACCAGTCCGGGGGGTTTGACGGTTACACCGTTCAGGGGAAAATAAACTTGGTTCGCTACGACACTCCGGAACTCGCCACCACAGCCCTGCTTGATAAAACGGTGACGGAATACATTGTCATCCCGCCGGACTATCTCTCGACGGGGGTAATCGACCGCTACACTCTGGAAAAACAGGTGGATACACCTCCTCCCAAAGCCGCCGCCATCAGAAATTTCCTCACCAGCAACATACTGTTCGGGAAAGTACCCGATGAAATTTCTATTCTGGTGCAGTCTCCTCCCCGGATAATGGTAACCCGACTTACCGAGACCGGCGAAGTAGCCACCGAGCAGGGAGGTTACGGCAATTTACTCGTTCCCGGCATCTTCAGCTTTCTGCTGGCGTTCTCCATTATTTTCTCCGCCAGTTATATGCTTACGGGACTGGTAGAAGAGAAAGAGAACCGTCTCATTGAAGTATTACTGTCTTCCGTTTCCACACGGCAGTTGATAACCGGCAAAGTCCTGGGACTGGGCGCTGCCGGACTGGTACAGGTGGCTGTCTGGCTGATTTCGCTGCCGCTTTTGCTGAACCTGGCATCGTCCACCTTCGGCGGTTTTTTCAGCGGCATTCAGCTGCCGGGCAACTTCATCGTACTGGGGCTGGTTTATTTCATACTGGGTTATTTGTTCTTCGTCGTGGTGGCGGCAGGTATCGGCGCTATCAGCACCAACACCCAGGAAGGTAATCAACTGGTGACGACGATGACAATGCCCGTGTTTATACCCTTCTGGTTCGGGTCTTTACTGTTCATGTTCCCCAACAGCCCAATCTGGACAGCGCTCAGCATAATCCCCGTTACGGCTCCGGTGACAACCCTGCTGCGAATGGGGGTGAGTGGGGTGCCAGTCTGGGAACTGGCAGTCAGTATCATCGTTTTGGTGCTTTCCATCCTCGGGGCGATGTACGTAACCATCAGGGTCTTGAGGACGTATCTGCTGATGTACGGTAAAAGGCCCGCCTTGAAGGAAGTAATCCGCAACCTGAGGAACAGCTAGTCTTACCCGGCAGTAACGCAAGATAGCGGTCAATCATGCCGCAGTTCGGTCAAATCCACCCGACTGAATCTCTCCGCGCCCGTGTCCGTGATGAGATAGGTATACCCCATGCCGCAGGCGTCTCCGCCGGGCTGGGTCATTATGCTCGGGTGCACCGCCAGCGTCATGCCTGCTTCAAGTATACGGTCGCTGGTCTCGGTAATCGACCAGAAATCGAGGGCGTCCAGGCCGATGGAGTGGCCGGGACGCAGCGGCGAGATGTAGTCGTTCTCCCGCACCGTATTTACCAGTGCGGTGTAAACCTCGGACACTTTGGTCCCCGGCTTCAGGATTTTCCGGGCGTTCTTATCGGCTTTCTCCCAGACACTAGCCATTTTCCGTATCTGCGGCGGGTACCTCCCCACCGGCAGGGTCACCGGCAGCTGGGCGTAATACCCCTCGTAAGCCGGGGTGATTTCCATGAACAATGTGTTGTTTTCTTTCAGCTTCTCGCCGGTCGGCGCGAAGGTCATGTTCAGTCTCGAACCTCCGGCGTCTATGAGGTCGAAGGAGTACTCGCAGCCCATCTCGAAAATGGTCTTCTTGACCTGCCCGTATATTTCCCAGTCGCTCAAGCCCGGTCGTATCATTTCCCGTAGTATGGCGTAAACGTTATCGGCTACGGCGGCGGCCTGCCTCATTTTGGAGATTTCCTCCTCGCTCTTGACCGACCGCAATTCCTCGAATATCCCGTCGGCGTCTTTGAGCTTACCGCCGTATTCTTCCCTGACGATCTGATACATTGCTACGGTAATACAGCCCATACCGACAATCCCCACCCGGTTGCCCCCGTAAAACCGTGAAATTTCTTTCCTTACCTGTTTGGCAGGATTTTCTGTCTCTCTCAGCGTGAGTAGTTCGCAGGCTTCGATAGTACTGCGGATTTTCGGGGATGACGACTGCCCCGGTCCGGCGAGAAATACCGGCTTGCCTTCCATGGGAAAGATGCAGCATCCTCCCCGACCGGAACCCGTGACATAGCGGATATTGCCGCGGTTGAAGTCATCCCCCCTCCCCACCGCGAGGATACAGTCCAGCCCGTCCCGCTTCATCAGTTCCCTTATGGCGTTATAACGTCGTTTGAATTCCTGGTGTGAAATACCCATCAATAAAATCCTTAACCATGTCCACCGTCGACCAGATACGTCTGCCCGACAATCTGTCCGGCGAGGTCTGAAGCCAGGTAAGCCACCATGTTGCCCACGTCATCCGGCGTCGTCGCTCTTCCCGTCGGCACCGTGGCTACGGCTCTATCCAGTTCGCCCGGCGGAAAGTTGCCCGTTTTCAGAAAGTTGGTATCCCCGACGCCCGGCGCCACGGCATTGACGTTGATGCCGTGTTTTATCACCTCTTTGGACAGCCCCCTAGTAAAGGCGATAATGGCTGCTTTTGAGGCGCCGTAATGGACGCACCGCGGCATGCCGCTGATGCCGGCGCCGGATGTTATGTTAATTATCTTGCCGCTTTTACGCTCTATCATCTGCGGCAGTACCGCTTTGGTGCAGTGGAACACGCCGTAGATATTGAGATTGAAAACGATTTCCCAGTTCTCCTCCGTGGTCTCCCAGAAAGGCGTCGGCGTGGTGGTACGCCCGGCGTTATTGACCAGGATGTCTATCCTGCCGAATCTATCCAGGGCTTTCCTGACCATGTCCTTCACTTCGGCTACTTTGGTTACATCGGCTTTGATTGCCAGGGCTTGACGTCCCAAGGCTTCTATTTCTCCGGCGGTTTTCCTCACGCCGTCGAGGTCGATGTCGTTGACAACGACCTTACATCCGTGTTTCGCTAAAATCAACGCTATACCGCGTCCGAATCCCACCGGACTCCCCGCGCCGGTCACCAGAGCTACCTTACCTTCAAGACCGAGTTCCATACCGCGACCTCCTGTAAATTACCTTAAACCGATGATTACCCTTTATCTCTCGTATTCACCGCCGAGGCCGACCGTAAAGTGAAAGATAGGCCTGTCCACCCGCCGGGCTATCAGCGGGCAGTGCTTCATGCCCGCCGGGATAAAAGCCAGAAAGCTCCTGGTCATGACGTGCTTCTCGCCGTCAAGCCACAGCTCTATCTCACCGCCGAGATCACGGGGATTATTGAAGTCGGTTCCGAAAAAGGTGACTACCTCTGGAAAATCGTGGCTGTGCTCCAGGGCGGCCGGCTCCTCCGAGGCACACCCGGGCCATATCCAGACGCTTTCCGAGTAAAAAGCCCCGGGGACGACTTCCCCGTCCAGCCACATCACGTGCGTCGGCGGTACCCGTTCCCCGGCGGGTATCTTGTCCAGTCCCTCCAGCTCGCCGGGAAAAAGTTTGTCCGGCCTGACATCGGTGACTATATACTTACTTGTTTTTAATTCAGCCATCTTCAAAAGCCCCTTCTCTCCAATATAATGCGGATTTCTCTTCTATAAATTAATAGGGGATTCGTGCCTATGATACCTCACGGGCAGATTTAAGTCAAAAACGTTCAGATTGACGTTCCCAGTAGTCTACGTGCTCTCGCGTTTCACCGCCCTCGATGCCTGCGGTATCCGCCGGGCGATGGCTATCAGCACGATTGTCGCCACAATCGTTTATTTCGGTTACTTCAAGGCAGGCCGGTGGAAGCTTAAGAAAGTCTAGTCCCGGCGTTAAAATCCGTAAAACCTGGCTATTTTGTCCAGCGGCTCTCTCGTGGTACGGCGTTTATTCACCGGGTTATCCCAATCGGGATAGCCGATTGATATACCCAGGGCGATGACCCTGTCCTCCGCTATGTCCAGTTCCTTGCGTATGATATCGGGATAGACCACCGCCATCGCCTGGGCAATCGTCCCCAGTCCGTAATTCGTCGCCAGCAGCATGATGTTCTGCACTGCCGAGCCGGAGTCGTACATCGCCCACACGTTAACGCCCTTTTCCTGGTACAGAAAATCTTTCCCCACCAGCAGGTAAATGCATGCCGGCGCTCCGTAGTGCCGGAAGTTGTCTATAAAACGGGCTTCCATCTCTTCTTTGGACATCTCGCTGGTCCGTCCCCGGCGTTCTCCGGCCTGCAGGGTGCGTATGCGCGCCATATAGAGTTCGGGGAACTCATAAGGACGAGCGACCTCCGACTGCGAATTCGGCATACCCTCCGAACCCCGCTCCACAAAGCCTTCCTGAATCGCCTTAAGTTTTTTACCCGTAGCCACGGCAAACTCCCATGGCTGCGTATTCGCCCACGACGGAGCGCGTAAAGCCTGCTCCATTATCTTCTTGATTAACTCCAGCGGTATGGGGTCGGATTTAAAAACCCGGATGCTCTTTCTTTCTTTAATGGCGTCGATGACTTCCACGTATATTTCCTCCTGTAGTATTTGCGCTAAAAAAAATCCTTATATTAAATTATCGTCATATTCATCCGGGCAAGTCAAACCTTACCCTCCCCCCCCCGCATGATATCTATTCCCACCTTAGCCACCCTCGTATCATCAACTGCTTAGCCCACAGGTCTAACCTCTCCTCCTGACCCCCCTCTCTGTCGACGGAGAGGGCAAATACAAGGGGGTGAGGTCATAAAGACCGGTACTTTCCCGCTATTGACAAAAGCCGTATCACCGCTTTACCATGAACATGCATTATCGGGCAGTACTCTATGGCAATGTTTAAGAAAAACCAGGGAAAAAGCGTCCTGTTCCTCCAGCCGGTACACATTACCGGAGAGAAGCGTCTCCGCGGCCGGGTAAGGATGCTCTGCTGTGACGCCTCGGGAAAGGTCTTTGTCACCGCCGTCAGTCGTTCGGTTTACGTAAAAGCCTCCGAAAACGCCGCGATTATGAAGGGCCGCCGCAAACCTTTCGTTACAATCGGGCTGGCCAACGACACCGGTAAGCATACCCCTGTAGCTATCGAAATCAGCCCGGAAGAAGCCTGGGCTCTGGAACGTATCCTGGAACACGCGCTGAAAAGTGGCGTAATACCGGATATCCTGAAGAAATACCTCAAGCCGATGATAACCCGTGCCGAGTCCAGCCTGGGAACACCGACGGAAAAGACCCCGAAGGTACTCGACCGCCTGCCGTACTACCCTCCCGGCGAAATCGAGATTTCCGTACCCATCTATAAAGCCCGCTACGGCTATCCGCTTATCGTCCTGAAACGCCTCCCGCCGGATGAACATACCCCGCGTACCGACCAGAAATTACTGGTTCTGGATAGCGATGGCGACCTTGCGGCTATCCGTGTTCCTGCCAAACTGGTACGCCGGACGGAAAAAGAAATCACCGATAACAGCACCCGGAACCGCCGCTTTACCTGCCTGCTCATTTCCCGGCAACCGGACGGGCTGGCCGTGACTTACATGCCCGTCAGCCCGCAGCAGAAAAAAGCCCTGGGAACTCTGGCGAAATACTTCGACGAAGCTGACAGCCAGATCAAGCAGCCCATGCCGGTAGCCGTCAGGACGGTCCTTACCCGGGCTAAAGATAGAGTTTCCACCATCCCCTGAGCGTTCTTACATCAATAGAACGCTGCCTCAGGTCTTACGGTCTTCATCAGGCAAGCCCTTTTTGTCTTCCGTCCTGCCCCCGAAAAGCTTTTCGCCATCGGGAATAATTTCCCCGGTTTTCCCCGCCACATCAACGTATTCCGCGGTCGTTCCCCTTCCCCGCCGGGGCATCCTCGGTGACATTATCCAGGCATACAGTCCCGGTAACGGGGTTTTCTCCAGCAAGAACGCCAGAAACGAGGTGAGGACAATGCTGAAAAGCACCACGCCGTAGGTGATGTTCTTGATGACTTCTCCCCCGGCAACGCCCTGCTGCAGCGGTATGCTCGCCAGCACCACGGCAGCCAGGCCCTTGGGCACCATTACGGCTATCACTGCCAGGTCCCGGGGCGTTTGCTGCTTCCGTATGGACAGCTTGACCGCCGGCAGGCGTAAAACAAAAGCTACTGCCGTCAGTATCAACCCGACGATGATAAGCCAGTTGCTGATGAGTTCCAGAGAAAGACCCAGATAAATGAAGAAAAAGGTCTTCAGCAGAAAGGCGACCTCGCTGAAAAATATCCTCTCCGTTTCGTTAAGACCGACCGGCTCCTTTACCGACATCGTCTTGAAAATGGGTATGCGGATTTTCTCGATATTACCGATGGTCACCCCGAAAGCCAGGGCGGCGATAGCACCGCTGAATCCCAGCGTCTCCACTATGCCGTAAACGACGAATACAAAGGCGGGGGTCGTGAACATAGCATTTTTGATTGCGCGAATTCGGTTAAGCAGGATAGACCAGACGAGAGCACCGACAATACCGAACGCCAGCGCTACCAGAAACGAAGCGATTAATTTACCGGATACCGAGGCGAATTCGAATTTACCGGCAACATAAGCCTGAACCAGCGCTACTGTGATGACGATACTGAGGACATCGTTGACCGAAGATTCCACCGAAAGAAGCGTCTGGGTCTCCTCTTTAATACGCAGCTGCCTGACCAGTGGTATCACCACTGTCTCAGACGTGGACCCGATAATCGCCCCCAGGATAAAGGCCGGCAGTGTCTCCAGGTCCGCCAGCCAGATACCCATTCCCGTCACGACCAGCATTGTCAGAAAGAAACTCACCGGCGCCAGGACCATCGCTCCTCCGAGTGCGGACCTCAACATGGTCAGCTTCAGGGCAACCCCGCTTTCGAACAATATGATTATCAGGGTAATTGTAGTGAATACCGGCCCGACCGACCCGAAAACAGAAGGGGATGCCAGCCCCAGCAACGGCCCGACGCATATCCCGATGATAATCAGCAGAATAACGTCGGGGATTCTGGTGCGACTGAAGATGCTGGTGAAGAGGTGCGCCAGAAACACCATTATGCCGACTAAGGCGATTGCCTGAGCGACGCTCTCCATATCGTAATATTCCCTGCCTTATCGATAATAATGGTATATTTCTCCGTGAATTATGGCACCTGCCCTGTAAAACTTCAAGCTGGCAGGCACTACTATATTCCACACCCCATTTGAATTACCAAAGACTTGACGCTAAAGGGCTTTACTACTATAATGCCCGTTACTGCGGTCAATTAATAGGAAGGTTCATCAGCCTGGGTATTTTAATTAATCTACCTAATAAGAAATATTATTCTTCTAGTAAAGAAGGATGATCCCAGTGAAACGGTTGATTGTAATAGTCATTATGTTACTCTGTGTAATATCGTGTGCGTCGGTATGTAGCTGCACCTGTGATGAAATCAAGGATTCAGCCACGTTTATAGGTTTAATGAAGTTGTTACCTGCGAATACTTTAAGTAACGATGAAATAATTCTTATCAACTACAGTAAAATCTGGGATGATGCCGGTATTTCCTTTTACAAAGAAGACGGCTCAAAAATGAACCGGGAAGAAATAATTGATGTTACTCTGTCATCTTTAATGGTGCGTATAGGCGGTGATACCGCGTTTGAGTTCAGTTCCTTCTATTCAGGGATGAGCAGAATGATTGGAATGCCTAAAAATTTATTCGATACCCTCGGTTATACTCCCATGGCTGATGTCCATGCTGAAATTATCTATGGAAGTGCCCGGGATAAAAACATAATGATAGGCATGAAAGGTAACTTCACTCTGGACGCGACCCGTAACGCGTTAAAGAACCAGGACGAGTGGCCGGAACGAGTAAAAGATAATTTCGCGATAGAGTCCTACCTCGGCATTCCTGTCTACAGCTGGGGTGATTATATCGATGGAGGTTTGGCAGAACCTTTGTCACCTCCACATCTGGATCTATGGGGAATTGCGAGACCACTGGTTGCTATGGATGGCAATATGCTCATAGGAGATACCGTTGACAATGTTAAAGCCATGATTGATGCCGTTACAGGAGAATCAACAAGCCTGGCTGACATACCCGAATATGCACTAATTGCAGAACGTATGGATTCTCTCGGTGTCTACGCAGTAATCATGAGTAAAACTATGACTGAGCGTGACCAATATCAATTATTGCTGCCATTACAGCAGTTTCTAGCGGTCGGATTCGGTGACGGAAAAGATGAACGAGGAAATTATACATCAGTAGTCGCCGTCTACGAGAATGAAGACCTGGCAGAAGAAAACGCACTTATCTTGGAAGAGAGACTGGTAGAGGTTGCGATGATATTGGAAAAGAACCCTGAATTCACTGATATCCAACACGACGGCAGAGTATTATTCGCTAAATTGTATATAGATGAAACATCTCTTGGTCTGAATTGGTTATATATTGTCCGCTCATATAGGGACAATAAATAAAAAAGGGCCAAAGCCTCATGACGACACTGGGCTTTACTACTACGTGGCAAGGTTATTATAATGGCAACTCACCTGTTTACCGTTAAAACTTGCCCTTGAGGGCCTGATAGGTATCAGCCAGTGCCTGGGGCACCACCCTGGTGTCATTCAGCACGGGGATATAGTTGGTATCTCCCTGCCACCGGGGCACGATATGGCTGTGGAAATGGTCGTCGATGCCGGCTCCCCCCACCTTTCCCAGGTTTGCCCCGGTATTGAATCCACCCGGATTCAGTTCCTTTTTCAAGACCGCTATGCCCCGGCAGACCAGCTCGAAGTGCTCATTCCGTTCCGACAGGGTTAAGTCCTCCGGCGTCCCGACATGCCGGTACGGGGCTATCATCAGGTGGCCCGGATTATAGGGATAGCTGTTGAGCATGATAAAGTTCTCTTTACCCCGGTAGAGTATATAATTTTTAACGTCTCTGTCCTCTTTGGGTTTATCGCAGAAGATGCAACCCTCAGGTTTTTCCGCCTGGATATATTCGATGCGCCATGGCGCCCAGATATGTTTCACGACGGCTCTCCTTAAAGGCTTCTGTGGCTATTGTAGTCGTCAACCCCTCAGTCCGTCAAACGTTCCGCCACCACCCCTCGGTTGGTATCTATTCCCACCCATGCCGCCCTCGTACCATCCTCAGTTTATCCCGCGGAATTACTCCGCAATTCTTTCTTCACATCACGCCCTTTTCTTTTAGCATCGCCATTTCTTTTTTACTCAGTCCCAGCAGCTTGCCGTAAACGTAGGCGTTGTCCCGGCCCGGCTCCGGGGCGGGAAGACTGTACTCGACCGGTGTTTCAGAGAGTTTTATCGGGCTGGCATCGACCATTCTGCCGATGTCCGGCCGGTCGATGAAGAAATCTTGCAACCTCAGTTGCGGGTCTCCGGCGATGCCGGCAGCATCCTGTACCATTCCGGCGGGTACCCCGTTTCCCTGAAGCTTTGCTATTATCTCTTCGACGGTACGTTCTTTCGTCCAGGCTGTAATCCGCCTGTCCAGCTCATCCCGGTTTTCCATTCTCCCGGCGAGCGTGGTGAATCTCTTGTCCCCTGCCCAGTCAGGATTTCCCAGGGCGTGTTTCAGTCCGTCCCATTCTTCCTCGGTGAAAACAGCTACGGCGCACCAGCGCTCTTTGCCTTTGCAGGGATAAATATTGTGCGGCGCGGCTTCCTTCGAGTGATTGCCCGCAGGCTTCGTTTTTCCCACAGCATCTCCAAGCAGGCTTTTCATGGCAGCCACCTCGGATATATCGACGTGCTGCCCCTCTCCCGTCTTTCGCCGGTGTTCCAGTGCCCCCAGAAGTCCCAAGGAAGCATAAAGCGCCGAGATATGGTCGGCATAGGAAAAGCCGGGGCCCGTCGGCGGCTGTCCCGGAAAAGACGTCAGGTATGTCATCCCGGAGAATGCATGTACCGTGGGACCGAAGCCCGTATAGTCCTTCCGAGGGTCCGTCTGCCCCATCAGGGACAGACTCACCATGATGATATCAGGCTTGATTTTTTTCAGATTTCCGTAGTCCAGTCCCCAGTTAGCCGTGACCCTCGGCGTGAAGTTTTCGATGACGGCATCGCATTTTCTTATGAGTTTCTTAGCCAGTTCGATTCCCTCCGGCATGTCCAGGTTCAGAGTAATGCCCAGCTTGTTCCTGTTCCACGTGTTATAGTAGCCCTCGGAGAACACATCGTCGGTCTCGGTGGATAACAGCGGCTGGACTTTAATCACTTCCGCCCCGAAGTCCGCCAGGAGCCGCGTGGCGTAAGGTCCCGCCAGCACCCAGGTAAAATCGAGGATGCGTATATCATTCAGTATCTTTTGGTTGGTCATTTTTTCTATGGAATACTTCCGCTATGATAATCCCGGCGAGAACGGTGATAGCAAGATTACCGAACATCAGCCAGTAAATTCTGGAAAAAGCAGCACTCAGGGAGAAAATCGTAAAGCATATCGGCAGTCCTATCAGCATATATCTTGATAGGCGTTTATCCAGGCTCAAATAATATGGTTCGTCGAGTTTTTTATTATTCCAGAACTTAAATCCCGCACACGTAAGCGATATAAGGACCTCTGTAATCAGCATGGAAAAGGACACCCCGAACGAAGCAATACCTAGTTTCTTCAACGTATCGCCGCCCCATATACTCAAGGCGATAAAGGCAAATGCTATCAGGGCGAAAAATACGGCTCCGTAAGTCCAGGTAAGTATCAGGTTCGTGGAAGAATCAATATCTTCACTCACGGTTGCCTTAATATTTTTTTGTTTTTCTTTATAGTTTTTACACGCGTTTAACCAGAGTTGCGCCAACACCAGCAGGACCACAACTAATAAAGCCGTAACCGTCAGTAAAATACCCTCTGAAATATCCATGGTATTCCTCCCCGTCTTCTATTCCAGACCTCTCCGCCTCCCTTTTTTATAATCTTTTCCCACCCTGGCCACCCCGTACCATTCTCGGTGTAACCCGCTTCTTAAATCCTAGCCCTGCACCTTACCATCTCTCAGCATCGCCCACGATTTCACACTGCCTCCGGGCACGGCGCCCACCTCTACCACCCTGAATCCCAGATGCTCGTAAAGCGCCACGTTCTTCTCCGCCTGTGTCTCCAGGAAGCAGGGCTGGCCTTCTTCAGACAATCTGGCAAACATGGGCTTGAGTAACATACTGGCATAGCCCTTACCCTGGTACTGCGGGTCGATGCCCAACAGTTGCAGATGCCAGTGAGGGAAAGGCGCGCGGCGTTTCCGTACCGAAGTGGCGTATTCGCCGTAGGCTTTCTGGCGAGAGACCGTCTCTAAACCCAATATTGCCGGGAATAAAAAAATACCGTTCAGGAGGTTGCTCCAGAACGCGCCATGTTTTATATCCGACCGGAACCATACCGCCACACCTTCAAGTCTCGTCGACGTAGCGTAGACCTCCCCGCACGATACTCCCTGACGGACCAACGATTGAAACATAAAGGACTGTTTCCTTCTCCTCCCGGACTCGTCCGGAAAGAAATAAGCTGACAGCGGATAGTCATGAAACGCCTTCGCCAGCAATGCCGCGGCCGGTTTTATGTCGGCTTTCCTTAAACGATATAGATTATTCAGGTCATCTGCCATTGTGCCAGACTTTCCCGGATAGCTCCGGCTTGGTTACCTCTCTCTATATATGATATAATTAATACCTGAAATATCCCTGAGGACACCGTAATGACTGCTAAAGCCGCTAAATCTGACAAACGCTCTAAAGATCTCGAGACCTTTATCGAGAACGTCAACAAGAAAGACAAGAAAAACGGACTCAAAATACGTTTTGGCTTTACCAAACGTAAGAGATAATACCGCATCCAATTTACGCCTGTTCATCTTCACCGACGCTTTTCCGAGAACGGTTCTTTCTTCGAGAAATCGGGCAGGTAATGCCCCGGAGACTCCATGTCCTGAATCCATCCGTTCTCTATACCCAGTTCTTCCACAAGTCGGATAACTTCCTGATATTCTTCATGTAATAATCTGCGGTTCAGTTCCTTATATCGATAGGCCCGGTGGGCGGGGTGGTACTGCGCCATGATGCCGACGGCAACCCCGGACGAGACCTCATTGACCAGCCAGGTCAGCGATTCCCGACTGCCGGCGATACCTTTGGGGAGTACCAGGTGGCGGATAATCAGTCCTTCCAGGGCAATGCCTTCCTCATCTATTTCCAGATCGCCGACCTGCCGCTGCATTTCTATAATAGCCGCCCGCGAGTTTTCTACGTAGTCCCGCACGCGGGAATATTTACGTCCGTATTCGTTGGAAGCGTACCTTAAATCAGCCAGGTAGATGCTGACAATCCCATCGAGTTCTTTCAGGGTACTTACTGAATCATAGCTGCTGGTATTGTAGACCAGCGGCAGCCTCAAGCCCATCGGCACCGCCTCCAGCACGGCATGGACAATCTGTGGTACAAAGTGGGACGGCGTAACCAGATTGATATTATGGCACTTTAAATCGTCCTGAAGAAAGAGCATGTGTTCGGCAAGTACGTTTACTTCAATCTGTTTGCTTTGTGCCCCCTCAGGGTCCTGGCTAATCTGGTAGTTCTGGCAGTAGACACAGCGCATATTACAGTTGCCAAAGAATATCGTCCCCGAGCCCCGGCTTCCCGAAAGCACCGGTTCCTCGCCGTGATGGGCGCCGACCGAACAGACTATCGGGAGATATCCGGAGTTGCAGGAACCGGTTTTCCCTCTCAACCGTTTGGCGCCGCATTCCCTCGGGCAGATATCGCACTCCGCCAGCCGTGCTTCGAGCCTTTCGGCGCGTCGCGCCAGCTCCCCCGAATGGTACAAAGCTATATACCCCGGCTCGTAAGCACTCATGACGCCTTTCTTTTCACCTGCAAGACCAGCCTGTCTATCCCCACCACCTCTATTTCTTCGCTAATGGCGATATCGCCTTCGACGGACACCGCCTTCCAGTACTCATCGTGTATTTTTATTGTCCCTTTCGGACGGCACGGCTCGGTCACAACTCCGGTCATACCTATCATGCCCTCGGCGCCGGTCACCCTCTTCCGTCGCAGGCTGGGTACTACCGCCTTATGCATAATAAAGACGAACAAGACCATCACCAGCGCCACTATCAGGATAACCGTCCAGGTTATCGGAACATCGAAAAACCATAAACCGAGAAAGATAAGCGCCAGCACGGCAACATCGTCCAGAAACGATACGGCGACAATCAACCAGGCTTTTCGCGCGGACATCTCGTTTCTGTTACTCATTTCCCCGCTGCTCCCGGAGACGTTACTTTCGCCCAGGGAAAACGCATCAACTGCCCCTTTTCCACCAGTTCGTCGACGGTATGGGCCAGTGTCCATTTCTCCAATACCTGAGTTATGTGGTCGGCTCCGTTAATTCTTACCTCTCTAACCCGCCACTTTGCATCGGTCAGGTCCGCCGCGAGTCCTTCAGACTCCAGCCAGGCTACCAGGGTCTCCCAGTGCTGAAAAAGGGATAAAAGGATATAGCCGTCTTTACAGGGAAAGATATCAAAAGCGTTGTTCCAGTGCCGGCTGCCCTGTCTCCCGGCGACCGTGTCCTCGTAGAAATAGCGCACCAGAGCATGGTCGAGGGTAGCCGCCACGCACTCCATGACGGAAATATCGATATACTGGCCCCGGCCGGTGACATGCCGGTGCCGGAGCGCCAGCAGGATACCGCTGGCGGCAAAAAGCGAAGCCGCATTATATGCCTGGTTGCCGTACAGCTTCAAGGGTGATTGAGGTTCGCCGGTAACCGAAAGCCAGCCTCCCATCGCCTGCATAACGAGGTCGGACGCTTTCCAGTCGCGGTAGAGTCCGCTCTGCCCGAAGTTCGTGATGGAAGCCATAATCAGCCCGGGATTTTCCTTTTTAAGAGAGTTATACCCCAGTCCCAGCGACTCCAGATATCCCGGAAGTTCTGTCTCCACGAGTATATCAACTTTATTTACCAGGTTTGACAATCGTTCCAGTCCGGGTTTTTCAACGCGCATCACCCCGGCGCCCATGTCAGCCAGCAGTTTAATACAAAACGCGCCTTTTTCATCGGTGAGGTCGAGAGCGCGATAGCCGGAGAGGATAGTGCCTTTTGGCTGCTCGTACATATTATAAGCCTGTCGGCGAAAGCCGCTATTGCTGCTGCTTTTGAATCTTAGACCAGGTATCCCGTAGCGACACGGTACGATTGAAAACCAGTTTTTCCGGTGATGAATCGGGGTCGACGCAGAAATACCCCTGTCTTTCGAACTGGTACTTACTCCCGGCTGAAACACCGGCAAGAGACGGTTCGACCCGACATGACGTGAGTACCTCAAGCGAATTCGGATTGATATAGTCCGTGAAATCGGTACCGTCTTCCACGTCCATAGGGTCTTCCCTGCTGAAAAGGTGGTCGTACAGTCGTACTTCGGCTTCCAGCGCGTGTTCGGCGGAAACCCAGTGCAGCGTTGATTTTACCTTCCGTCCGTCCGGGGCATTGCCACCCCGCGTGGCAGGGTCATAAGTGCAGCGGACCTCCACTACTTCTCCTGTTTTATTGTCTTTGACCACACCCGTGCAGGTGATAAAGTACGCGTACCTCAGCCTCACCTCGCGACCCGGCGTAAGACGGAAGTACTTCGGAGGTGCTTCCTCCCGGAAGTCCTCCTGCTCTATATACAATACGCGGGAGAAAGGAACCTTTCGCGTTCCGGCGGCGGGGTCTTCCGGGTTATTCACGGCATCGAATTCCTCCACCTGACCCTCCGGGTAGTTCTCGATTACCAAACGCAGGGGACGCAGCACGCCCATAACGCGCGGGACTCTTTGATTTAAGTCCTCCCGCAGGCAGTGTTCCAGAAAGGCGATATCGACGGTGCTGTTGGTCTTGGCGACGCCAATACGCTCGCAGAAGAGCCTGATAGCTTCCGGCGTGTAGCCGCGTCGGCGTATACCTGACAGGGTTGCTAAACGGGGGTCGTCCCATCCTTTTACCAGACCTTTCTGTACCATCTGCAGCAGCCGGCGCTTGCTGGTTACGGTATAGGTAAGATTGGTCCTGGCGAACTCAATCTGACGGGGGTGATAGATACCCAGTTCGTCCAGAAACCAGTCGTAGAGGGGACGGTGGTCCTCAAATTCCAGCGAACAGAGGGAATGGGTAATCCCTTCTATAGAGTCTTCAAGACCGTGAGCCCAGTCGTACATCGGGTAGATGCACCATTTATCACCGGTGCGGGGGTGGGCAGCATGTAATATGCGGTACATGACCGGGTCCCGCATATTCAGGTTGGGAGACGCCATGTCTATCTTTGCCCTCAACACCCGCGAGCCGTCCGGAAATTCTCCAGCCCGCATGCGGCGGAATAAATCGAGGTTTTCTAGTACCGTACGGTCCCGGTAGGGACTGAGCCTGCCTGGTTCGGTCAGGGTACCGCGGTAGTCCTTGATTTCCTCCGCACTCAGCTCATCGACATAGGCTTTGCCGGCTTTGACAAGCTGCTCGGCGTATTCGTACATCTGCTCGAAGTAGTCCGAGGCATAATACAGGCGGTCTCCCCAGTCCCACCCCAGCCAGCGTACATCCCGTATGATGGCGTCGATATACTCCTGTTCTTCCTTGACGGGATTGGTATCATCGAACCGTAAATTACAGAGTCCGTTGAATTCTTCGGCGATGCTGAAACTGTTGTAAATGGCTTTAGCGTGCCCGATGTGCAAATAAGCATTTGGCTCAGGAGGAAAACGGGTATGCACCCTGCCGCCGAACTTGTTCGTTTGAAGGTCCTGGCGGACAATATCCCGGATGAAGTCTTTAGGCACTTTGGGTTCGTCTGCAGTCATAGGTCTTTATTGTCCTCCTTTCCTTCTTACGAATATTTATAATGCTGCCAGCTTATCCAGCGCTACCTTTATCCTTTTCAGGCATCTTTCTTTACCCAGCACCGCCATCGTCTCGAAGAGCGGCGGGGTGGCGTTACGACCGGTGGTGGCGGTCCGCAGCAGGCCGAAAAGCTGCCCCGTTTTGAGCCCTAATTCCCCGGCAAGAGGCCTGAGCGTGCTCTCCAGCGAATCATGGCTGAAGCTTTCCAGCGAGGCCAGTCTTTCTGCGGCGGCTTTCAGCGCCTCGATTGAGGATTCCGCGGTCATCTTCTTGCCAATCAGCAGCGAGGCTTCGTATTCCGGGGCATCTATGAAGAAAAAATCGGCATAGACGGCGGCTTCCGCCAGGGTATTAATACGCTCCTTTATCAGCGGCACGATTTGTCTTACGTATTGTTCGGAGAGAGGGCGCTTTACCTCCCGGGGCAGGCCCTTCTCTAAAAAAGGCATGACTTTCTGGAGTAAATCTTCGTGGCTCAGCTTGCGTATATAGACCCCGTTCATCCAGTCGAGTTTATCCCGATTGAAGATAGCGCCGGTCCTGCCGATGCGGTCGAGCGAAAAGAAGTCGATGAGTTCCTGCCTGGTCATCAGTTCCGTCTTATCGTCCAGCGACCAGCCGATGAGCGAGAGGAAGTTGAGCATCGTCTCCGGCAGGTAGCCCTGCTCGCGGTAATCGAGGATGGACACCGCCCCGTGGCGTTTGCTGAGCTTGGCGCGGTCGGGCCCCACAATCAACGGGTGGTGGACGTACTGCGGCGTTTCGTAACCGAGAGCATGGTACAGGAGCAGGTGCCGCGGCGTGCTAGATATCCAGTCCTCGGCGCGGATGACGTGGCTGATTTCCATAGCATGGTCGTCGACGACGCTGGCGAGGTGATAGGTGGGATAGCCGTCCGACTTCAGTATTACGAAGTCGTCGATGGTGGCATGGTCCATGGAGACCTCGCCGTAGATGAGGTCGTTAAAGCTGGTCTTACCTTCCAGCGGGACCTTGAAGCGCACCACGGGGACAACGCCTTCGGCTTCTTTCCGGGCACGCTCCCGGGGAGAGAGGTCGCGGCAGTGCCGGTCGTAGCCGAAGTCCTGCTTGCGGGCGGCCTGCTGCTTACGCAAGTCTTCGAGTCGCTCCGGGGAGCAGTAGCAGCGGTAGGCGTCGCCCTGTTCGACGAGTCGGTCAGCGGCTTCTTTATAGAGGTCGAGTCGCTGCGACTGATAGTAGGGTCCGTAATCGCCGCCGACATCGGGTCCCTCGTCCCAGTCGAGCCCTATCCATTTGAGGGCGTCCATCATGTATTGGACGGCGCCTTCGACCCTGCGGGCGAGGTCGGTATCCTCGATGCGGAGGATGAAGGTGCCGCCGTAGCGGCGCGCCATGAGGTAATCGAAGATAGCCGTGCGGATATTGCCGACATGGGGCATGCCGGTGGGGCTGGGGGCGAAGCGGACTCTGACGGGCTCTTTCACGGCTGACCTTTCTCACCAGGCGGCATTACCTAATTTTACCACTCCGTAGCTATAAAATACCAGACCGGAAGGATTTTTAAGGGAAACAAATCGTAGCTGGTTAGCTTGGAATTGTTTTTAGAGTTATGGTAAGTGGGGTGGGGGGTGAGTAGTGTAAACATTTAAACACGTAAACACATCTATACACTTACAAGGCTGTTTATTATTTTTCCTAATTCCTTAATGTTTTTTTCTTTTATTTTTTTATTATGATAATGCCACATTACGTTTAATGGTTTTTCATATTTATCAGCCACTTTATCAATTCCAAGAAAATCTTCAAACTCATCAGAAAATGAAAAGGTGTTTATAGTAAATTGGTTCTTGTTATTATCTATAAATTTGTTAATTTTCTGTTGTTGATTTTTTTCTCTGTCTCGATCAAATAATACTGCATGATTAATACCTAGTTTCCCAAATAAATTCATATAACGGTGAATGTTATATTTCCCAGCGGCGTTTAATATATAGATCCTGCTATTACTCAATAATATATCTCCTCTTTTTATAAGAGTATCTATCAAGGCTTTTTCACTCAGACCTTCACAGATAAGTACAGTATCAGCAAAAAAAGCACAACACCTATCAGGGTCTAAACACAAGCAATAGTAAATAGATTCCTGCTCGAGGTCTTTACCAGTCGTTGTTTTACCTAGGAGTCTCTTAAATTCCTTATTCTCGCTTAGTATATCCTTTAACATTACTTCATCCACTTGATAAACCAATGTTTCAGGACCAGTTTTAGCTAATTTTATAATTGACGGCAAATCATCAATATTCTTGCTTGCAAAGTGACTTGAATGTGTTGATATCACTACCTGCTGTGTATTTTCTGATGAAAGATTTTTCAAGCTAATATTTAAAGCTTCTTGTTGAGCGGGATGTAAAAAAGCCTCAGGCTCTTCAAAAAGTATCAACTTAAAATCCGGAGTAAATTCTTTCCTATCTTTTTTCACAGGTTTATCCTTATATTTTGCAGATAATTTTATTAGAGTATATATCATATGCCTCTGAAGCCCCTGCCCAAAGCGACTTATATCCATCGGCTCATTTAGATTATTATCCATCAAGTAATGAGATACTAAACTTTTAATTATCTCTTGGGGTTTAATTTGGTTTATTTTTATACCGAAAACAGTATCCCAGTCTTTAATGTCAATATTGATATCTTCTATTAGTGTCTTTAGAGAAAAACCGTCTTTTGAAGATTCTTCTGTAAATTCCATGTTGAAATTATCGAAAGATTTACTTAAATCCTCAAAAGCACCACTATTTTTTACTACCTTCTTAACTACAAATTCTAATAGATCCCTAAAAGCAGAGGGACCACTTAACTTCGTATACTCATCAAGTTTAGTAACCTCAGGTATATACAATATACTTCCAAGCTTGGCCTCTGAAATATTCCTTGCACCATAAAAAAGATTATCCGAGAGCTTATTATTCTCATATCCATAAATATTACTTTGGCTGGATTTAACACGTTCTGATGTAGAAGATTTAAAATATTTCCTGACACGAAATGTGTTATTAGGTCCTTTGTATTCTTCTCTTAAGCTAATATATTCGTCATTCGACAGACTAAATTGCATATCAATCCAACTATCTTGGTCATCTTTAATAAATTTAGGAAAATCTCTATCTGAATTGAATTTAATGCCTTCTTCATAAAATACGCGTATGGCATCAATGATATTAGTCTTACCAGAGTTATTAGCACCAATTAGTAAAGAATAATCGCGTAAAGAAAATGATTGATCTTTTATAGAGCGAAAATTATGAATTGTTAGCTCATTGATATTCATATAAACTTACATAATCCAAGATATTTTACCCTCATTCTACCACCTAAATAACACAAATTCTATAATTTTAGTGAATTTTTAGACAGGGGTGGTGGGATAAAGGTGTTCAAGAGGGGCGAAGCCCCTCTTTTCCTTTTAAGGGCGGGCGGGTGGGCAATATCATTCCGTTTTTCTTTTCAAGGCTATATAATAGAGAGAAGTCACACAGCAGCGGGAGGTCCAGGCTATGGCAAAGGCAGAGCAGGACAGAATCGTACGCGGCAGGGGGAAAGCGGTGACGGTGGTGGTAAGCCGGCGGGTTTTCCCGGGGAAAGAGAAGGAGTACGACGACTGGGTGCGGCGGATGATAGAAGCCGCCAAGGAAGCTCCGGGGAGCACCAACGTGACCATGCTGGCGCCGGAAACGGGCAAGCCGGGACTGCACCACCTGGTAATACGGTTCGCCGACGAGGTATCCATGCATAAGTGGGAGACTTCGTACGAGCGGCAGAAACTCTCTAACGAGGCGGACGCCTTTTCCCAGAGAATCCGCCAGCAGGCGACGGGACTGGAGACCTGGTTCGCCATCCCGGATTGTCCGGAGCTGCAGGCGCCCCCGCACTGGAAGATGGCAGTCGTTACCTTTCTGGCGGTTTACGTGATGTCCATAGTGATAATCCGCCTGCTGCAATGGCTCATCAAGGACCTGAATTTTTACGTGGAAAGCCTGCTGGTAGCCGTGCTGCTGGTGGGGCTGCTAACGTGGGTGGTCATGCCGTTCCTGAGCCAGCGGGTGTTCCGGAGGTGGCTGTATAAGTAGGGATTTTATATTTACTCATCGGGTTTGGGGGGCGGGGGCTGCGGGGGGCCTACCGGAGTCGCCGAGTACAGAGCCTCGTGGGCTTTCTTGAGCCAGGACGGGATATCTATTTTCTGGGGACATTTTTCCAGGCACTCGCCGCACTCGGTGCACTTATCGGCGCGCTGGTCCTGATTGATACCGAAGGGACCGTTATAGCGGAACTTGCCGATATTCGGGTCGCCGTACATGACGGAGTCGTCGTAAATCTGAAAGACGGCGGGGATATCGACGTTGTTGGGACAGGGCACACAGTACTTGCAGTTAGTACACTGGACGGGACGCAGACTATGGTAAGCCTTGCGCACCTTCTCGATAGTCTTCTGATCGGCATCCGTCATCATCCCGACGGCTGAGTCGCCGGCGATTTTAACGTTCTCGACGACCTGCTCCATGGTGCTCATGCCGCTGAGAACCACCGATATTTCCGGCTGGTCCCATATCCAGTGCAAAGCCCACTCGACGGGTTTAAGCTGGCGGGGAGCGCCAGCCCATGCTTTAGCCACGGCCGGCGCCGGGTCTCTGGCGAGCAGTCCCCCGCGCAGGGGCTCCATGACAACGACGGCGATGCCCTTATTGGCGGCGTACTGGACGCCTTTACGGGTTGCCTGCGTTTTATAGTCCATGAAATTGTACTGCACCTGGGCAAGGACCCAGTTATCATAAGCATCGATAATCTCTTTAAAGACATCGTATTCATCGTGGAAGGAAAAACCCAGCCGGCCGATGCGTCCCTTAGCCACCTGAGCCTCCGCCCATTTTAAGACCTTGAAATCGCGAATTTTCTCCCAGCCCTCCATGTTCAGGCCGTGCATGAGGTAAAAGTCCACCATATCCATGTCCAGTCGCTTAAGCTGCTCGTTGAAGATACGGTCGAAGTCCTCGGCTTTCTCAATCATGCGGGCGGGGAGTTTGGTGGCGACCTTCATTTTCTGTCGATAGCCGTCCTTGAGCGCCTTGCCGACCAGCACCTCGCTCTGGCCCATGTGGTAGAGATAGGCGGAATCGATATAGTTAACGCCGTTGTCCGCGGCGTAGCGAATCATCTTGATGGCTTCCGGCTCGTTGATTTTAAACTGGTTTTCACTGATAACGGGCAAGCGCATGGCGCCGAAGCCCAGCGCCGACACCTTCCAGTCCAGCTTGCCGAATTTGCGGTATTGCATGAATATTTCCCCCTGAAAAAATTGTGGCGATATATCGTGATGGTGCTAATTATATTCTGTCATGTTTTGAGGAGAGATGCAAATGGGGGTGTAATATTTTTTACCTCACCCCCTTTATCCCCCTCTCCTAACAAGGCGTTCCGCAGGAGAGGGGGAGTAATAGGAAGAGGGGGCTGACGCCCCCCTTAGACACCCCGCTTTTTATCTTCGGGATAAGCCGGGGATGATACGAGGGCGGCTTGGGTGGGAATAGATAAGAAACGAGGGGGAGGGGCAGGGAGAGGAAAATAGAATTCTAGTCTATGTTTTTAAGAGCCCGCTCTAAATCCGGGGGGAGGGGGGAAGAGAATTCAATATACTCGCCGGTAGAAGGCAGGCGGAAGCCGATTTTAGAAGCGTGCAAAAACTGCCGCGAAAGTTGGGGGGAGGTAATACCATAAGTCGAGTCGCCGACGACGGGAAAACCTATGGCGGACAGGTGGACGCGTATCTGGTGGGTGCGGCCCGTCTCCGGCGAGATTTCCAGTAAAGTATATTTGCCCAGGTATTTAACGACGCGGTACTTCGTGCGGGCTTCACGTCCCCGCGATACCACCGCCATGCGCTGGCGGCGGCGGGGGTCGCGGCCTATTGCCGCCTCGATGACCCCGCTCTCCGGCTCCAGCTTTCCCCTGACCAGCACCAGGTACGACTTGGCAACAGTACGCGACTTAAACTGGTCGGATAGATTCTCGTGAGCCGGGCGGTTCTTGGCTACGATAATCAGTCCGGAGGTATCCTTGTCCAGCCGGTGGACGATGCCGGGCCGGGGCGAGGCATCATCCTCCGCCAGTCCCGGTAGATAATTCAGGACGGCGTTTACCAGGGTATGTGCGGGGTAGCCCGGGGCGGGGTGTACCGCCAGTCCGGCGGGCTTATTGATTACGAGAAGGTCGTTATCCTCGTAGACAATGTCCAGGGGAATGTCCTCGGGGGCGAGGTCAACAGGGGGCTCGGGGGGGACGACGACATCAACGCGGTCGCCTTTATTGAGCTTGAGACTCGACTTTGCCGGGCTGCCGTTGACGGTGATAAAGCCTGCGGCGATGAGCTTCTGGGCATGGGTGCGGGACAGCTCCGGGCACCTCTCACCGACGAACTTGTCGAGACGTACCCCTTCCATGTCCGCTTCGAACGTATACTCGCTGTTCATTCCCGATCCCCGGCTGATTTAGCCAGGAAAATAAGGGCGAAGGCAACGATGAAAGAGCCGACGACCGCCGAAGCATCGGCGACATTAAACGCCGGCCAGACTTTAAAATCGAGAAAATCCGTCACGTAGCCCAGTCTTATGCGGTCAATCTGGTTGCCGATGGCTCCGCCCATAATCAGCCCCAGGCCGACGTATACCAGTCTGGTATTAAAAAAGGACAAGCGATTACGCAGTAAATAGACAACCAGCAGAAGTATAAAAATCTCGATGAAGACCAGGACCATAATCGCCGAGGTATGCTCTTTGAAGATACCGAAGGCGGCGCCGGTGTTCTGAATATGGATAATCTGGAAAAACCCGGCGTCGAAGGAAACATGCCCTACCGCGATATTTGCCCGTATCCACCCTTTCGATAACTGGTCGGCGAGGACGACTAATAAAGCAATAGCGGCGAAAGCCACATCCCGCCAGCTACTTCGGGTGTGGTGCTGTATTTGCATTCTTTGCCAGCAACGCCTTACAATTGACACACAAAGATGCCTGCGGCAGCGCCTCAAGTCTTTCCTGGGCTATCGGTTTGCCGCAATTATCACATAAACCGTAGGTGCCTTTCTCGTACTTGTCAAGAGCATGTTCAATGCCGCTAATTTCCTGGCGGATGCGGTTCTCCAGAGCCAGACGCTTTTCAAGTTCCAGAGTCTCGGTGGCTTCTTCCTCACGCTTGCCGAAAGGGCTGCCCTCCCGCCGTTCCTCAGAGGTTGAGGCAGACGTCTTTACGTTCTCCAGCTCCACGGTCAGTCGCTTATGTTCGCTCTCAAGCTGAGCATGCAGTTTTTTATACTTGTCAGTCATTTCTCCCTCCATCCGCCTCTTCACCTGTATTGAGAAAGGCTCGTGGCAATCCCCCCCCGACCCGATTATGCGTGTGTGCTCATATACAATGCAAATAACCAGAGAAAACGTAGAGGGGACACGGTTTAATATAAATACGCCCACATATGGCTGATGGCGTGCGCCGGAAGGTCTTCCGTTCCATAGCCATTAAAGGACAGGACATACCAACAGTGTAAACCATTTGTTCCGTTTGGTCAATGGGTAATGTCCATATTTTTACGGTAAATTAGTACTACATGGCAGCCCTGAAGGTAATCAGGGTAGTTTTTTAGAGCCAGATACCTGCCGGGCTAATCGTCGAAGATAAACAGGTCTTCTAAAGGAGCCCGTAAGACGCGGGCGACGCTATGAGCTAACCGCAATGAGGGATTATATTTACCCTGCTCCAGAAAGACAATGGTCTCACGCCTGACACCCACCATTTCGGCGAGTTTTTCCTGTGTCAGGTTCTACACCCACCATTTCGGCGAGTTTTTCCTGTGTCAGGTTCTGTTTTAACCGGTATTCCTTGATCCTGGTTTTCATCATCCTGCCGGCAATACCGTTATCACCAGGGTGATGATGAGGACCGTCCAGAACAGCTTCTTAGCCATCGTCATCCCATCAAATGTTATATAATTCTAACGTTATATATATCTAACATACAGCATTTTAATCGTTTTGTCAACAGTCTTCGAGGTAATTTAGCATCTTATTTTTCGCTGTCAGTCCGCGGAGAAGGGGAAATTATTGTATCACTCCGCAACATGCCTGTTCCGGCTTTTTGAAATTTAAGGGATGACACCCACCCATTATTGGTGAAAACCACCTCCGACTTTCGCCCGTACGGTTGTAGTATCTATAGGGTATAAAACCCGATCACGTCAATAAATAAATAAATACGTGGCAGTTCCCAACTGCCATCAGATAAAAGGACGTCAATGATGAGCAATCAGATTAGTAATTCGGCAACATCAAAAGCCAAAATCCCGAGAGTTTCCGCAGGCACTCCGGCACCGCACCTTAAGAACGTGGGACAGCCCCAAAAAGTCCCGTCAGCTACCGGCACAATGCAAAACGAGTTCGCCAGTCTTAAAGAAGCCGCCATGGTTATCCAGCGTATACGGTTAAGCGCTCAAAAGGAAATCGAAGAAGTAAGAAAAATGAGGGCCGATGCCCTGAAATACCAGCGGGAGACGGCGACCAAGGCAAGGAGCGAAGCGCAACAACTCGTGCTGCGCACCAGACTGTCAACACAGCGCGAGGTTGAAGAGATGATACGGCAAGCCAGCGAGGAGATACAGAAGGTGCTGGCTGATATCCGCATAATACGCATTACAGCTCAGGAGGAACTCGCCGCGCAGAGGAAGTTCACCGACGCCGCCAAACTCAGCACGATGTCCATGGCTATTAAGAAAGAGGCGAGTAAAGCCAACATTAAAAGTAAGAAACAATTAGCGGCCGCTAAATAACGGTTTGCTTACAGAATTTAAAGACAGTCATCATTAAGGAGGGGTAAAAGCCCCTCCTTTTCGTTAATAATAATGATGAAATCCCCCTTTCATCCCCCTCTTTTTAAGGGGGATGGGCGGGGTATATTACGGGTTAAGCCGAAGATGGTGGGCGGTTTGGGTGGCCCTCCTGCGCCAAGGCTTTAGGTGTTAAAAAGCAAGATAGGTAAAAGAAATAGGAGTAATATAAACAGAAATTTGTGGCTAGCCGACGGGGAGATTGAGTAGAGTCAATCTCTCTCCGAAACAATGCTTAAATCTGTATGATTTAGCCCCTGTGTTGACATTGATTGAGGACTTCCTAATTCTTCTCTCTAACTAGGTATATTTCACCATCGGAGCGTTTCACTACTAAATCCATATCATACAAAGAATCAAGCTCCTGTAAATCATATAGATTACCTCTTTGTACGTTTTCGAACCACACAACGTAAACACTTTCATAATCTACTAATATTTTTGAGAAAGCCGGCAATTCATTTAACTGATAATCAGGAGCGTTATACATATGCTTCTGTGGAGTTAATTTCGTACGAATTCCCGTGTTTAAATAGATCACATCAGGACCATTACCGAATACTTGGCCCGAAAGTGAGTGCTCTTTTAAGTAATAAACAAGCTCTGAATCACTCCATTTTCGTGAGGAATAGGAATATCCGCTGACTCCATCTTGATTCGAGTCTCGAATAAGAGTTGTTATTTCCCAAAAGGGATATATCAGCCAAATAAAAAGAAAGATGACTAACAATTTATTAATAACCTTTTCCCAACGATAATTTTTCCATAGAAGCGGCAGGTTTACTATTCCGATTATTAACAACATAATAATCGGCAAATAGACCGGAGATGCTAATCTTTGGTCTAATAGATCGGCATTGCTAAGAGTAGATGAAATAATCATAAAACACATATATATTACAGTGAAAATTAATAAAGGCATCAGATACTGTTTGCCTATTATGGATGATCTGTGTTTTGTATTACGCATTATTTTCGCAAAGAAAATGCATAACAATACAGACACAAAAATAAAAATCAAACCCCTAAAAACACCATCAATTTCGCGAGGTAGAAAGAATGCACTAAGAGTACTAATAGCACTTTTAACGCTTTGTATAATCGTATTGGTGGGAGTGCGTTCTCCGGCTAAAGTGGCATAAACTATTAAATTCCTTACCAACCATGCTACTAGCGGTAAAGATGCAATAAGACCGAAAGTGACTCCGTTAATAAGTCTGGTCTTTAAAGTCGCATTTCTATCAAGTAATAGCAATAACAAACCCGTCATGATAATGGTAATACCAGGATATCGAGTAATGCAGGCAATTGCTGTAAAGATAGCCGCAAGAACCAATATCATCTTATCATTGTTTTCGAGAAACCTTACAATCATATATAAAGATACCAAGACAAGCAATATGAAGAGCGGTTCGCTCCAGATATATTGGGATACCCAGAACACCGGTACCGACAGAAAAATTACGAGCAATCCAAACAATGAAAGAGGATTAAATTTATAAGTTTTTAGAAGCCACAGACTAGAAAAAAATATGATAAGTCCAAATATTAGTGCATTAAAAAATCGGGCACCATCTAGTGGATCAATTCCAACAGAATCAATCGCAGCTAATATCGACGAGAAAAACGGGGGCCATAACACGAACGGGCTTCCATCATATCCAATTAGCCCTTCGCCAGACACCATACCTTTTGCAGCCGAAAGATAATCAACAGAATCTGGAGATATTCCTGATCCATACGAGGACGTACTGAAGATTACGAGAGACATTCCAACAATACCTAAGATCGCTGAAATAATCCAAATATTTCTTTCAGTCTTTATTAGATTGTGAATTCTCTGGTACTCTTTTCGTATAAAAATTGATATTATTAAATATAAAAGAAGACCTTTTGGCTAGGCCAATTATACACCTCGAGTTATATGTCAACAAGATCCTCGACTTTTCAGATTATGCAGTGTTACAGGCACATCAGTAACAAGGTATTCCCCCACCCGGATAGAGAAATCGTTCTATTTACAGGTAACTTTGTAGCTATTGACTCGTTAAGGTACAATAGGGGTAGATAATTACGGCCCCACGGGAGGTACACCATGAAAATGTGGCCTGTCTTATTGCTGATTGTCATACTGGCAGCGGCAACGGTTCTAACGTCCTGTGACTTCCTGGGAATCGGCGGGAAATCCAAGGAGCAGAAACGCTACGAACAGGAGGTCGAAGCATACCGACAACAGCAGGAAGCCTACCAGAAGCAGGTAGACGAGTACTACGAGAATTTAGAGAAAGCCCTTAACGAATACAACGAGCAATACCAGGAGTGGCAGCAGAGCCAGCTGGAACAGGTGGCGCAGGCTGAGGGGGCGGAAGTGGTGGTGGTAACCGCCAACGAGACGCAACCCTAGCGCGGCAGCATTTCGTCAAGTGACAATAGAGCAGAATGTAAAACGAATATTAGACGAACTTCCTCGAGGCGTGCTGCTGGTAGCCGCCGCCAAGACGAGAGAGCCCCGCCAAATACTCGAAGCTATCCAGGCCGGTATCAGAACAATCGGGGAAAACTACGTCCAGGAAGCGGAGAGGGCTTACCGGGAAATCGGTAAGAAAGCCGAATGGCATTTCATCGGGCACCTCCAGAAGAACAAGGTCAAAAGAGCCATCGAAATCTTCGACGTTATAGAGACGGTCGACTCCCCGGAAATCGCGTCTGAAATCGATAAACGCTGAAGAGATAGCCACGCTGAAGAATATCCGGGTGATGGGGCTGATGACGATGGGACCGCTGACAGGCAAGCCGGAGGAAATCAGGTCCTGCTTTGCTGAGACGAAGGGTATTTTCGACCGGATAAAACAACTGAACATACCGAACGCGGAAATGAAATACCTTTCCATGGGGATGACGGATTCCTACCGCATCGCCCTGGAGGAGGGAGCCAACATCGTGCGCATCGGCAGCCTGATATTCGGGGAGAGGGTATAAAGTCTGCGGGCTAAGCCGGAGATGAAACTGGGCGGCTCGGGTGGGAAAAGATAAAAACCAATGGGGTGGGACAAAGTATACAAACTACCTTGACAAATACGTACCGCTTCGCCAGAATTGAGATAGAAAGAACAATATGACCAAAACAGAGCAAGCGAAAAAAGTCGCGGAGCGGAAGCATAATATAGATGCAACCCGGCAGATACTAAAGGGACACAGCCGGAAAAGACCGAATCTCATACCGATTCTCCAGAAAGTCCAGGGAAAGCTGGGCTACCTGCCGCGCGAAGCCATGACTGAGATAGCCGGCCACCTCGATATACCGGCGATAGATGTCTACGGCGTCGTCACTTTCTACAACCAGTTCCGCCTTAACCCGCCGGGCAAGCACTCGATACGGGTGTGCCTGGGCACGGCCTGCCATATGAAAGGCGGCTATATCACCCTAGAAGCCTGGGAACGCCGGCTGGGAATAAAAGCGCGGCAGACGACCGAAGACCGCGAGTTCGACCTGGACACGGTGGCATGCGTCGGCTGCTGTACCATGGCGCCGGTCACCGTCGTGGATAACAAGCCGGAAGGTCAGGTAGAACCCACCAGGGTCGACGGCATTTTACTCGGCTTCGGGCATGATTACACGAAGAAGGACAAAGAAAAAAGTGACAGCGACTGAACGAACAGCCATAGCCGCTGTCTTTGACGGGATAAAGCAGAAAGCCGAGGAAAGCTGGCGGGAGCTGGGGCGGGACAGGCCGGTTATCATGGTCGGCGCCGCCACGTGCGGCCGCGCCGCCGGCGCTTTAGACGTTCTCAAGGCTTTCCGGGACGAAATCAACAAGCGAAAAATCGACTGCCCCGTTATCGAGGTCGGCTGCATGGGGCACTGCTACGCCGAACCCATCGCCATTATCAGCAAGCCGGGCTTTACGCCGGTATGCTACGGCTACGTCAACCCGGTCATCGCTGAAAGACTGGTCAAGGAATTCATCCTCGGCGAAAATCCCTGCCCTGAATTCGTTATCGGCGCCCTGGAACCCAACGACATGCTGCCCAGCTTCCAGGACTTTCCGAGGGCGCAGTACGAGCAGAAGATAATCCTTAAAAATTGCGGGCATATAGACCCTGCCGAAATAGAGCACTATATCGCCGGAGGCGGCTACGCCGGACTGGCTAAAACCCTGCAAAAAACGCCAGAAGAAATAATCGACGAGATTAAGAAGTCGGGCCTGAGGGGGAGGGGTGGGGCAGGCTTTCCGGCGGGTCTTAAGTGGCAGTACGGACGCGAAGCCCCCGGCACTCCGAAATACATCATCTGCAACGCCGACGAGGGCGACCCCGGGGCTTTCGTCGACCGCGCTATCCTTGAAAGCGACCCCCATGCTGTCATCGAGGGGATGGTCATCGCCGGGTACGCCGTGGGCTCCCGTTACGGCTATATCTACGTCCGCGCCGAATACCCGCTGGCGGTGGCACGACTGGAAACAGCGTTAAAACAGGCGAAAAAGCTGAAGCTTACCGGAAGAAATATCCTGGGGAGTGGATTCAGCTACGATATCATACTTTTCCAGGGCTCCGGGGCGTTTGTTTGCGGAGAAGCGACGGCACTGGCTAACTCCATCGAGGGGAAGACGGGCACGCCGCGTCCAAAGCCCCCGCGCATGACCTCGGCGGGACTCTTCGGCAAGCCGACGGTCGTTAACAACGTCAAGACTTTAGCTTACGTGCCGCAGATAATCAGCAACGGCGCCGACTGGTTCACCAACACAGGCACGAAAGAAAGTCCGGGCACGGCCGTCTTCGCCCTGGCAGGCAAGATAGTCAATACCGGGATGGTCGAGGTGCCGATGGGCACCACCCTGCGGCAGATAATTTTCGACGTGGGCAGCAGCATCCCCAAAGGCAAGGAATTCAAAGCCGTGCAGATAGGGGGGCCTTCCGGAGGCTGCCTGCCGGAGTCGGCGCTGGACTTACCCGTGGACTTCGACTCCTTGCAGGAGGCGGGCGCAATCATGGGCTCCGGGGGGATGGTCGTCCTCGACGAAGACGACTGCATGGTGGAGATAGCCCGCTACTTTCTGGAGTTTACCCAGCGGGAGTCCTGCGGCAAGTGCACCTTCTGCCGGCTCGGCACCAAGCAGATGCTCGAAATACTCACCGATTTCACCCGGGGCAAGGGAAACGTGGAAGACCTGGAAATCCTGGAGAGGCTGGGCGGGGAGGTCAAAGAGGGGTCGCTCTGCGGACTGGGCAAGACGGCGCCCAATCCCATCCTGACCACCCTGCGCTATTTCAGGAACGAGTACGAGGAGCACATTAAACTGGGCAGGTGCCCGGCGCTGATGTGCCAGCACCTTATTGCCTACTACATACTGCCCGATAAGTGCGAACGCTCCTGCGACGCGTGCGTGGGTGAATGCACGGTAGAGGCAATATCCAGTCATCCTAAAAAGCGATACAAAATTATCGACCAGGAGAAATGCGTCAAGTGCGGCACCTGCCTGAAAGCCTGCCCGCCGCAGTACAACGCCATTGTTAAGCTGTCGCCGCCAAGCGAGGTGCCCGCCGCATGAAAACCGTTACTTTAACCATAGATGGGAAAGAGATAAAAGCCAGAGCCGGGGAAAAGCTCCTCCGGGCGGCGTTGGACAACGGCATCTATATTCCCAACCTGTGCGCCATCAAAGACAAACCGGAGCCGAGTGCGTCATGCCGGCTCTGCTGGGTGGAAATAGAGGGGAGAAAGGAGCCGGTTACCGCCTGCACCGTGGATATCACCGATGGTATGGTGGTCAATACCAGGGGCGAAAAGGCTCTGGCGTTAGCGCAGGCCGGTTTCCAACTATTAATGGCGTCGCACGCCCTGGACTGCGCCCATTGCCCGGCTAACGGCACCTGCGAGCTGCAGAAAATAGCCAAGGTACTCAAGTGCAGCCTGAAACCCAGGGGACTGAGGCTGCTGCAGAGAGAACTCCCCGTAGACGACAGCAACCCGCTGTTTACGTACGACCCCAACAAGTGTGTACTCTGTGGACATTGCATCTGGGAATGCCGCAAACGTAAAGAGACTGCCCTGCTGGGATTCGCCCACCGGGGCTTCGAGAGAGTGATGACGACCTTTGCGGACGAACCAATCGGGAAAGAAAGATGCCTGGACTGCCATAAGTGCGTTGAGGTATGCCCGACGGGGGCGCTGGCGTTCAAAGATAAATCAGGCTAAATATCCCGGTACAGCGTTTTCTGGAAATCCATATAACCGTGCTTCTGCCAGAACGAATTCGCAACTTTATTTTTTACCAGGGCATCAAGATGGACTCGTTTGATATTCCGGGAGTGAAACCAGTTTATAACCTCATTTAGTAATCTCTCGCCGATGCCCCGACGGCGATATACTTCCGTGACGAACAAATGTTGAATAAATCCAATCTTCCCGTGTATATAATGCGGAACATCCTTAACTTCACCGTGTAAATAACCCACCATTTTGTCACCGTTCATAGCCACCAGAA
>SMTZ1_10000206_pt1 | contig 50870 bp, 53 predicted proteins | sample DeeMarSWOR136_30_FD_25667 | JGI IMG/M metagenome (IMG submission 25667) | reverse complement strand
AGCTTTAGCGCTCTCGCTAAACTTGCCCGCCTTAACCACTATTATGGGTTTGGTTCGTGCAAAGTGTCGGGCAGCGCTCATGAACTTGCGAGCTTTTGTTAAGCCTTCAACGTACATGAGTATGCTTTTAGTTTTGGGGTCTGTGCCGAAGTAATCTATGAGATCTCCGAAGTCAACATCGACCATTGATCCTATGGAGACGAAGTTACTGAAGCCAATGTTTTCGTGTATTGCCCAGTCAAGAATGGCGGAGCCTAGAGCTCCGCTCTGCGAGATGAAAGCTACTTTGCCAGGTTTCGGCATTTTATCCACGAATGTGGCGTTCAGGTTTATTCGGGGACGAATTATGCCTATGCAATTCGGTCCAACTACTCGTACACCGTGTTTTCTTGCTGCATCTGAAATCTTGTTCTCCAATGCCTTGCCTTCAGGACCAGTTTCTTTGAAGCCAGCTGAAACGATTATGACGCCTTTAACTCCTGCGCGTCCGCACTCTTCCACCACATCTGGAACGGTTTTGGCGGGCGTGGCAATCATAGCTAAGTCAACGGTTTCAGGAATTTGGTCCACTTTTTGATAGGTTTTCACTCCGAGAATTTCCGCTTTGCGTATGTTAACCAAGTAAATTTTACCTGCATAGCCTAACTGAGTGAAGTTTTTCACAATGGCGAATCCGACTGAGCCTTCTTCATCACTCGCACCTATGATGGCTACGCTTTTAGGATTAAAAATTTTGTCAAGGTTTAGGGTAACCATTGTTGAGCTAACCTTCTGAGGTTAAGGGTCGTGAAGTGGAGAAATTAAAGTTTATGCATCCTAGTTCACTTTTCTTTTGACAAATCGGTGGGTTGGGAGGAGTTAACACATCAAGATTTTTTGTTGAGGGTTTGTTCAAGTCTTCTGCGTAGACATTAGCAACAAAATACTCTTCTCACGTATTTGTACAGGCTAGGGGCGGGCCCGAAGGGCCGAATTTCACTTTCTAACACTGAAGCTGCCCTCTTCTAAGATGTTTGATATGAATTATGAATTAGCACGACATAATTTTGGTGGAGAGACAGAGAATGATTTAATCAGCATTTGAGTGATGTTGGAATGTAAAGCGGGGTTTTTGCTCTACTTCTGCCTCTTGCCCTTTTGAGCGCGGAGGAGAGAGGACTTGAATATGTTTCCGGTTTCTTCCATCTATTTCCTTCATTCCAACATACTGTAACAGGCCGTTACACTGTAAAATGGGTGTAAAACAGTGTGTAAAACGGGTGTAAAACAGCCATAGTATTTGGGGTGTTATGCTAATGCAGATAATTCAACAGAGCGCGCTGGGGAGATCTCACTCAATTTTGGTAAAATAGTGCGGGGTGAGATTCGAACCCATCATCAGCTGGAGATATCACCCGCAAACCCAATATTTTTTTGGCTTTACATATATGCTGGTATACCGACTAAGAAACAGAAAGGCTTATAATCAAACATGGTGCGAGTGCTAATCGGACGGATAAATTCTAAATAGTAACAACTATTTTTTTCTCTTCTACCTTAATCAGCGTCACTGTTGACTTAACATTAGTTATATTCCTTAGACGATGACTTACAAGTTCTTTCAGTTCTTCCATAGAATCCGTACTAATCTTCACTATTAAATCATATACGCCATAAGAAAAGAAAGCTTCCTTAACCTCAGCTATACCTCTTAATTCCTCAAGTATTTGGTCCTCTGAACCTGAACCAACGTTAAACAAGACGTAGGCACTAGGCATTTCTTATCATTTCCAGCATTTTTTCTGTAGTGCAGATATCCTTTTGTCTTTATGCTTAAGAGTTTTAGGGAACTTTGTAATAAATCTATTTATTTCATATGAAATTTCTTTTTCACATATAGACCATTGACAATAGAAATATATATGAAAAACATTGATTCCCCCTAGAAAATTATAAGGTGTTTATGTATGAATTTGAGAAGACCTAACGCGAATGAGTCAACCAACACATTCAACCGATCAAGAAATGTAGCGCCAATGTCTGGCATCTGCTCAAGATGCATCGATGGATGCAGAGGCGGTTGCGAAATTTGGTTATCGTCCTTTAGAGGACGTGAAGTACTTTATCCTGGACCATTTGGAGGAATAACTGCTGGAGCAGACAAAGACTACCCAGTAGACTATTCGCATCTGAACATACAGGGCTACGCTAGAGGCGCAAAGGGTCTTCCCGAAGGAGTAGAAGGAGGTCCAGATACTGCACTCTTCGCTAAAGTCGATACTGAAACAGAGTACGGATGGAATAAGCAAGTCAAGCTTCGAGTTCCCATATTCACTGGAGCATTAGGTTCCACTGAGATAGCTAGGAAGAATTGGGAACACTTCGCAATCGGCGCAGCCATTTCAGGCATCACGCTTGTTTGTGGAGAAAATGTTTGCGGAATCGATCCTCAGCTCGAGTTGGATATCAACGGCAAAATTACGAAATCACCCGAGATGGACCGACGAATAGAAATTTACAGGAAATTCCATGAAGGCTATGGCGAACTCCTTGTACAAATGAACGTAGAGGACACCCGCTTTGGGGTAGCTGAATATGTATCATCAAAACATGATTTGGATACAATTGAACTTAAGTGGGGGCAGGGCGCTAAATGCATTGGTGGGGAGATTAAAGTCAAGAGCATAAAGCGAGCTGTCGAGCTAAAAAAGAGGGGGTACGTTGTCTCCCCTGATCCAATATTACACGAAAGCCAAAAGGCGTTTGAGAACGGAGCAATTAAGGAGTTTGAGCGGCACTCCCGACTAGGTTTTGTTACCAAAGAAGGTTTCTTGGAGGAAGTTGACCGCCTCCGAGGCTTAGGATTCAATCGAATTACAATGAAAACAGGGGCATACTCTGCTGCGGAACTGGCTATGGCAATACGATATGGCGCTGAAGCAAAACTAGATCTGCTTACAATTGATGGTGCCCCAGGCGGCACAGGCATGAGTCCTTGGCCAATGATGAACGAGTGGGGAATCCCAACGTTCTATTTGCAGTCGCTAATGTACAAGTACTGCGAAAAACTTACGGAAAGAGGCTTGAGAGTCCCTGATATTGCCATGGCTGGCGGGTTCTCGTCGGAAGATGGTGTTTTCAAAGCGCTTGCTATGGGTAGCCCCTACATCAAGGCGGTTTGCATGGGAAGAGGCTTGATGATACCGGGTATGGTTGGGAAGAACATTGGAAACTGGTTAGCTGAGGGCAATTTGCCCACATCGGTTTCGAAGTATGGCAAAACAGCAAATGAAGTCTTTGTTGCCTATGCGGAACTTGAAGAGAAATTTGGCACGAAAATGAAGGACATACCTTTGGGCGCCGTAGGCATCTACACATATTGTCAGAGGTTCAAAGTTGGATTGCAGCAATTGATGGCGGGAAGCAGAAACTTTAGACTTTCAACCGTATCCCGTAGCGATCTTATGGCACTAACAGAGGAAGCAGCAAAAATTTCGGGAATACCATACGTGATGGATGCATACAGCGAAGAAGCAAACAAAATCTTGGAAGAATAATGTATTCCACTCCGTTTTCTTTCTGGAACTTCTATTTCTTCATCAATCAATCGTCTGGCCAAGGCCGAGTGAAATCATACGAAATGGCTAAAACATTGGAAAATTAACAATCAATTCTGTTTAGTATTATTAGTTACCAAATATTCCTCATTCATGGAAGAGAATTCCATCTCAAATACTATTTCATTTTAGTTGAAATTTAGTTTGTTCCTGTTTTCATTGCAAAACTTAATTTTTATTTGATCATTAGAGATTGCAATCAATAAATGGCATTGACCACAATTTTCGCATGTTAATCTGACTTTTTTGTTCGAGACTTGCTCAACTTCAAACAAAATGTTGCCACAAATAGAGCATGAAAAATGATCCTTTGGGACCGCTCTCATAAGCTCAGCAATTTCCATTTATTCACCTCCAGCCGCCAAAGAACATGAGAAACCCGCACAAATCATTTAAGACAAAACAGCCACATAAACGTGTCATAAACGAAATATATTTCGGAAAATCAAAAAAGAAAAACGTATGAAATATATAATTTTAAACGTGTTGAAGCTATGGAAAGAGAGTTAGGATATAGAACAGTTCAGTCTACAGGCAGAGGTTCCTTCGTAATGTCTCTGCCAAAGAAATGGGCTCAAGAGATAGGAATAGACAAAGGGAGCCTAATAGCTATAAAAATTATGGAGGACATGTCATTAGTTCTGATTCCACGGAAAATGGAAGAGAAGAGAAACGAAAAGTCAGAAGTATTAAAAGAATACTTCATTAAAACAAACCAAAGAAGTGACACGGAATCGGTTTGCCGCAGAATAACATCACTCTATGCAACTGGTGCAGAGCTGATTCATCTTAATTTCAAGGATATGGACAATAGTAGGGAATTCAAAACCGCGGTAACAAATCTTGTAAGGAATTTGCTGCTAGGAACCGAGATTGTAGAAGAAAGTACGGAGGGGATGAGTCTGCAAGTCTTAATTAATCATCCTGAATTGCCAATTGAGAAGGCCATCAGCAGAATGGCTAATTTGTCTATTTCTGCACACAGAGACTCCATTGTTGCTCTAGGCAACTTGGAGGAAGCTAAATTACAGTATATCTACCGAAGGAAAATGGATGTAGAAAGGTTAAATCTTTATGTTATACGGCAATTAAAATATGGAATTGAACGCAACTTGTTCGGGAAATGGGGATTCGAAACCTCAAAAGAATTCTTAGGCTACAGACTGGTTGCTAATGATATAAAAAACATCGCTGGAAACGCACACAATTTGGCAAAAAACATAAAGACTTTAAGAAGACTAATTGATGATAAACTTCTGTTTTTAAAAGACATCATTGACGAAGAAGTCTATAACCAAATTGCCTCCTTCAACTCCTCAACCGAGCAAGTGTTTGCGGAAAGTCTGGAATCGTTGTTTAGCAGAGATTACGTGCAAGCTGACAGAATACTTTCCAGAATAGGATCGTTCCTTACGCTAGAAAACGACCTCATAACACTATTGCTTAACAAGAAGATAGACCCAAACTTACTTTCAATCTATAGATTGGTCTTGGATAACACAAGGAAAATCGTGGAATACAGCAAAGAAATTGCCGAGGTAACTCTCAACAGAACAGTTGAGGAAGCAAGCGTTCAATCACAGAGCTGACACGAAAAATAAAAAAGAGACTAAACGCTGATCTGAGAATCTCAGACTTACATACTAAGCAAATCAATTGAACGCGCACTGATTAATTCCAAAAAATCACATTTTCTTTCGAATTAGCGAGTTCTAAAATGGATAATTTTAAATAGTGTTAAAGAAAATTTTCTTTCATCTCAACATCGTTGAGAGGAATTGTATGGTTATCAATCAAACCGAAAACACTGTCCTTCTCTCAGAGTTACGCGTTCTCTTAAATAAGGTCATCCAACAGAACTTGGCAGAAGGTTTGTTATTTTCAGCTGGAACTGACACAAGCATACTAGCCTACGAGGCACTAAAATTTAAGCCTGATTTAAGGGCGATAACACTTGTATTCAAACAAGGAGTGCCTGAAGACATTGAGTTTGTGAAAAGAATGGTGGCTTATCTTAAATTGGACCATCAATTTCAAGTTTTCAATTCGACTGAAGCCGCCCGTACCGCTATTAAAGTTATCAGTATTTTGAAAACATTTGATCCAATGCAAGTTAGACATGCTATTCCTATATACATTGGTTTAACAAGAGCTAAGAAAGAAAGTTTGAAAAGTATTTTTACGGGTGATGGGCTGGATGAGTTGTTTGGTTATCCATGGCTTTTTCATCTATCAGAAAGCGAACTTTTGAAAAGCCTCCATAACATGTGGGGTGAGATGACTTTCTCCTCGATACCTTTAGGGGAGTCAATTGGAATAGCGGTTAAGACCCCTTATTTGGACCCTTTATTCATGAATTATGCAAAGAAACTGCCCCTCAGACTGAAAATAAATTTTGAAAAAGGAACGCAGTATGGTAAATGGTTGTTGCGAAAGGCATACGAAGATGCAATTCCCAGTGAAGTTATCTGGCGGTCGAAAGTAGCATTAGAAAAGGGGACAGGAACAGTAAGGCTTCAAGATGTTTTCAGCGACACAATTTTAAACGAAGAATTTTCCAAAAAGAAACAAATCTACCTTGAGAGAGACGACGTTGAACTTCTTGACAAAGAACAAATGGTTTATTATGAGATTTTTAGAAATCAGTACGGTTCCCCTTTGGAAGCATACCCAGAAAAAGAAGGAAGACAATGTCCGAAATGCAAGGGATATGTAAAAACAAAGATTGGTTTCTGCAAAATCTGCGGTAACTATCCCATCTAGTGCTTGCATGGTTTAAAAAACGCGTGCGACTATTCACCTATATTCTTGCTTAGACCAAAATTATTCCTTTGTTCTTCCCTAAGCATTCACTCCGAGCTCATTACGCGAAAAATTTATAAGTTATGCCTATAGTATACTACCTATATTAGTATAGTGGAGGTGTATTAGTTTGGGTAGAAAAGCTGCGAAGAAAAAAGAAACAGTTGAAACTCCAGCCAAAGAGAAAGGAAAAATTGAAGTTAGACCGCAAAAAGAAACAACGATAGCTAGAGGAATAGACAGGATGTTTGATGATTTCCGTAGATCTTTCGACGATATGATGGCACCTTTTCTGCCATCGAGAATTTGGTGGCCTACAGGTCGAATTTTCCCTGTTCGAGCCGCTCTATGCGACTTAGTTGACAAAGGAGACAATTACGTTCTCAGGGCAGAATTACCAGGTTTCACTAAGGAAGATGTCAGCATAGAAGTAAACAAAGATACCTTGACTTTCAGTGCTGAGAAGAGAGTAGAGGAAGAAGAAAAAGGCGAAGACTATCTTCATAGAGAAAGAACCTACTCGGCGAGTCAACGCACAATCAATTTTCCTGAAGAGGTTGACCCTTCCAAAGTGGAGGCTTCAATGAACAACGGCATTCTAGAGGTGAAAGCTCCGAAGAAAGCGCTGAAACCTGAAGACAAAATGCGAAAGATCAAGCTGAAATAGCTTGGTCCCTCCAAATATATTTGTCAAAGAAAAAGGTGCATTAAGATAGAACTAAACTTAGATTTGTTGTTAAATATTTTAGAAAATCCCATTAGAAGAAGCATTGCCGAGAGTCTAAGTCAAGAGCCAAATTATCCCCTTCAACTTTCGAAAGACTTAAGCTTGGGACAGCAACTCGTTGCAAAACACCTCAAAATCATGGAAGATGCAGGGTTGCTAAAATCTAGAATAGAAAGCAGCCCAGCGGGTCCTCAAAGAAGAACATACGAGCTAAACAAGAGCGTTTCCATAACAATAAATGTTGCTCCCCATCTCTTCAGGCAAAACATGGTTTTCTTTAATATTGAACCAGAGAAAGATAAAATATCAGAAGATATCGCGGCTTTCATTAGTCGAAGAAATGAAATTCGACGTTTCCTAGAGAAAGAAGACAAGATGAACCCTTGCGCCGATATCCTATCAGATATTGATGATAAATTGGAAGAGCTTGAGGAGGAACGCTTGTTACTCCTTTTTATTAGAAATTCAGTGATGAAAGAAGCGTCAAAAACAATTAGTCAAATTAATGATGCAGAGGCTAGACGTGTACTACATAAGGCAGTTGATGAACACCACAAAAGCGTTTCACACATAGCAAGAGTTCTAAATCTGAGAGAAGAAAGAGTTCAAAGAGCAATCCAAAAACTCAAAGAAGAATTTGGCACTTGCTATTTTGAATAGAAACGGGCAAAACCATTCAGAGGAGCACGAATCTCAAATAAGTGCAAAGCGCGCTTCATTTCAAAACAGCTTCAGCGACCTCTTGAGCCCATTTCTCAGCCTTCTCTTGTTCCCCTTCTTTCAGGCGCCACTTGCCCTTCCCCGCGCCTTCCACGTACGCGAACAACGGACCCACAACCAATTTGAAATCCAAGTCTTTAAGCTTACCTTCGATTCCTTTAGCCGCACTTCCACTAAACCTAAACTTAGATTGAGTGTCAAAAGCAGCTGCTAACTTGCCAGAAAACCCTCCACGTGGCAAACCATCTAGAAACTGCATAATCCCCCGTGAAGCTCTGAACCCCATAGTGGGCGCTCCAGCAAGCAAGCAACCATAATCCTTTATTTCCGCCTTGTCAGCGTCAGCCACAGCAAAAGAATCAACCTCAACTCCTTTTTCTTTCAAAATTCCACGAATACTCTCAGCGACACTTGCCGTCACCTGCGAAAGAGACACGGACTCGTAAACAATCAACACTTTCACCAAGTCAAACGCTCCCACAACCTCTATGGCTTTCCAAGGTTTTAACATTTGCAGTTTGACTTCGCGCTCCCTCTTTTTGCTCTTTATGTTCTGAGCAGAAAAGCTATCGGGTTGCTCTTATCGGAAATAGTAGTGACCGTGGTCGTCTCCATGATTATGCTCGATGAGCCTGTTACCGTGTTCTCAACAATCGGAGCTCGTTTCATAATCATCGCGACTACACTGGTGTCGGTTAAAGACGAAAATTAAGTGCAAAAAAGTAAATAGTCAAACATTTTCTTGGATGATGCTTAAACTTAAATACGTAAACCTTTGAAATATGGGGCGAGGGGATAAAAAGAGATGGCTAAAATCGTAACAATAGTATTAGTTGTAATAATGCTCGTTGTAGGCTTCGCTGTAGGATTAATAGCAAGTCCTTTGATTATGCCGCAAGACTCAGTAGCAACCGACACAGTTTGGGAAAACATACAGGAAACAGGCGTCATCCGCGTGGGCACAGACCCAACATGGCCACCTTATCAACTGCGAGATGAGACCACCGGCGAAATCGTAGGATTCGAAATTGACTTAGCAAACGCATGCGCCGAAAAGTTAGGTTTAACGATCGAATGGCAGGATGTAGGTTTTGACAGCATCATCGTCTCTGTCCAGCAGGGTCAACTTGACATGGGCGTCAGCGGTTTCTCAATAACACCAGAAAGGTTAGATCTAGTTTCCTTCACTATACCCCACAGCACAACAGAAGGACAAGTGATAATGCTTCAAAGCACCATGACAGCCAAAGGCATAACCACTTTAAACTCGCTTGAAGACTTCAAAACCCTAGGAATCACTGTTGGTGTACAAGATGGAAACGTCCAAAAGGAAGAACTCGAAACAGCAGGCGTGGATATCAGATCATGGAGCGACTCGGCATCGCCCTTCCAAGACATGGTCAGCGCAAACCCAAGCGTGCAAGCAGTATACGCTGAAACACCAATTACCACCACATGGATTGCTCAGTTCGAAGCTGAAGGAAAACCAACAGGCGTTGCATACAGTCACCCATATTACCCAGTTGCATTTCTAGTCGGTAAGAACTCGCACACTCTATTAGATAAAATGAACGGCGCATTGGCAGAACTCATCTACGAGGGAACAGTGGACCAGCTGAAAGCAGAATGGGATGCATAGGCAAACGTGATCCGTATTGGAAGTTTGGCAACAACTAATTCTCCTTTTGGAAGGAGTGCCATTAACTCTTTCCATTTCCATCCTTTCTTTCTTAGTTGGAATAGCGGTTGGTTTTCCACTTGCATTCATCAGGGTTTACGAAAAAGAAACCAGTTTTTTGGTTGACGCTTACGAAAAAATTTTCCGCGGTATACCAGAAATCGTTTTGATGCTTCTTTTCTTTTTTGGGTTGGGACCATATTTCCCATTCCCGTTTAATAACGCATTCTTTGTAGCGGTGTTTGTGTTGGGCTTAAGAAGCGGCGCAAATCAATCTCAAATTTACCGAGGCGCAATTCATGGCGTCGGAAATGAACAGATGATTGCCGGAATGTCTATAGGTCTCTCCAAGTGGAGGTCAATCTGGCACATCATGGTTCCACAAGTTTTCACTTTCTCTACTCCTGGTTTAGGTAGCGAGTATGCTTTGCTCATTAAAGATTCAGCTTATGTTTACGTTATTTTCGCCTTGGCGGAAATTATGACGCGAGCGGTTCAGATAAGGACCAGTCCTCCCTATGACGCCGTCACTCCATTTGTCCTAGCCGCCCTCATCTACATCGCTCTAACATTCCCCATTGCCTTCTGGCTTGACAAATGGGGAAACAAAAGAAAGAAAAAAATTGGGTTATAAAAAAATGGCAGACCTTGTAATGGAAGCGAAACACGTATACAAAACCTACGGAAAAAGCAACAAAAAAGCGGATACCTCCACCGCCCTCAAAACGCAAGTTGAAGCAGTTAAAGACGTTTCACTGCAAATCAGAAAAGGAGATATTAAACTGATTTTTGGCCCAAGCGGATCAGGAAAAAGCACTTTTCTCCGTTGCTTGGCCATGCTTGACATTCCAGACAAGGGTGAAATCTACCTGGGTGATGAATGCTTAACTAAGCCTGGCGTTGACCTGAACAAAGCTCGGGCTAGAATCGGCTTTGTCTTCCAACACATTTACCTGTTCCGTCATCTTACGGCTTTGGGTAACGTTGAATTGGCGCTCCGGCAGGTTTTGAAGCTTCCCAAAGAAGAAGCCCGCAAGCGGGCATTAGATGCCTTAACCGAAGTGAAGGTGACTGATTGTGTTAACAAATATCCTGCGCAACTATCAGGCGGCCAAGCGCAACGTGTAGGTATAGCCCGAGCTCTAGCACGAAACCCTGATATTATTCTGCTGGACGAGCCCACTTCAGCGCTAGATCCAGAGCTTACCGGGGAAGTCATTGACACTTTGCGTGACCTAGCGAAAGAAGGCACAACCATGCTTATTGTGAGCCATGAAATGCCTTTTGCTCGGGAAGTTGCAGAGGAAATGATATTTTACGATGAAGGCACAATCATCGAAACTGGTCCCCCGTTGCAATTCTTTAATGCGCCAAATACCGATCGGGCTAGAAAATTTATGACTAGAATCATAAATCGAACAACTAGGGAATACTGATGTTTGATTTCCTTCTTAACCCCGTGTATTCAACATGGATCCTTGAAGGTTTGCTTCTTACAATAGAAATCACGCTATTTGGAGTTATGTTTGGATTAGCCTTGGGAACGCTGCTAGCTATTGGCGACATATACGGGAAAAAACCCATTAAAGCAGCCATCGCTGTATACGTTGAGTTTTTTAGAGGAAGCCCGCTATTTGTTCAGCTCTTTCTGGCGGTTTATACTGTTCCTGCAATACTTAATGTCCAGATTGACCATTATGTATTGGCTTTCCTAGTTTTTGGGTTAAACAGCGCTGGCTACCAGAAAGGTTACGTGAAGGGCGCGGTTGAAACCATTTTGGGCGACCAAATGCAGGCAGGTTTATCGACTGGAATGTCAAAGCTTCAAACGCTTCGCCACGTTATTCTGCCGCAAGCTTACCGAATAGTTATTCCCGCATGGACTAACGAATTTTGTTCCTTAACAAAGAGCACTGCGACCTTGGCGTATGCGGGCTTGTCTGATTTAATCTCCGCAGGTATCTCAATCAAGGGTATCACCTATCAGATTATTCCTGTTTGGCTAGTAATTGGAGCCATCTATTTGATCTGGATTACAAGCTTTTCTAAGCTTATGGATGTGATCTACGAAAAAAAGAAGATACCTGGCCTAGAGCTAATGATGCAATCTTGACCCGGAGGATTGAATGTTTTTTCCTTGAGTAAGGAAGTTTAAACATGTTTAAACAATCCATACGGAAGCCTTATTTTTCTCCTTTAATAATACGAACGGACGTGATACTCAAGTGCCTACGCTAAAGTCCATAGATGTTACCTTAATTGCCATGAACGCTGCGCTCTACACTGCTGTCGGACTCGTAATCTACTTCGTATTTCCAATTGTTGCTCCAACTGTTGGTGGCGTGAGATTCTGGCCCGTGGTAGTAATTCCAGCAACTTTTGCCTTCCTCTTTGGTCCTATGGTGGGCGGGGTTGGAGCTGCAATAGGTATTTTTATAAGCGACACGCTCATTCACGGTGACCCCTTGCTTAGCTTCACAGTGGGTGTGCCTGCGAATCTTGTAGCTTTCGGACTAATAGGATATTTATCTCATAAGAAACTGGATTGGAAGAAAACTTTTTTAAGTCTGGGCGTAGGCGTTGCTATACTCGCCACCCTCGCATACCTCGTGATAACCCCCGAGAACGTAGCAAACTACTTTGGTGTCACCCTTGAAGAGGCATTTGTGAATATATCTGTCGTACTTGCAATATTCGTGCTCAGCTACGTTATAGCAATCGCCGTTGGCTACGCGCGACCTAAATGGCGAAGCTTCGGCGCTGCTTCCGTTGTAGGCGCAATTTTGGGAAGCGCAATAATAGGCGTAGGGATATGGGCGTACACACAGTTTTTGGCTTTACCCGCAGCGATAGGCGGCGCAGCTAACTTGCCCTACTATGCTGGTCTAATACTCTTTACATGGACGTTCGCAACTGAAATCCCCTTCCTGATTATTGTAGTGCCACCCATTGCAGAAGCCTGCTACAAAGCTTTTCCATCTCTTAAGCCCCAGCAGAAAACGGAAAAAAAGGCGAAATGAGTGCCAGAAACAGTTGTGAAGGCTTTTTCACCCGCGGGGATCTCAAGCTTTTTCGAAATTTGCGATACAACAACCAGTGGGAAGCCCCTGGCGGATTTGGAGCAGGTAGGCTCAAGAGGTGGCGGCTTTGGAATACAGAAAGGAGTCTTAACGGAAGTTAGAGTTTCAGAAGCAAAAACAAACACTATCCGCGTTTCTATTAACGGGAAAATCGCACCAGAAGCAGAGACCACAAAGGCTGTCCTGCGAATGCTACTAAACAAAGCTGAAAAAGGCTACGACGTTGTTGTTAACCACCGCGTGGAGGTTCCCATAGGCGCAGGTTTTGGCACGAGTGCGGGCGGAGCGCTAACCACTGGCTTGGCGCTTTCCAAAGCTTTAGACCTGCCATTAACATACAATCAAATTGGCAGAATAGCTCATGTTGCTGAAGTCCAGTGCAAAACTGGTTTAGGCACAGTCGGTCCTTTGATGCTTGGAGGTTGCATAGTCACGGTTGAGCCGGGCGCACCCGGCATTTGCGTCATTGACCGCATACCTCTTAGTGATGATTACGGCATTGTAGCGGGCGTTTTTGGTTCCACACCGATAATGCAAGTGCTTGCTTCAGCTGAAAAGCGACGCGAAGTTAATCGTTGGGGCAGAAAAACGTTAGAGGCAATTTTGGCTGAACCCTCCGTGGAAAACTTTATGGTATGCTGCTTAGAGTTCGCAGAGAAAACCGGGTTCATGACCCAACGGGTTAGACGGTTGGTGAAGCTGGCTGAAGAGGCTGGTGTCGTAGGCGTAGCGCAAAATATGGTTGGCGAAGCGGTTCATGCACTTGTGCTTGAGGAAAACGCGGCTGAAATAGCAGAAGCTTTTAAGCAGGTTTTACCCAACGAGAAAATCCTTACAGCCAAGATAGACTTCCAAGGTGCTAGGCTGGTGAGCCATGAACAAGTTTAAGAAAGTAGCTGTCGGCGGAACCTTCGACGAATTCCATAGAGGACACAGGGTTCTACTCCTGAAGGCAATCGAAGTCGGCGAGTTCATTTTTATAGGTTTATGCTCCGACGAGTTCGTGAAAAAAATGGGCAAGCCACACGTGACGGCGCCTTACGAGGAGAGACTGAAAGAGTTATGCGACTTTCTAATATCTTTAGGTGCAAGTGATAAGGCGGAAATTGTTCCTTTAGACGACCCTTACGGCAACACCTTAGCTGACAGCAGCATAGAGGCTCTGGTGGTGAGCGAAGAAACTGAGAAAACAGCCATAGAGATTAACCAAAAACGAAGCAAGGCGCAACTGCCACCGCTCAAGATAATTACAATACGCATGGTGCCCGCCGAAAACAGTACGCCAATCTCCACCACGAGAATCCGCGAAGGCGAGATAGACCGCGAAGGGCACTTGCTGACGAGTGCTTGAATTTACATGATGTTAACGTCAAAGTTGCTGCTCTCTGAAAAGCCTAAATGTTTTTAGATATCTCGCCCACAACGCGCCCGTGAATACAATATCGCGAAAGCGATTTATGTAAATCACGACTGAGGTTTAGCCTCGCATATTTTGCGGTTTCTTGTAAATCTCTTCTCGCCACTTCCGTTGCCAACTTGCCCACCCCGTTTTTACCAAGCCCTCCCTTAAATGAGGTATTTCAGCAACCCATTCAAGCAACGTCCAGAAGCGTCTCTTGGTCTTCAGCAGATCCGCGGGCACGCCAGCCTCAACACACCATCTCACGTAGCCCCTTTGTACCATCTCCTGAAGCTCGCCTGTGGCATCCACCTTTTCCACTTTGAACCCTCGGTTCTGCAAGTATCTGCGCACACTGGAGAGAACGTAGCTTGAGCTAACCTCGAAGTGGGTTTGCTCGTCTGGCTGCATGACCTCGACGATTTCTTCTGCAATTTTCACGGCGTCGTCCAAGTACCGTTTTTTCCCAAAGTTCGGCGGCTGGAAGGATGAAGTAGGAATTCTGCGCTCCATATAACGGGGATCTGGAGGTTTTACCGCGCCGACCACCACACCTAAAAGCAAGTCACCCCATCCCGCATCGTCAATTATTATCTCTTTTGGGTAAGTAAAGTGGTCCAGCGTCACAACCTTCACCGAGACTAAGGCATTACTATATGGCTGTCTATTTTTCAATTTTTTTGTTTGTGTTCACTTTTGCAAAGGAGCAAATTGATCCAAGCGCAAGTTCATTCGTAATCCATAATGCTTATGAATTGCTGTGGATACTGTAGAGTAAAACTAACTCGATATATCGTACGATACAATATGATGTAACTGGCGTAAATAGAAAAATCAAGAAACAAAGAGATGATGCACTCTGAGCACCGAGCATTTTAAACAGAATTTTGGGTGTACCCAATTATCTGACACATCGCCAGTGCGTGCTATATCGCCTTCTACTTTGGCGGTTAATTCGAAACGATTATATATCGCTAGCGATGTTTTTAGTGATATCGCTGGCGATATTATGATCGAGAGTTGGATGAACCGAGCAGGCAGCGTCCCAAGAGGGCTCCTACGTTTCCTAGTCCTAAACATGTTAGCAAAGAAGCCCATGGCAGGCGTAGAAATCGTGGAAGTAATTGAAAAAGAGACGGCTGGAAAGTGGAAGCCAAGTTCAGGATCAATCTATCCACTTTTGGCTCAGTTATATAAAAAAGGCTACACCGCAGAGCTACCCATCAAAGAAACGGGAATTAAAAGATACGCGCTAACAGATGACGGAAAAACATTCTTCGAAAAACAGATACATCTTGGACAAAAAATGTTGGATAAACTAGAATTCATTATACCACTTCTTATCAGCAGGTTCCAGTTTGATACAAACGACGAAAAAATACTCTCAGGAACCAGAGAACCTGCTAAAAGAGTCGTCATCGCTCTTCTCAATCTGCGACCCGCAAGGCAACAACTAACTGAGCAGGATGAAAAGAAAATCGAGCGAATCCTGAAAGAATGTGCAGATAAACTTGAAGCGTTAGTGCAGAAAAAATCGTAATGGATTGTCAACACATGGGTATAAAATCTAGTTTTATGATAGCAGCGCGGTCTTTGCTTAGGAGAAAGACGAAAAACATCAGCGCAATCCTAGCTGTAACACTTGGAGTTACATTGTTGGTGGGCATTCAAATTACAACCGACACTCTCGAAAACGCTTTTCTCACAAGTCTGCTTCAAGGGGAAGGAGAAGTTGACTTCCGTGTATCGAATGCCACTACTGGCGGCTACCTGACAGCCGCAGATGCAGCAAAAATCAGCGCTTTAGCCCCAGATGCTGTGGGAATAATGCCTGAACTTACCATGAGAGTGCCCGTAATGCTAGGTTCACAGTTTGATGATTCGGTTGAGCTGGCGGGAATTCCCACTTCCTATCCAGAGGCGTTCGGTTCATTTTATGATTGGAAAACTGGAAACGAAATGAACATTGATTCCCTTCTAGTGAGCAACGATAGTATCCTTCTATCAAGCAAACAAGCTGAAAAATTAGGACTGACTCAAGAGACATCTTTGCCCGTATCTTTAACCACCGAGTTCACTAACGTCACAGGAACAGTTGTTGAGCCACCGACAATCTCATTTTCTAATTGGGTAGTGGAGCAGACTGCCACCACTACCGAGTACGTCCTAAACGCTACTAATACTACTTTGTCTCTTGAACTCGAGCAGGTTGCTTACCCAGGCATAATGCCCAGCATAGTTACGCTATACACAGTAAATTGTTCTGCGCTAAGCCTGTCCGACTTCGAGTACGTTAACGTGACTGCCACGGGCACAGAAAACGTCTTAGCCTTATTAGGTTTCTCGATGGACGATGGAAACAATTTCAACGTTACGAACATGGCGGATATTGATACTCTAAACTCGCAGTTATTTGATCTGACACCGTATACTATAAGAAGGCTAAGAGGAGATGCCTACCTTGTGGTTACGAGTGTTGATGGAATGCCCGCTAGCATCGAGATATCCGAGATCGCCTTCGAAACTTCAAAGCCCGTTATCGCTTACACATCCGAAATTGAAAGAGTGGATCTGCAAGTAGTCGGAATCTTTGATTCTAAACGTCCCGGAATAGGCTCGCAGTATCCGGGAGCCGTACTCAGGTTGGGGCATCTCCAACAGTGGCTGCGTCTGCAAGAGCGCCAAAAAGAAACAGATCGAGTTAAAGCTTATTTGGTCGCCCTCAAAACAGACCATTTCACTTCGGAAATAAGTGAAGATCATCTCCAAGAACAAGTAGACCTAGTCGAGGCAGCTATTCCCCAAGTCGCAGATCCCACAGGTAATGCACGATATGTGTACAGCGTTCAATCTGCTCGATTGACCTTTTTCAGCATCGCCGAGATAATTATGACGCTGCTGTCCACTATGCTAACCGCATTGGGGCTTCTAATCATGATAACTGGCGTCTTGCTGATCACGAACGTTCAGCTTATGAACGTGGAAGACAGGGAGTTCCAAACAGGGGTTCTGCGGGCTGTTGGGGAGAACCGCCGAGGAATTACTCTGTCCCTGCTTATAGAAAACGTGTTCCAAGGAATCCTAGGAGGCATCTTTGGCTTACTCGGCGGGTTAGCGTTTGGGCAGGCAGTTGCAGTTTACCTTGTGAACTTGTTTGGCACAGGCGAATTCAGTGTTCAGCCGATTGTTTCGCAGCAAGTTGTGGTCTTGTCCGTGCTAATCGGCGTAACGCTCGGCATCATAACAGGTATATTGCCCGCCTTGAGAGCCTCCCGCGTAAACATTGTAGAGGCGCTAAGAGGAATCAAAGTTACTTTTGAAGAAAAATCTGGTCGCAACTTGGCATTGTTAGGCGTATTAGCTATCGCCGCAGGCAGTTTTGTCCTCTTAATTAATGGGGTCATTGATGAAAACTACCAAGCCATCTGGCTTGCCGAAGGATGGAACACACTAGAGGAATGGCGAAACATCTTGATAGGCGCAGGCTTGCTTTTTTCTGGCGTAGGCATGGTGCTTTCGCGTTTTATTAATCGCGTGAAGGCATTAAATTTCACAGCTATTGCCATCTGGGCTACACCTGTTTTTCTGTTTGTTGTAGCTATGGGCGAGTGGATACCCGACATTTCTGGTTTAGCACCAGACATTTTGATAATCGGCGTAATGGAAATTGTCGTTGGTTCCGTCCTGTTCGTATCGGTGAATCTTCCTCCGCTCATGAAGGCTTTAAGGAGCTTTCTTGTCAAAATCAAAGGACTAAAAGGTGTAGGTCAAATAGCCCCGGCACTGATTTCATCACATAAAACACGCTCCACTCTTACCTTCGCAATATTCGCGGTGATACTAACTTTGAATGTGACAGTTGCTACTCTGGTGCCTACCAACCTAAGCTCTGTCATCGAAACCGAGCAAGATTCCCGAGGAGTAGACCTTAGCGTATTCTTGAATAAGCCTGAGGCGCGATTAGTAAACACTTCATACGTGGACGAACTGTTTAAACTAGACAGTCACATAGCAGATGTAATTCCGTTCAAGACTTACAGCACAACCACAGATTACCTGAAATTTTTAGCTGTAAATGATCCTCACTCCTCTGATTTCGATTACCAAGAAAGTCTGCTACCTATCGGATATGGTGAAATTATGGCGGAGCAAATACGTGGAAACGCAACTGACGCATCTGACTCCGACTGGCGCTACGACTTCTACCTAAGCAGCTTCCCCGATAGCATCACCCAACCCGATGAGGAGGATGTAACCGACGAACAACTGTTAAAAATGTCAAAACAAGCTTGGGATCTGTTTTTTGACCCTTCCTACACAATGGCAGCCTATAATGTTTCATTACCCGTCCTCCTTTCGGACGATCGTGATCTAAGCGAAATCGACCTAACATCCTTCAGCGGGTACTCTGGAAACGAATTATCTGGCGTTGCCGTATTGACATTTGAAAACGGCACAGTCATCAAAAACCCCATCGTTTTCACCGACTCCTTCATTCTACCCGTAGGTTTGCAAGTGTGGATACCCATGAACGTCTCTGAATCTGGACTTCCCGTCTATCAAGCATTCACAATCGCGGGAAAATTAGACTCTCGACGCGCCAGCGGCTTTCCCTTATCTTCATTCAGCTTTCTATCAACAGACGGCGACTTTGATTTCGTTGACATGTTAGGAAAAATATACCTAACTGAATACTGGGCAAACCAAACAAGCTTCCTAGCAGAAGCAGACGGCGAAACAACTGCTTCAAGAGCCTCAAACCAATATGACAGTTTCCTCATCAAAACAACCTACGACATGGATTCCCCACAAATTCAATTAATTGCACAAGCCATTGAAGACTTCACCAATACAAACGATGAAGGATACAGAAACTTAGCTGAAGACAACTTCTACGTTGCAAGCACAACAGTACTTTACGCAGAAGTAGAATCCTCTCTGGAGATGGTTCAAAGAGTCGTCTCGTTCTTGCAGATATACGTCACATTCGGACTTGTCATCGGCGCAGTAGGAATGGCAGTAATCTCCATCCGCAACGTTTCAGAGAGAAAACGTGAAATCGGCATGATGAGAGCAATCGGCTTCCCAAGAACCCAAGTTATGCTATCGGTGCTGCTGGAACTTGTGGTACTAGGCATAATCGGATTGATTATTGGTGTGGTTAACGGAGTGTTGATCAGTGTTGGATTTGCTAACATGCAAGGGTCTACACTGGTAATTCCATGGGGTGATCTTGGCGTGTATTTGGGCTTCATTACGTTGATTGCAATAGCTGCAGGAGCAATTCCAGGCTGGTTCGCGTCAAGGATTCCGCCAGCAGAAGCATTGAGGTATGTGGGATAAGAAAAATGACGGTGATAACAGACATGCAAAAAGAATATTCAGTTGTTCGAGATAAAGAGCCAATTTTGGTCATCTCCGGATTACATAAACGTTACTTTGAAGGGAAATCGAATGAGGTTCACGCCATCAGAGGGTTAGACCTCACCGTCCAAAAAGGCGACATGATGGCGATAATGGGACCATCGGGCTGCGGAAAAACAACGCTCCTGAACATGATCGGGCATCTGGACCGCCGCTCGGAAGGAACAATTATAATAGACAACGTAGACACCGCTAAACTTCCAGACGGACAAATGACCGCGTTCCGGAGGGACAAAATTGGTTTCATCTTCCAATTGTTCAATCTCTTCCCCTTCTTGTCAGCTGTAGAAAACGTGGAAACCCCACTACTGCTGAAAGGTATGAAAGCAGGTGTAGCCCGTGAACAAGCAAAAATGCTTCTAAGAGAATTAGGTATGGGCGACAGACTGTACCATCTGCCGTCTGAGTTGTCTGGAGGTCAACAACAACGCGTTGCTGTGGCTCGGTCTCTCATCGCAGAACCTGCCATCATCCTCGGCGATGAACCCACGGGCGATTTAGACTCTACAACGAGTGCTGATGTCATGAACCTGTTCCGAAGGATCAACAAGCTCAATCAGCAAACCCTTGTTCTTGTTACCCACAACCGATGGATCGCCGAGCAATGCGACTATATCGTTCACATGACAGACGGAAAAATCTCCCATTTTGAACAGGGACCATTCACAATGGAGGCGGAAACCCGATGAAAGTGTACGCGGCTGGATTAATAGACAAGTCATTGCGGTCAACTAATGCCAAGCTACAAAAGAAGCTAGTTTCTGACTGCCGTAGGATTCTTCGAGTCCCCAGAAAAGCCATGTTCAGCCAAGAACTAAACTCATTCATAGTTTTGTCGGGAGAAAAAGACGGAGTTATAGACGCGAAAGTTATTGAAAAAATAGAGACAGGACGCCTTTACAAACGTTTCACAAAATACTACGCCGACAACGAATCCCGACTGCAACGCCAGCTTAGGAATGACCCAGAACTTCAGGAGACCTCAAAGATTGTTAAAGCCTTCATTAAAGAGATTGATCCAAACCTCGTTAAGCATTTTGACTCACAGCTAAAAAAGATAATTAAGAAGCTACCAACAAGCTACCGCGAAATTCAAATGAAAAGCTATGTAGCATTATGGGATTTTGTGGAGAACCAGCAATACCGCTTTTTCCTTTCAGGCTTTGATTCAGCTGTCTTCACGAGGTCAGACACAAAAAACACGGTAAACGTAAGCGAATTGGTGGACAAGCTGCTCATCGCAAACTTTTTTGCGATATTTTTGAAGCCGACAATCACTCGACTAAAAGACTTAGATGGCGTACTTGAAAGACTAAAACTGGGCGTTGAAGGCAAACACTATAAAACAACTGATTCGAAGCTTCAAAAGAAGCTGGAACTGTTTTTCAGAATTCTAGCAGCAAAACTCAGTGCCTTGCAGGACATAGACAATTTGATCTTGAGACTTTTCCAGTTGTTTCAAGTTCCCCACGATGCGCTCTCGCCACACAAATTCAAGAATAATGTCGTAGAATTAAACAAAGCTCTTGAAGAGATGGCAGCAGACATCGAGTGCGGCGAAACGTTACTTTTTGAAGTCCACAACAAACTGCAAGAGTGCCAAATTCACCTGCGCGACTACTTAGATGAACACAAAAACGGCGTAAAAACTTTAGAGTCGGCTGAAGACTTCAAAAACGCGCTGTTCCCCATGGCGGAACTGAGCACTGACCTGTTTGTTGAAGCCGAGCTATTGAAGATGTGGGCAGACTTTTTCGGAACTGATATTCCTTACTTTGGGTTTAACAGGCAGCTCTTCAACACGCAGAACGTTGAAGTAACTGATGCAGCAGAAGATGATATACTCGTAGTTCGGGGATTATCTAAAAACTACAATCTTGGGCGAACAACAGTCTACGCGCTTCGAGGAGTCAACCTTGAAGTGAAAGAGGGCGAGTTCGTCGCGATTGTGGGGAACTCTGGAGCGGGAAAAACCACTTTGCTGAACTGCATGGCGGGTCTTGACAGCCCCGACTATGGTGTAGTGCTGTTTCGCGGAGAAAAACTTCACAAAATGGATGACACTGCAAAATCAAAAGCCCGACTGTTAGAGATGGGTTTCATATTCCAGAGTTACGCATTGCTGCCTCACTTCAACACCCGTGAGAACATAGCTTTGCCCGCAGATTTAGCTGGATTAAGCAAAGACCTGAAAGACCGCATACAAAACCTTCTCAAGGGTGTTGGACTTAATAATCAAGCTAAACAGTATCCTGCCACGTTAAGTGGAGGCCAAATGCAAAGAGTAGCCATCGCCCGTGCCTTAACCAACAGCCCAGCAGTGATATTTGCTGATGAGCCAACGGGTGATTTGGATTCTGAAACAGGCAAACTAGTCATGAATTTACTTCAAAAATTCCATGAAGAAACCAAAACCACAATCATCATCATCACCCACGAGCAAGACATCGCTGATTATGCAGAAAGGCAAATAGTAATAGAGGACGGTATAATCGCCCAGAGCTAATAATTGGCAAAAAAGACAAAAACAGTAACACACAACCTTGAAACAGATAATACGCAAGAGAACAGCAGTACAATGCTCTGCGAGTAGCGGGCCCGACGGGAATTGAACCCGCGACCTACGGATTTCTTCGCCGTTCTCAGGCTTAAGAGTCCGCTGCTCTGCCTTGCTGAGCTACGGGCCCACATACTTCTTTTGAACAAGTTTTCATTGAGAAATATAGAGCTTGCGGTCTCCATTAAGCTTGGAGCATCAAAGTGGAGACTAATAGTTCTCCTTGAAATAGCGATATCTCCGCAACTTTCCTCTTTTTTCTTAAAAAAAATCAATATAAATTAGCACCCGCTGCCAACGTATCAACTGAGATTGGATAATGGAAAATGATTATCTATAACGGTGAAAGTTGTTCTATTGGGGCGCATTGATTGCGAGATTTCAAGAATGCCAAAAAATATTTGGTTCCTTTATTGATTGTAGTGCTACTGGCGTCCTCAGTATCAACCGCCTATGTGATATACGCCATCAACAATGACAACAAATCAGCGCCCGATGTTAACGTTGGCTTAGCTTTCTGCGGCAACACCACAGCCGAAGCCGAACTTCTCATAGACAAGGTGAAATCCTACACGAACCTTTTCATCTTGAATGCGGCTGGCAATCCCATAAGAAGGAACCAAACCACGATTGAAGAGATTTGCGACTACGCTGTCGCTCAAGGCCTGCAAGTAATAATCAACGTTGGGTTTAATTTAACTACCAACCGCAGTTCAAACAGCATTTGGTTCTGGAATCTCTCATCGCTTGACGAAATAAAGCAGCGTTGGAAAGAAAGATGGGGAGCCCAGTTTCTTGGCATGTACTACAGTGATGAACCGGGTGGAATTCAGCTTGACGGAGACTGGAAGACCTATTTCACTTGGCTCAGCGCCTTGGAAGACAATCCTCCCGATCCATTTACATCGAGTGTTCCAAGCGTTTATGTTAATGCAATTCACGAGATCTACGCAATTTATGAGAAGATTCAGGAGGCGAACGGCACTACGCCTGCGGATTATGATGCTGAAGCTGAGTTCTTCGTAAAAAATGTAATCCACGACGACCCGGGATTTACCTCGCTGAGAAATGCGGGCTTTAAGACGTTCACTTCAGACTATGCTCTATACTGGTTTGACTATTTAGGAGGCTACGACGTTTTACTTGCACAGATAGGGTGGAACTGCAGCGTAGCACAACAAATAGACCTAGTCAAGGGCGCGGCGCATATGCAGAACAAGGAATGGGGCGCCATAATCACGTGGAAATACAGTGAGTGGCCTTACCTGGACAAGTGGGACCAGATTTACAATCAGATGATGACTGCATACAAAGCTGGCGCAAACTACATTGTGCTTTTCAACTATCCAATAATCTATGGGAACGACTACGGTTTGATGGAAGACGAGCATTTCATTGCTTTGGAAAGATTCTGGAACGATGCAGCAAAAATAATGAGAACTACAAGTGCGGATGATCGAAGTACGGCAGAAGTGGCTATGGTGCTGCCGAGAAACTATGGCTGGGGTATGAGACGACCAGACGACACCATTTGGGGCTTCTACGGAACCGACGAAAAAACTATCCCGATGGCAACGTTGATGAGCAAACTATTAGCCCGATATGGCACGAACATGGACATAATTTACGAAGACCCAGCGTATCCCATAGCGAAAGGCTGCTACCAGAAAGTCTACTACTGGAACGATACACTCTAAGTCCTGTATCCTGCGTTTTTCTTTTTACCGAAGGGGGGCTTCCTGAGCTTGGGAGTGAAAACTAATATTTCAGAGTTCGCTTTGGTTTTTGGCAATGAGGTTTTTCATGCCAAGTAACCGGATTGGTGAGGTTTTCATTCTTAAAACTTCCAACAGAGCAACTGGCGTTAAACAACTTCTGAGCCAGTTCGGGTTGGATGAATATTCAGAGAAGCAGGTGGCTTTGAAGGCGAATTTCAACAGCCCCGATGCTTTTCCCGCGTGTACCCATCCAGATACCCTGCGGGCAATTGTTGAAACTCTGAAGGGCGCGAAAGCTAATGATGTCACTTTGACGGAAAGAAGCGGGATGGGCAACAACCGACAAGTCTTGGAGCACACCGGCGTTCTCGAGTTATCAGAAAAGCTGGGCTTTAAGGCGGTTATTTTGGATGAACTAGCCCGAGAAGAGTGGGTAAAAATTAGCCGAAATGGAAGCATTGGCTTAAGGGATTTTTCATTGCTAAGCCTTTCCTAGACGCCGACAAAGTCGTTCAGACATGCTGCTTGAAAACGCATAGGTTCGGTGGCCACTTCACCTTATCCCTGAAGAATTCAGTGGGCTTAGTATCTAAAAAAGTGCCCGGCACAATTTACGATTACATTTGGGAGCAACACGGCTCACCGTTTCAAAGGCTGATGATAGCCAAAATAAACAAACACTACCGAGCGGACTTGATTGTTATGGACGGAATAAAGGCATTTATCAGCGGAGGTCCAGAAAAAGGCGAACTGATTGAGCCTAACCTCTTGCTCGCCAGTGAAGACCGCGTAGCCATAGACGCGGTTGGCGTGGCTATTCTCTGAATTCACGGCGCCAGCCAGCACATTGGAAAAGGCAGCATTTTCGAGCTTGACCAGCTTCGCCGGGCGGCAGAACTCGGTATTGGCGTCGAATCAGCGTCAGAGATACGTTTGACCCCGTTGAATGATGAGAGCTGCGGGTTTGTGGAGAAGATTGAAAGAGAACTCAGAACTGAATAGCTTCGGATTTACTGTTCAGCAAAAGTATGTCTGGTTTGTCGCTAGCTATGCCGTCAACGCCTTTCTTTATGTACTCAATCACTTCTTCAGGCTTGTTTATGGTCCAAACAATGACCTTTAAGCCGTTTTCATGGGCTTTCTTAACGTTAGCCGTATGTGTAAACCTGTACAAAGGCAGCAAATAACTCGCTTCAAGGTCTAACGCGGCTTTTATTGGGTTCTTGTGTTTCACGTAAATAAGCCCTGTCTCCACTTCCTTGTCCAACTCTCTAACTTTCCCCAGCGCCTCCTCGATGAAAGACACTATTATCACGTTTTTCTGCAGCCCGTTTTCACGCACTACAGCGAGCACCTGCTTTTCAACATCTGTTTCTTTCAACTCGATGAGAATTTTCGCCTTCTTATCCAAAAAGTCGAGGGCTTCTTTCAGTGTTGGGATTTTCTCGCCTTTCCCCGCAGAAAACTCTTTTATCTCTTTGAGCGTTAGTTCACTTACTAAGCCCTTGCCGTCTGTTGTTTTTTTCACGTCGGCGTCATGGATAACAACAAGTTGCCTGTCTTTGGTTTTTCTCACGTCAAGCTCAACCGCGTCAACGCCCATTTCCACTGCTTTTTTAAAGCTGCGAAGCGTGTTTTCAGGCTCGTAGGCTCTGGCACCCCTGTGACCTATGCGTAACATGACAAATTGTTGACCCGCCGAAAACTTATATAGTTTTATAATGACCTGTTTTCAGCATTATTTCCATTGTCGTTATTGTTGGTTCTTTCCTTATTTGTGGTTGCTGTTTGGTTAGTTTTACTTTTTGGGTTTGATGATTTCGGCTTTTTCTGTGTTGATGCCGTGCCAAATTATTTTGTAGCCCAGGGTTTCGATCGCAGAGGTTAAATCCACTTCTTCCGTTTCAGCCATTTTTACAGCTTCGGTTAAGAGGATTTTTCCGGTCTTGGATAGTTTCTGGTCTAGTTTTCTTCTGATTTCTTGCAGTTTGTCTTTTCTGATTAGGCGGTCTGGCAGCAAAATGTAGTTGTCTGGGGTTTTTTCTGTCAGGGCTGCTCTTACGGCTTCAATGGATACGCCTGTTCTGGCAGCAAAGTCTTCAAATTTTATTATTGGTTCTGTAAATTTTACATTGAGGCTTCTCAGCAGCTTTGTTTGTTGGATTTGGACTTCTCTGAAAGCGTCTTTTAGGTAACGTAGAATTGGGAGTAAAGAAATTTTATTTCGATAGTAGACAATGTTCAGGCTCTGTTGATTTTCGAGTTTTGTTAGCCTCTCGCAAGCTAGCGTCTCGTCAACAGCCACCAAAACGCGTTCTTTTGTTTTCTTCAACTTTTCTATTTTCCGCAGAAGATAATCAGCGGTCCAAAAACCCACGACTTCCATGTACAGTTTGGTTTCTCCTCTTTCAAACGAAAAGTCTGGAATTAGCACGTAATTCCCTGCTATGACGGGTTCAGGTTCCCGTTTCAACTGCCAGCCAGACCTTAACGCTTTGAAGCGTTTGGCAAAGTCTTCCTCAACAGCGCTATCGTAGGACTCGATAGCTTGTTGGCTTCCGAACACTGGGCTATGTTTCCAGCTTTCGAGTTTGAAAGTGTAGATTTCGTTTGTGAACTTCCAGAGGATTTTGGCTTCAACAGTCCATTTGGGACTGGCTATGATGACTGGCAAGAGCTTAGCTATTGCTGTGCCGTACCGTCTGGTGAGTTTGAAAAGGCTTGCGGGTCCATCGATTTTAACCCAGAATCCGTTGTCCTTATAAGCATCGTATATCAGCCCGAGCCGCTTGGTCTTGAAAAAGATTTTTTGCCAGTTGGCTGATACTGTGAATTTGAGTTCTGTGGAATCAAAAAGAAGGGTTTGAGCTAGGCTTAGATTGTATATTTCAAGCAACTCTTGCGCGGGTATTGGGTTAAACTCCTGCAGGACGAGCTCGCTTTCCAGATCAGCGTACATATTCTCCTCAAGTTGTTCGCGGGAGATTTTTAGCTGGCAGGCGACTTCTTTGATTATTACCTGCCGCTGTTCTGGTGTTGTGGCAGGTCCTGTTTTTCCGGTTGCTTGGAAGATTTTTTGTCTCAATTCAGCGGGGTCAGTTTGGCTGGTGCATTTGAAAACGCTTCTTCTGTCAAGCAAGAGGAATAGGCCTCGTACAAGGTGGTAGTCATATCCTTCGTCTTCGAGATCGTCCGCAACTTTTTTGAGGGTGCTTTTCTTTTTGCCCACGCCGTAGTTATATGCTTCTATGAGACTGCTTGCCACTTGCAGGTTATTGTTGGATTGCTTGGCGTACCGAGGTTGAATAGTGCCTTTTCGTTTCCAAACTGTTAGTAGATTACTCGGCAGCATGCGTGAATCTCTCCTCGGTCTTTTGAGTTCGTCTATGGCTCATCCGGACCTCCATGGTTTCTTTGGAGACAATTTCTACGAGGCGGGCTTGTTTGCCTTCCACTTTTCTGAGAAGTCTGCCGAGTCTTTGAATATAGGCTCTTGTGCTTCCGGTTCCGCTAAGTATGTAGCCGACTGTGGCGTCTGGCACGTCAATGCCTTCGTCAAGAACTTGGCTGGTTACTATGGTGTTATAGATTCCTTTTCGAAAGTTTTCCAAAATTTCGCGGCGTTCCTTTTTCGGAGTGAGGTAAGTAATAGCGGGTATGAGGAAATGGCGGCTTATCGCGTAGACAAGGCCCGTGTGCAAAGTGAAAATGAGGGCTTTTTCGTTCTTGTTCGTCTCCAAAAGTCTAGACAAAGTTCTAATTTTTTCTTGGCTGTTGAGCGCTACTTTCAAAGCGCGGTTTCGGGATAGTAGCGCTTCACGCGCACGCGGGTCTCTGCCAGTGCGCATAATAAATCTCTGAAAATCTTTTGGACTTTTCATTATAATGCGGTTTTTTCTGAGGTAATTCCTGAACGTCGCCATCTCTTTATCGTACAGCTGTTGCTCTTCAGGTGAGAGTTCAACGTATTTTTTCTCGTAGGTATATGGGGCAAGGTGTTTGCCTGCGAGTTCGTCAACCGCGATGTTATAGACCAGGTCACCTACGAGTCTGGGAAGAAGCTTATGCCTTTCGTCAATTCTCTCGTAGGTTGCAGTTAAGCCCATGCGGTAAGGCGCTACGTACATTTCAGCAATCTGCATATAGCTTGGTGAAGCCAAGTGGTGAACCTCGTCGAAGACTATGAGCATGAACTTGTTGCCCAAGAGTGCAGCTTGCAGGTACGCGGAATCGTAAGTTGAAACTGTTATCATTCGCACCGAGTTTTCGCCCCCGCCAACAGCTCCAGATTCCACGCCAAGGCACTCCATAATTCGGCTTCTCCACTGGTCTATAAGGTCAAGTGTCGGAACCACAATCAGCGTTTGCGTTCTCAACAGCTCAACAGCTTTTAGAGCTATGTAGGTCTTGCCTGCAGCTGTGGGTAAAACCAGAACTCCTCTGTTTTGAGCTTGCTGCCACCTCTTGAGCGCTGACTTCTGGTAAGGGCGCAACTGAATGGTGCTCACTAATGTTTCAAGAGGAGGAAGCATAGGTACGTTGTCTTCGAAGGAAATGTGACTCTCTTTCAAATATGCTAAAACGTCTCGGTAGTGTAGCGCACTGATCCTAAAACAACCTACTCTATGATCCCACCTTCCGTATGGAGTGCCTATCTCCCCTTTCAAGAGAAGCGTGCCCTTGTCAAACCACAGATTAAGCATAAAGAAAAATTAGGACAAACATTTAATGCTTTTTCTCTGCTATTAAAAAAGAGTAACCCCGGTGCCATAGCATGCTATCAATCAAAATTGAGCAGTGGAAAAAATCTTTGAATGTCTAATGCTTAAATAGTTTCACGCGGATTCAAACGATGAGTGAATATGCCGTGACTTCCCAGTCAGAAATTGTTTTAAAACCAATCGGCGTTGTCAAGACAACAGCTGTTGGCAACGAGGTGAAAGACAAAACCAAAATCTCACGCATTGTCATTCGCAACGAGCTAGCTGAAGCGTTAGAAGGTGTTGATAGCTTCTCACATTTGTTTGTGTTGTTTTGGCTGCACCAGATTTCCGATGACCAGCGAAAAACCTTGAAGATTCACCCAAGAGGCAGAAGGGACTTGCCTTTAATGGGAATATTTGCCACGCGAACTTTGCTTCGTCCAAACCCTGTTGCGTTGACGCTGGTGGAGCTTATCAAAATTGAAGGCAACATTTTGACTGTTCGCGGTCTCGACGCTTTTGACGGGACCCCTGTTCTTGATATAAAACCCTTCGACTCTTGGGACACGGCTAAAACTGCCAAAGTGCCAGAATGGTGGACTAAGCTAGAGAAAGAAAAAACACAACCGCCTTAGAGTCTCTTCTCAAAGCCGTTAAAAACCATATTTCGCTGTAACTATCTTTAGCATTCTTTGCCTAAGCTCTTCTCCCTTAACATCCGCGTTTTTCAAGCTGACCAGTGCAGCAGCTAACGCTTCGTCTTTAAACGCAGCTCTAATCCAATTTTCAAAATCTCCCCGATAAAGATGAAACTCCAAAGACTTCACAGCCACACGTTTTACTATTTCGCAGAATTCTTTGATGCTTTCAGCCGAGAAACCAGTAGGTTGCCCAACCGCCATATAAAAATGAAACGCAGTTTCTTTTGGAACCGGTGTAATGGCTTTGAGGATAGCTTTACCTTTCTCCGTCATGCCGTATCCACCACCCCTTTTCCATACCAGTCCAGAGTTTACGAGTTCTTTGATGCGTTCTATCGTCTGATCGGAGGTTAAGCCAACCTTCTCCGAGAAGGTGTTCATGTCTATGCCACTTGTAATCTCATTCATAACCTTCAAAACTTTTACTTGGTCTTCCGTCAAGTGAAATTCACCTCATACACGCACCTATTATTGTCACAGTGAATCTTAAATGTGTTGATGCACCCAAACAAAATAGAAACGGTATTCGCACAAACTGACTCAGCCTATCCACCTTTCAGCAAAAGTTTTTAGCAAAGAAACCCTTCGATAAATTGCGGGTAAAAAGTTTGCAAAACGACTATATCATCGTGATGGTTACAACAGCCAGAAAAAAGGAAGCTGAAAAAATTGCGCAACACCTGCTTAAAGAGAAGCTTATAGCTTGCGCCAACATAACTAGTCCAGTTTCTTCACTTTTTAACTGGTCTGGAAAGATTGAACGCGCTGAGGAACACTTGATTTTCATGAAGTCGCGGAAAGACCTTTTCGAAAAGCTAGCGGAAACCGTGAAGATTTTGCATAGTTATGAAGTGCCAGAAATCCTTGTTCTCCCAATCATTGAAGGGTCAAGAGCGTATTTGGATTGGCTGGGCACATGTTTAATGCAAGCAAAGCCTTAATGTACGTTTTTGTACACAGAAGCCTTAAATAAGACGTTACAGTAGGTTTCAGAACTTAAGGAGTAACATAACATGGGGTATCGCATTTGGCTCCGAACAATTACAGGCTCAACTTGAAGCCCACAAACTAAACTATAAAAAAATTCCTTTTACACAATCACCCCTCGAAACATTCTCCAAAATCCAGAAAGATCATGAAACAGCTTATCTCCTCGAATCCATAGAAGGTCCGAGGAAACTTGCGCAATACTCATTCATAGGCTTCGATCCACGATTAAAAATTGAAATCAAGAACGGAGAAGCCGAAATCCGTAATACAAAAACTGGAGAAGCAAACAGAGAGAAAACCACTGGCCCGTTATACATCATTGAACGTCTCATAAAAGACACATTATTGTACAACAAAGAATTTCGATTAGTCGGAGGCGCAGTCGGCTACATCTCTTACGACACAATTCGCTATTGGGAAAAACTCCCGCAAAAAGCTGTCGACGACCTCAACTTTCCCGATGCCCAACTAGGCATTTTCGACGATGGAATCGTGTTTGACCACAGACAAAAACGCGCATTCTACTATTACTCAAAAGAAAACCGCTTTTCAGAAATTGAGAATTTAATAAAACAACCCAACGACCATGAGACTTTAACGTTTAGCAAGCCGAAAGTGAACGTTACAAAAGAAAACTTTGAAAAAGCCGTTGAAAAAGCCAAAGACTACGTTGCTTCAGGCGACATTTTCCAAGTTGTCCTCTCTAAACGCTACGGGTTTCGAGTCAAAGGCAATTTGATAGCGTTTTACCGTTCCCTGCGCGAGATAAACCCGTCGCCTTACATGTACTTCCTGAAAGCTGGTGAAAGGCAAATCGTCGGCTCAAGCCCAGAAATGCTTGTCCGCGTTGACAACCGTGCAGTGGAAACATTCCCGATAGCTGGAACAAGACCCTGCGCAGAAAACCCCGATGAAAACACAAGATTAGCCAAAGAACTCCTCGCAGACCCTAAAGAACGGGCTGAGCACGTAATGCTGGTCGACCTTGCAAGGAACGACATCGGTAGAATCGCCAAATTTGGAAGCGTGCACGTTCCAGAGTTCATGAAAGTTCACCGATACAGTCATGTGCAGCACATCGTTTCGCAGGTGGTAGGAGACCTCAAAGACGAACTCAAGTGCTACGACGCTTTAAGGGCAGTTTTCCCCGCTGGCACGGTTTCAGGAGCACCAAAAGTCCGCGCGATGGAAATTATCGAAGAACTTGAACCCACAAAAAGAGGACCTTACGCAGGCGCTGTGGGCTACTTCTCCTACAACGGCAACGCGGATTTCGCCATAACTATCAGAACCCTGTTTGCAGACAAAGACAAAGCCTACATTCAGGCGGGAGCAGGCATAGTGGCGGATTCCGTTCCAGAACGCGAATGGTTTGAAACCGACCATAAAGCTGAGGCGCTTATGAAAGCGCTTAGAAAAGCTGGAGGCGAGACAACTTGAAAGTTTTAGTCATAGACAACTACGATTCTTTCGTGTACAACCTTGTCCAGTACATCGGAGAACTCGGAGCAGAAATTATTGTCTATAGAAACGACCAAGTAACCTTGGCTCAAATTAAGAGGCTTAAACCCGACAAAATCATCTTATCTCCAGGTCCAGGCACTCCTGAAGAGGAGAGGTACTTCGGCGTTTGCACAGCAATCCTGCAAGACATAAGCCGCGAGGTCCCCACTCTGGGCGTCTGCCTAGGGCATCAAGGGATAATCAACGCTTTTGGCGGAAAAATCGTCTCTGCAAAAAAGCTAATGCACGGAAAAACCTGCAGAATAAAACATGACGAAAAAGGCATTTTCAAAGGTGTCCGCAATCCTTTCACCGCAACCCGCTACCACTCTCTTGCAGGCGACAAATTCTCTATTCCGTCTTGCCTTCAAGTGAGCGCCCTAGCCATAGACGACAGCGAAATCATGGGCGTCCGTCACGTTGAATATCCCATTGACGGCGTTCAGTTTCACCCCGAATCCATACTGTGCGAGGATGGAAAACTCGTTATGCAAAACTTTCTGGAAGGCAGATGACTGGAAATGATTAGGGAAAGCATACAGAGGCTGATTGACGGCGCAAACCTCCCCTTCGACGAAGCCCAAGGCATAATGCGTGAAGTGATGTCTGGTAAGGCAACAAACGCGCAGATAGCTGCGTTCTTGGCAGCTTTGCGGATAAAGGGCGAGACCGTTGAAGAACTCATAGCTTTCGCTGCCGTTATGAAGGAGCACTGCCGACGAATTTACCCTCGCGTGCAGGGTCGCCTTGTAGACACGTGTGGCACAGGTGGCGACAAAATAAAAACATTCAACATAAGCACGGCAGCGGCTTTTGTGGTTGCTGGTGCAGGCGTAGCCATTGCTAAGCATGGAAACCGTTCAGTCACAAGCAAGAGCGGTAGCGCAGACGTGCTGGAACGGCTGGGTTTCAACCTTAGAATGGAGCCTGAGGCTGTGCAAGCCACTATCGAGCAAGTTGGAGTGGGCTTCATGTTTGCGCCTGCTTTTCATCCTGCCATGAAGTACGCTGTTCAACCGCGTAGGGAAATTGGAATTCGCACGGTGTTCAACGTTCTGGGTCCGCTAACGAACCCAGCATCTGCCAACGCGCAGCTGCTTGGTGTTTACGATCAAAAGCTAGTGACGCCGTTAGCTTATGCTTTAAAGAAGCTTGAGTGTGAAGAAGCGATGGTTGTTCACGGCTTGGATGGTCTAGACGAAATATCCACGATAGGTAAAACTGCGGTGGCGTGGCTGAAAGAGGGGGAAGTCGCAATCTTGGAGGTTACGCCAAAAGATTTCGGCGTCAAACAAGCTCGAGCAGCAGATGTGAAAGGGACAACACCTGACGAAAGCGCCGAGATTTTGTTCCAGATTTTAAAAGGCAAATGCTCTACTAAAGACCCCAAAACGGAAATAGCGCTCGTTAACAGCGCTGCTGGGATCATCGTGGGCGGAAAGGCAGAAGACTTCAGTTACGGCATGACAGTAGCGCGTGAATCCATCGAAAGCGGAGCCGCCTACGAAAAACTCAAGGCATTAATCAAAGTCTCCGGTGGAGACTTGTCAAAACTTGAGGAGTTAGAGACAAAGTATGGCTGATTTTCTTGACGCTTTAGCGCAGAGTGCAAGAGCAACAATCGACAGCGGTTACTACGACACCCTAAATGCGAGGGGAGCTTCCAACTTTAGCCTGAGACAGTCAATCCTAAAAACCGAAAATGCGCCAGTCATCACCGAAATCAAGGCAGCATCCCCTTCAGCAGGCGCCATCAGGAAAAACATAGACGCAGGCAGCCTCGCGGAAAGCATGGAAAAAGGTGGAGCCATTGGCTTATCGGTTCTGACTGAGCCAAAACATTTCCATGGCTCTTTGCGTTGGCTTCTTGAGGCGCGTAAAGCGGTGAAGATGCCAATTCTTATGAAAGACATAATCCTAAGCCCTATTCAGCTGGAGGCAGCTTCGAAAGCGGGCGCCAACGTCGCGTTATTTATTGAGGCACTCTTTGAAAGGGGATACTGCGAGTGCAGCGTTCATGAAATGATTGCGAGAGCACACTCACAGGAACTTGAGGTCCTGTTGGAGGCTCACACTGCAGACGAGTTTCGTTCCGCCATTAGAACATATGCTGATCTGGTGGGGATTAATAATCGGAATTTGGCGACTCTAGAGGTTGATCTGAACGTGACAAAGGAGATTCTGGAAAGAAATCGCACAGAAAGCAAAGTTGTCGTTAGCGAAAGCGGAATTAGCACGCCCGCTGACTTGCGTTTTCTGCGTGAATGTGGTGCTCAAGCGTTTCTAATAGGGTCCGCTGTCATGTTGGCCGACGACGTTGAAGGAAAGGTTAGGGAGTTTGTGTCTGCTTTATGAATGCGGTTAGGGTGAAAATCTGCGGGATAACCCGAAAAGAAGATTTGGACGCTGCCAGCATGGCTGGAGCGGATGCTGTGGGATTTGTGGTTGGTGTAGCCTCTTCACCAAGGAGCATCTCTCTTGAGGACGCTAGAAAGTTGATGAGGCAAGTGCCGCCCTTCGTAAAAACCGTTCTAGTCACAGTTCCCACAGGCCTTGAAGAACTCGTGGCAACTTGCGAAGCGCTGAATCCAGACGCTGTCCAGGTTCACGGAGAACACCTGCAGGACATTGAGGCCGTACGAGACAAACTTGCAAATAATCTCTTAATAGGTGCGGTCAAAATGAATATCCCAGTTGCTGTTAGCAACGCCGTAGATGCTGCAAAAATATTTGACGCGGTTCTCCTTGACTCTTTCATTCAGGGAAAACACGGCGGCACAGGTGTTGTTCATGACTGGAACATGAGCAGGCATGTTAAGCGACTTGTTTATCCAAAACCGTTAATTCTGGCGGGTGGACTGAACCCTGAGAATGTTGCTACGGCGGTGCGCACCGTTGAGCCTTATGCGGTAGACGTGTCCACCGGAGTGGAACGGCAACCGGGAATAAAAGATCACAAGAAAATGGTTGAATTTGTTAAAAACGCCAAAGGGTTTAAAGTATGAAAAAGCTAGGCAACTATCCAGTTGACGGGAAGTTTGGCAAATACGGAGGGCGCTTCGTTCCAGAGGTGTTGATGGCGGCTATTAAAGAGCTGGAGGAAGCTTACGAACAAGTCAAACAAGAATCAAGTTTCAAGAAAGAGCTGGATTATTATCTTTCAGAGTACGCGGGGAGACCAACACCATTATATTACGCCGAAAATCTGACACGAAAAATGGGTGGAGCAAAAATATACCTGAAACGGGAAGACCTCGCACATGGAGGCGCCCACAAAATCAACAACACATTGGGGCAGGCGCTACTGGCTAAAAGGATGAGGAAAAAACGCGTTATCGCCGAGACGGGCGCCGGTCAGCATGGTGTTGCCACCGCCATAGCTTGCGCCGCTTTGGGCTTAAAGGCCGAGGTATACATGGGCTCTGAGGACATGAAACGGCAGCGGCTTAACGTTTTCAGGATGAAACTTTTAGGCGCGAAAGTGCATTCGGTGGAGTCTGGCTCTAAAACGTTAAAGGACGCCATAAATGAGGCATTCAGGGATTGGGTAACCAACCTTGAAAGTACATACTATCTCATTGGCTCGGTTGTGGGCCCCCACCCGTACCCCCTGATTGTCCGCGATTTCCAAAGTGTCATCGGCAACGAACTGAAAGAGCAGTTCTTGCAGAAGGAGAAGCGGTTTCCGGACACGCTGGTTGCGTGTGTCGGTGGAGGCAGCAACGCCATAGGCACTTTTTACCCGTTTGAGGATCATCCAGAAGTGAAGCTGTACGGTGTTGAAGCTGCAGGGGAAAGCATTGAATCAGGCAAGCACGCAGCTGCCTTGAGCGCTGGGATCGAGGGCGTCTTCCACGGAATGTTAACCTACATACTGCAAGATAGGGACGGGCAAATTCAGAACACGCACAGCATTTCCGCTGGTTTGGATTATCCAGGAGTGGGACCAGAACATTCTTTTTTGAAAACCTTGCGGAGAGCTGAATACGCCACAGCGACGGACATCGAAACAGTGGATGCCTTCTGTGCACTTTCGGAGATGGAGGGTATTGTTCCAGCGCTTGAGTCTTCGCATGCTGTTGCTTTTGCCATGAAATTAGCTCGGAAAATGAAGCGGGAGGAAACTGTTGTGGTTACGCTGTCGGGTCGTGGAGATAAGGATGTTGAGGTTGTGGCTAATTTTCTGGGAGTGAAGGTATGAGCGATATAGCTAAGGTTTTCCAGCGGTTAGAGACGCAAGGCTATGGCGCGCTTATAGGCTATGTGACCGCGGGGGACCCTGAACCCGAGTTCACGCCTAAGGTTGCCGAAGCGCTTGTCAAGGGTGGCGTGGACATCTTGGAGTTAGGCGTGCCGTTTTCTGACCCGATTGCTGATGGACCGACAATTCAGGCTGCCAGCGTACGCGCGTTGCAGGCGGGGACTACGCCGAAGATGGTTCTTCGCATGGCTGGGAAAATTAAGAGACAGCTTGGTGTGCCCGTAGTGCTTTTGACGTATTTTAACCCTGTTTTCCGCATGGGTGTTGAGAATTTTTTCAGGTTATCAAAAAGCTTCGGTGTTGATGGTGTTGTGGTGCCTGACCTTCCCGTTGAAGAAGCGGAAGCGTACCGGGAAGCTGCCAGGAGCTGCGGGGTGGACACGATTTTTCTTGCGGCGCCTTCAACTTCAAACGAGCGATTAGGCAGGATTGTGGGGTGCACGTCGGGGTTTCTTTATGTTGTTTCGCATTTCGGGGTCACAGGAGTGCGTGAGGCATTGGAGAACTCAACGGTGCAGCTTATAAAGAGAATTACGCCCTTTACAAAAGGGAAAATTCCGTTGGCTGTTGGGTTTGGAGTTTCGAAGCCTGAGCATGCCAAGCGCATTATGGGGGCTGGGGCTGACGGTGTCATCGTGGGAAGCGCTTTCGTCAGCATTATCCAAAGGCATCAGTGTGATGTTAACAGAATGCTTGACGAGCTTGAGGGTGCCGCATGTAAACTGAAAAACGCCACAAGAAGACGATAGAAAAAGGGTGAGGTTGTTTTAGCGGGGTTTTCTACGGGCTCTAAACGCTGCTACGCCTATGCCAACGGCTATGATAATTATGGCGATAATTATGATTCCTCCCACGCCTATGGGTAACGGGTTACCTGAATTGTCTGCGTTTGTAGCTATGTAGGCCGTGAACGTTGGATCGTGCTCAACCCTGTAGCCGCTGTAATTGGGGTAGGCAATTGTGTAGAAGTAGTTCGCCCGGCTCATATTTGCTATTGTTGATGCGGCTTTGGCGAAAAGGGCGGGGTACATGTGTATGACGACGGCTGGCAGGAACTTCATTAAGCCTATGTGATAGGCGAATAAGCCGCCGTTGCCCGCATAGCCTGCTATCTCGGCAGTTCGTGTTGTTGACTCGTGAGTTTCGAACGTTCTTTCAGTCTTGTCATCGGTGTAGTTGTAGAGTTTGTAGGTTTTCTTAGTACCGAAATCAGCATTGAAGATTTTTTCTCCGTCATCCGCAAAGGTGTCAATTGAAGTATCAGTGACTTCTGTTTCCGTGTCAGTGACGCTCTGTCCAGATGCCGTTTCACTGTAGGTTTCGTGATCTGCCATAACTGAAGTTTGAAAGTTTATGATGCTCATTTCCAAGCCGTTGTCTTGAATGAAGTCGTAAATGGTGTCGTTGCTGAGTTTTCTGCCTAGCATGCCATAGGTTCCTGTACTATTGTAGTAAACCCATAGGGCGGGGATTACGCCGACGAAGAGATGGCGCATTCTTCCAATTATGTGGTTTTCCTGTAGCGTTGCATTGCCTTTTTCGGGGTCAATTGTTAGCTTGTAGGTGAACGTGAGTTCATCATAGACTGTTAAACCGACTGGCCAGCCGTTTCGGAAGCGCGGGTTGTTGGGTTCTATCCATGTTTCCCACCAGAGGGCGGTTAGATTGGTGTATTTCATGCCCCAAATCCATTCAAGCTTGTCTTCTGAGTGTGTGAGGGGTATGGTTTCGGTTTTGCTGTTAAGTACTTGTAACGTTTGACCTAGGTTGCTTAGGTCAAAGCCTAGGCTGAAAGACGCAAATAGTGTATCTTTTCGGTCGGGTGAGTTGGGATACAGCGAACTTGAGGTTTCGTTAAACGCCATGAGCATGAGGAACGTGTTGGAGAGGATTACATCGCGGTTGTTTTGGTTGGTTTTGTAGTGCATTATGAACGATTGCATAGGTATTCTGAGGTAAGCTGATTCGTCTGTGGTTATGTCTTCGAGTCCTGCGTAGAGCAGCTTCAAGCCGCTGGTGTTTACATAAGTCATGTACATGTTGGCGTGCCACTTGTCAAAGTTAGCTGGTTCCGGGATGCCGTGGAGTGTTGCGTAGGCGCGGACGTAGTCGCAGAAATCGACTGTTTTTGCGAAGCTTTCCTGTTCAAAGTCTGTTCGGTCAAGGGTGTCTGCTTTTGTGAGTGGCGCCATTAAGCCTATGAGCATAATGCTGACAAGTAAGTTTCCAAGTGTCCTTTTGGTTTTCATTTTGCTGGTTCCCTCTTTTTGTTGCTTGCTGCCCTATATAAGGGGTATCGTATATATAAAGAATTATGAATCCAGAATACGGACACGATTAAGGTCTAACGTTAGAAAAGTTTTATAGTTTTGTGTTTGCTCTAGTTCTTGGCGGTGGGTCTTAAGCGGGGGGGTAGGGGTCCCTTGTACCGTAAACCCTCTATACGACGGGCTGACAGCTGAGGCTGAGGCGCCAAAGGCCGTCTGGACCTTCCTTTCCGAAACATTGACTATCCGTCCCTTGAGGCTGGCGGTCAATGAGCAGCTTCCGTAGGGAAGCCGATTTCATGGTTCACCAGGCGAACCCGGCTAGGCTCGGGAGAGAGCAACCTAAGTCTGGACGTTCAGCGCTCAAGGGGTAGCGGGTAAGAGCGTAGGGCTGGAAGGCGTCGGGCGGAGTCTAGGCGTCAAACCCCAGTGACCCACCGCTACTCTACAATGCAAGGGTATTTTGACGTATTTCTTCGCAATTCGCCGTTATCCTTTTATTTTTTCTGCCATTTATTTTGTTGAGGCGATTTGCGTGAAGGTTGTTGCTTTTAATGGAAGTGCCCGAAAAGACGGAAACACTGCTCTCCTGTTGCGCCGTGTTCTTCAGGTTCTCGAAGCAGAAGGCGTAGAAACTGAGTTTATCCAGCTTGCAGGAGAGCAGATACGCGGCTGCAACGCCTGCAGAACCTGTTTCTCATCCAAGAACAATCGCTGTGTAATAGAGGACGACAACGTCAATGCGTATATACAGAAGATGGTGGAGGCAGACGGCATAATCTTGGGCTCGCCAGTCTATTTTTCGATGATGTCCCCTGAGTTGAAGGCGCTCATTGACAGGGCAGGATATGTAGCTATGGCAAACGATTGCTTGTTTAAAAGAAAGGCAGGTGCCGCAGTCGTGGCTGTACGAAGAGCTGGAGCTATCCCCACGTTCGATGCCATAAACCACTTCTTTCTGATAAGCCAGATGATTATTCCAGCCTCGTCATACTGGAACGTTGGGTTCGGGAGTAAGAAAGGCGATGTTAAAGCCGACAAGGAAGGGCTGAAAATCATGGAGGACTTGGGAAAGAACATGGCTTGGTTGCTTAAAAAGCTGAAATCTTGACTGGTTACGCGGTGTCTTTTTCATTCACATAGAAAATTTTTTGAGTTGGGTAAGCCATTTCGATTTTTTCTCTCTCAAACTCTTCTAAGATCCCATAGTTTATTTGTTGTTGAACGTCCATGTATTTATTGTAGTCACCTGTCATGATGTAGTATACCACTTCAAAGTCGAGGCTGAAATCACCGAAATCTCTAAAATGAACTCGGTCTAGCTCAGTTAGTTCTGTTTTCTTTATGATTTTGGCTATTATATGGGGGATTTTTTTGAGTTTTTCAACTGAGGTTTCAGAAGTCACCTTTACGGTGAAAACAATTCTTCTTCTCTGAAGTTTCTTGAAGTTTCTTACCGACGTGGAAATTAGATTCTTGTTTGAGATTATCAGTTCTTCACCTTGTAATAGCTGGATCCGCGTTGATATTATGCCTATTTTAGTAACGGTTCCTGCATAGTCTCCGACAACTATGAAATCGCCGATTTCAAATGGTTGGTCAAAATATATGGAGAAAGCGGTTAGGGCATCGCTTAAGATGTTTTGAATAGCCAATGCAATGGCTATGCCTCCCACACCAAAACCTACGATGATGCCTGAGAGGTTTTGGCCGAAAACTCCGAGAATTATGACCAAAGCAAAAACGTAGATGACAACCTGCACAACTTTTTTAAGAATGAATAATATGTGGTTGCTTACTTGTTTTCCGCGTTTTGCACTTTGTTCAGCGTACCAACTTACCAAGACATTAATTATGCGCGTTATTGTGAACGTCACAACCAAGATTTCGCCAACTGTGAATGCTGTCGCGAAATCTTCAGAGTAGGCTTGAAGCGAAGCAATACCTGATAAGCCGTAATATAAACCAAACAAAATTGCAAGAAGAAATATCGGCGCCCTTACATTTCGAAGTATCTCATCATCCAAATTTGTCTCGGTTCTTCTAGCCCATCTGCATAAATACCTCTTGAAAAGTGAATGCCCGATCCAAGCAATACCAATTGCTAGCGTGAATATCAATGCGAAAGCAATTATTTCGCTAACAATTTGACTTAAGCCCAATTGTTGCAGTAAATTGGAGAGAGCTAGCGTTAGGCTGAACATGACGTATCACTAAGTTCTTAAAACTCTAAATTATGGTTCCTTATTAATCTAATCCATCAGGTCCTACTGAAATCGTCAAGCCATCCTGCTTTTTCATTTGCTTGGCGTTTGAACATGACACCCAAGTTTTGCCTGTTTTTTGCTTCATGATACTTAAAGAATATTTCTCCGTTCATCATGCCCAGTATCTCTATTTTGCCAGTTTTATGAGACATGATGTATTTGAATCGTTTGCTATGACCGTTGCAGTCTGCTTTTGCTCTCTCCACTATTCTTACTCCTTCACATATTGGAACCTGGAAGTGGGTCTTGACCCTTTTGACAGGGCGACATTGAAAAACGTAGTAAGGGGTCACGCCGATGCTCACTAGCCTGTTCATTAGGGTAGCAAGCGTCTCCGGATTATCGTTGACTCCTCTGAGCAGAACTGTCTGGTTGCTCAGTAAAACGCCTGCTTTTAGGAGATTGTTGACCGCGCTGATTGATTGGGGAGTTACCTCCTGCGGGTGATTGAACTGTGTTACCACGTAAAGGCGCCTGTCAATCTGTGAATATTTCTTTAAAAGGGCTAAGAGTTCTGGGTCGTTAAGCCTGTTTGGAAGCGTAACTGGGGTCCTGCTGCCAAATCTTATGAAACCAAGGTGATCTATCTTCGATAGTGTTTCCAAGAATTTTTCTATAACTCGGTTAGAAAGGACAAATGGGTCTCCGCCGCTGATTAATACGTTATTTATCTCTTCATGTTCCGCAATATAGTCTGCGGCATCTTCAAATCGCTTCACAATTTCTTCGGTTGGCAATCCAACAAGGCGTTTTCTGAAGCAGTGTCTGCAGTAAGTTGCACACCTGTTTGTTGCCAATATCAACGCGGTCTCAGAGTACTTGTGTTGAAGACCTGGCATTTTTGTGTTCTCAACTTCACCGCTTGTATCATAAACGCCTTCAAGGTTTAACTCCTCCAGAGATGGCACGACCATCTTCTTTATCGGGTCATTCGGGTCGCTCCAGTTTATCAGCGATAGATAATATGGGCTAACGCGCATGGGGTGAATTTGGATTACTTGCTCTAACTGTTCCCTTTCTTCGGCTGATAAGCCTGCATAATTTGCAAGATCTTCTATGGAGCAGATGGCGTTAGCCACTTTTTTATTTTCTATCACACATACTCAACCTAATGTATCGCCAAATATTATCAAAGCCAATTGAATACGACTAAAATGTGTGTGCTTTATCCCCTTCACTGGCTTATTAATATCAACATTTTATGATTTAAATAGGTTGTGACTTGAACGCTTAAAAACGCGAATTTTGGTCTCAGGAAATTGCATGTTTAAAGAAAAATTTAAAAATGCTGTGGCCCATTAAATTCTCTAGCTTTCAACATACACACCACATAGGTTGATTGCAGCAATTTGTCGAGGGAAAACTCATATCTTGCTATCGACGTTGTTATCTCAAATGAGTCATTTTGCAACTGCTTCAGTGTGCACATGGGTTTGCAGGAAAATCTAAATGAAAAAGGAATGTGATACAACATATGATTAACAATCACGATAGGGGAGTAACCCGCGGATTAAGAGACGTTGCGGCTGCCGAAACAAAAATCAGCTTTGTAGACCCTATGGGCGCCCTTTACTATTTGGGATATAACATTAACGATCTTGTAGAGCGAGTATGCTACGAAGAAGTAGTCTACCTTTTGCTTCACAACAAACTTCCCACCAAAAACGAGTTAGACGAGTTAAGATCGCAACTTATCTCTGAGATGAAGCTACCCGAAGCTATCATTAACAGCATTAAGTCTGCCCCCGCAAATAGTCATCCAATGGAAGTCTTACGCACTGAAGTCTCTCATCTCAGTATGTATGACCCCGAACCCGACTACAAATCTAAACACGCGAACAAAAGAAGAGCTATACGCTTGGTGGCGAAGGTGCCAACAATTGTCGCAACTCTTCATAGATTGCGCACAAACCAGCAGCTTGTTGTTCCGAACGAAGCGTTTGGTTTTCCTGAAAACTTTCTATACCTTTTCCGAGGGAAAACTGCGGATAGTGAAGAAAAGAATGCCATCGACCGTTTTATGATGTTGCATGCCGATCACGGATTTAATGCTTCAACCTTTGCTGCTCGTGTAACAGCAAGCACCAACTCAGACCTTTATTCAGCAGTGACCTGTGCGATTGGAACCCTTAAGGGTCCTCTCCACGGCGGGGCAAGTGAAAAAGTAATGTACATGCTTGATGACATTAATACTGAGGAAGAAGTGGAAAACTACGTACAAGGCATGTTAGATGACCAAAAGAAGATAATGGGTTTTGGCCACAGAATCTACCGAGCAGAAGACCCCCGAACCAAACATCTCAGAACAATAGCTGAAAACCTATGCCACCGCACGAATACCATGAACCTGTACAATTTATGCATCAGAATTGAAAACGTTGTTCAACAAAAGAAAAAGATTTTCCCCAACGTAGACTTCTATGCAGCTGTAACCTTGAATGCCCTAGGAGTCCCCTTCGAATATTTCACTCCATTTTTCGCCTCAAGCAGAATATCCGGATGGACCGCCCATGTACTAGAACAATACAAAGACGCTGTGCTGCTTCGCCCATCATCAAAATACATCGGCAAATACGGTAGACCATTTGTCCCCATCGAAAAAAGATAAACATAAAAAAAGCTGGTCTCCGCCAAAAAGGTTTACGCAAAAGTTCGAGTTCCAAAACATGTTTGGAACCGTATATGCTCAATAAGTTACTTCATTATCGCTTTCAAGTCTTCTTCGGGAGTTGTTATTGGCATGATATTATGGTGTGCTCTTCCATGCTTTTTCCTGATATTAGGAACGCGTCGCGTGACAGGATGGCGTTGCATACTTCGCAGCCTTTTCTTTCAAACCACATGGAAGGCTTGCGCTCAGCCTTGCCCTGAGGTGCAGAAATTAAATCTTTTGGGATTTTCTTAACTTGGTTGGGGTTAAGTTCTATTAGATGCTTGGCTGAACCGCTCCTTGACCTTCTTATATCCGCCACCTGCAGATGCCTGAGACCAAGTGAAGCAAACTTCTTAAGCATTCTGCATTGTCTGTTTTCCACTTTAATAACAACATGGTACGGTTTGCCCCACACATCTGCCATAGACTCAAGCCTTCAATTTCTATAAAAAGTGGATTCCAATGAAAGGTTAGTTTGGAGCAAAGTTATACTGGCGGCGGAGGTCTTGTTTCCAGGGTAACGCTTAGGTTCCTTGTAGAGCTGCCCCGCACAACGGTGATGCTTACGCTCTGACTGGGCAGGGTTTTTTCTTCGAGGTAACTTGCTAAATCATCGTTGTTTCTTATAGGTGTTCCGTTTAAAGCAATTATGATGTCACCGACGTTCAATATGCCGTCCGAAGGACCTCCAGACGTGACCGAAGCAATCCTCCAGCCGAAGGTGACGCTTGCGCCTATGTCTTGGGCTGAGTTGTAGTCCATATCCTGTCCTGAAACACCCAAGTAAGAGTGACCGGTGTAGGTTCCTGTGCTTATTAAGGCGGATATTTCTCTGAGAATACTGTTTGAGGGAATAGCGAAGCCTAAACCTTGTGACTCAGAGACTATGGCTGTTGTTACGCCAACGACTTTTCCCACGGCGTTAAGCAGTGGACCACCTGAGTTTCCAGGGTTAATGGGAGTACTGGTTTGTATGATGTTGGCAATTGAGTAGCCGCCCGCGAACTCTTCTTCGGTTAGGCTTCTTCCCAACGCGCTTACTACACCCGTGGTTAAAGAACCGACTAAACCGTACGGGTTTCCAATGGCGATAACGGGTTCGCCCACACGCAGCGTTGACGAACTGACAATCTCAATTTGTTTAAACTCGTTAGCGGGAGCGCCATTAACTGAAAGAACGGCTAAATCCGCGTAAGGATCTGTCCCCAGCGTTATGGCTGAGTAACCATTTCCGTTTGAGAAGGTCACACTTAAGGATGACGTGTCATGCACTACGTGGTAGTTGGTTATCACCACCATTCTGCCTGATGTTTCGTAGACGAAACCTGAGCCTTGGACCCCGTTTTCGTCGCCGGTGATTCCTTGTACCAAAACAACCGATTCTCGTACACTAGCATATATGTCCGCCAAGGCAGTGGAGTTCTGGTAAATGTTGATGTTCTGGTAAGTAGCGTTCTGGACGCCGCTGTATCCTGACAGCTGGCTCTGCAGGGCTGTGACTCTATCATTTAGATCATTCATTTCTCGGTAGGTTATGTAGAAAGTCACTAATCCTCCAACGAGTAATCCCGCTGTAAACAGGAGAGCGAAAAGGCTGACTGACGCCTTAACATAAACGTTAGATTTACTCATTTCATCCACTACCTCTGAATTGAAACATTAGCAACTTTGGAAATAAAAGTTTGCTATCTTCTGTCAATTATGTCCAAAGCTTCCGGCCCAGTCCCGATAAGCACTATGGGTACTCCGGTTTTTTCTTCAATTTCTTCCACAAAATGTTTCGCGTTCACAGGGAGATCGTCAAATTTTCTGGTACTTCGGCAATCGGGGAACATGCAGTCGAGTTTTGTCAACGCGGCTTGTGTAGCACCATTAATCTTAGCGTTGTTTCTGGCTAATTCGAAGTTGAACGGGGCAGAACGTCTGTCACGACCTGTACCAGCGGCGGTTTCAAACCAGCCTCTTTTCTTTGCTTCTTCCTTAGTAATTTCTCCAGGTAAAGATCCCGCGCCTACACGGGTCATAAAAGACTTGTACACTATCAACACGTCGTCAACTCTCGTCGGACCAACTCCCGCTTCTGAGGCAATGGCGGAGGCGCCTGTGTCTCTGCTTGTTACGTAGGGGTATGTCCCGTGAAACAGCGATAGCATAAAACCCTGTGTTCCTTCAAGTAATACCTTTTTGCCAGCGTCCAAGGCATCGTTTACCTCTGCAACACTATCCGTCAGGAGCGGTTTCAGTTCTGGGATGTCCTTGGCGAGTTTAGCGGTTCTTCTCGCGCGTTCTTCTATTGCTGGTCCGACACCCCAGCCTGTAGTGCCTATGCCTTTGTTGATGGCGCTGGTTTTATCTTGAATGGAGTGCTTCTCCTCGATTATTGAGGCGTTCTGGTCTATGCCCATTCTGCCGTTAACGTTTGTCGACTCTACTTCCTCTAAAAGCCTGCCCATGTGAACGTTTGCGCCTGCGGCGACCAGTAACCGGCACTTTTCATAAATAAACGCGGCTGGAACCATGTGCAACGCGTAACGTTTTCCGTCTAGCCACACTGTGTGTGCGGCATTGACTGAGCCTGTTCTCACGCAGAAATCAAGTTTGTCGTTAAGGGCGAGGTAGCTGATTATTTTTCCTTTGCCTTCATCTCCCCAGAAGGCTCCCACTATGATTGTGCAAGGCATCTTTGTTTCACCGCTGACAGGTTTCCGTTGAGAATTATTTAATCTTGTGGACTTTTTCGTGCTTATTCCCTAAACTCTTTAGGTGTCTTAGTGCTCGCTGGTTTCTGGGAGCAGTCTGAGCTTTCGCAGCATCTTCTTTTTGCTTCAGCGTCTATGGTTTTAAGAAGCTTAAGTACTTTTTTGCCTTCTTTTGCTTTCTGCATTTCTGTGACTGAATCGCGACTGGGACAAATGGGGTCAACTATTATTCCTTTGTTTTCATGGAAGATGACTGGGTAGATGCGGCAGCCAGCAGGTCTGTGTTTACGAACCTTGCATCGTCTTTTTTTCGTGTCGTAGAAAACGCAATATCCACGCTTGTTCTTGAGTGTAGCGTAACCTTCCGAATCGAGGCGTACGAAAAAGTTTCTTTTGTAGCCTTTCCTTTCTAAACGTTCAATGTCTTTTAAGGAAAGCAGCATTTCGGTTTCTCTACAGCAAACTCCGCAGCGTAGACAGCGCATATTTTTATTTCTGTTTTAGCTCTTATTTAACCGCTTAACCTGCTGTCTGCATTAGACTAAGGTTTAATCTTTCTGCCCACGCTATGTTCCTAAGCGGCATGCAAGCGCTCTTGCGGTTTCCGTAAGGAACGTACTCAATCATACTTCCTTTTCCGAAATCGGCTTTTCGAATTCCAGTTAACTGCACGTTAACTATCACTGCGCCGTCTTTCAAGTGTAGATTCACATTTTTTCCCAGAAAGGATTTGGCGCTGTTTAGGCTGAAACTCTCCACTAATTAATCACCCCAATTAATTTCTTTATGCGCTATTTTGCTCCAGCATTTTTTGCATATAGGCAGCTTTTCACCTTTGAACTGGATGTAGAGTTGGATTTTTTCGCTTTTGCAGCTGTTTTTCCAAGGATTCTTACAACGCTCCATTGTGAACCTCAAACATGCTCTATTCACTGTTGAATGCGCGAAATTACTTTTAAAATTCGTGTTGAAGCAACCATACTATACTTGGGAGAGGTCAATTAAAGTGAACGCTTTTATAGGAAAGTTTCTAAACTTTTTGGTTGATACACCTTGAATTTCTATCAGGTTACGCCTACTGCAAGCTTCGTCATTCAGCTTGTGGTTCTAGGTTTGCTTTTATGTGGATTGTGGTTAAAAGGAACAAAAAAGTATCGCCAGCATGGAATAGTCATGCTCATAGCCGTTTTTCTTCACGCTGTAATGATAATCGCCTGGATGATACCCTCCTTCGACCTTATTATTTCTCTTGGCTCACTTAATCTCGCAGATATAATTACCGTGATAATTTTCGTTCACGCGTTTGTGGGATTTATAGCAACCATTCTTGGTATTTGGCTGGTTGTTGCGTGGCGTCTGAAGGCGGATGTTAAACCTTGTTTCGCAAAAAAGCGCTACATGCTCGTTACAATAACATTGTGGCTAACAGCACTGGTACTTGGTATTATTTTATATCTGAAAATTCTTGAGCTATTTTAGTGTGAAATAAGCCTCTTTATATGTGGACTATTTCGGGGGTTATAACTTCCTTTGTCACATTCAGCAACGCCACTGAAGGCTTATTCATGAAAGAAGCCATGGGATTTGTGGGGCTTCCCGGATTTATGTATAGGATTTGGCCTTCCCATTTAATGCTGGCGTTATGTGTGTGTCCATAGACAAACACGTTAAAGTCGTTCTGCTTGGCTATTTCCCGCATCTTGCCTCTTCCAAACAAAGCGTTAGGGTCATGCATAACGCCGATTTTCCAACCGCAAATCTTCAAGGCGTTTAGCCTAGGCAAAGCACCGCTGACTTCTGGTTCATCCATGTTGCCGTAAACAGCCAAAACAGGAGCCAACTGCTCCAACTCGTCAATAACACCGAGTTGCACGAGGTCACCTGCGTGCACTATAAAATCTACGTTTTCAAAGATTTTGAAAACTTTTTTAGGGATGCATTTTGCTCTTGCGGGTACGTGTGTGTCCGCTATCAAACCAACCCTCTTGGATGACTTAATGCTTGACATCTCGCGCGAAATCATTGTTAGATCGCTAGTCATTGTTCCCGCCTTTCTCGATAAGATTCCACGTTATCTTAGAGTAATAAGGTGAAAGATAATAAATATTCACGTTTGCCGCAAGTTGTTTGGGTGTAAACTGCTTTTTTTAAACAAAAAACTTAACGCTGTACATGATGCCAACCTTAAATGTAAGGCTGCAACAGAGTTCAATGAAGGATAAATTTTTTGACTGTGATAGACGCAGAAGGCTTTAAAAAACCCAAACTTCCGAAGAAACGGCAACTTAAGAAGTCGATAAAAAGAAAACGGGTTCGGTGATTTACGTAGATCGGCAAGCTGAGAAAACAAGGAAACCTCGAAAAACCGCGTTTGCAGTCAAGTTATGCCCCAGATGCGATTCAATCGACATGTGCATAGCACAGTTCCGGTCTCTATGGCAGTGTAGGAACGGTAAATATCGTGGAGAATTAATACTTGAAGATGGCAAACTTGCCGCTAAGCTTCAAGAAGAATCGAAAAACAAGTCTGCTCACTGAGCTCCTTGTGCATGTGTTTTCTTGGCTACTGCAAGTTAGCCAGATACTTCAAATGGAACGGTTTGATAGTGAGCCCAGGTTTTAGGTCTGCGTGAAAAGTTTGACTTTCTATTATCCAGTTGGATAATTCACTGTCCTGTGCTCTTATGAAATCGGCGAAATCTGAGAAGTTTTTGTGCACCGAAACGCAGATTGCGTCCCAACCCATTCCTTTTCCATCTTGAACGACGAGAACGTTCGGTTTTTTCATGTACCATTCGTTGAGTTCCTTTAGAGCTTGATCTTTTTCTCTTCCAGTTTTATTCTTAAGCTTGTGTTTGAGGAAGATAAAGGCGGCGATTTCAAAACCTATTTTTCCGAGTTTAGGTATAATTGTGTATCCTTCGATGTAGTTTTCTTCCAGTAAGGCTCTTCTTCTGGTTACGGTTGGCTGCGAAACTCCCAAAGCTTTGGCTAATTGCCTGTCGCTTCTGTGGGAATCTTTCATTAGCTCAAAAAGGAGCTTATAATCGATAGGCTTGAGGTCTTTCATTCATAATCTACCTGCATCACCCATATGCATTTTACATTTCATATATAAACCTCATTGTTTCATTTTCAAACTTTTCTCGTTAATTTTAATAAATCGATCACTTAGATTTGACAAGAAACCACGCGAAATGATCTGTGAATGCCTGTGCAGTTACTGAAGGAAGTTGAAGATGAAGTTATACGTTTTCTAAGCGACCTAATCCGCATAAACACTACCAACCCACCTGGAAACGAAACAGCAGCAGCCAGATACCTAACTGAAAACCTAAGCCGGGAAGGTTTTGAATGTGAACTTTTTGAGTCTGAGCCAGAAAGAGGAAGCGTAATCACGCGTTTGCAGGGAACTGGCGAGAAGCCGAGTTTGCTTCTGCTTTCTCATTTGGACGTGGTTGGTGCAGACGCGGAAGAGTGGAGTGTTCCACCTTTTGCGGGTGTCGTTAAGGACGGTTTTGTTTGGGGGTCGTGGCGCTCTGGACATGAAGGGCATGACAGCAATTGAGGTTATGGTGTTGAAGCTTTTGAAGCGAAACGGCGTTGAATTGAAGGGTGACGTTGTTTTGACTGCGACGGCTGATGAAGAACAGGGTGGCTTGTTTGGTGCGGATTACTTGTTGCGTAATTATCCGGAGAAGATTTTTTGCGCCTTACGTTTTGAATGAAGGTGGTGGATTAGCGTTTCCCACGCGAAGCGGGAACGTATTTACGGTGCAGACGGCTGAAAAGGGTATTCTGTGGTTTAAGGTGAAAGCGAGCGGAACTCCTGAACACGGTTCGATGCCAAACGTGGCTGAAAACGCCATAATGCGCATGAACAAGGTCATAGAGAAGCTTGAAAACCACCAGTCACGGGTTGCGCTTGTTCCATCGGTGAAGCGTTTTCTTGAGGAGATTGCGCGGAAAGAGGCTGCTTCGCGGGAGCCACTTACGAGTTTGCTGGTGAATCCGGAGCTTGCCGATGATGTACTGGCGGAGTTGGTGAAGACTTCACCGCAGTTGGCAGAGGAAATTCGACCGCGTTTACGCATGACCATCACGCCAACGATTATTCGTGGTGGCGTCAAAGAGAACGTTATTCCTTGTGGGTGTGAAACCGTGTTTGACTGCAGATTTCTGCCAGGACAGGAGTCAGACCAGACTATTGGCTTAATCAAAGGGTTGCTTGGTGAGGTTTACGGGAAAAAGCTTGTGTTTGAGGCTTTGCATGTGCAGGAACCTTCGGAATCATCGGCTGAAACTCCGCTTTAAGACGCGATTTCGGGGGTGCTGAGGGAGTTTGAGCCGAACTGCGGAGTGACACCTATGCTAACGGCTGGGGGGACGGATTCGCGTTTTTTCCGCAGAAAAGGCAACATATGCTACGGTTTCCAACCCATGCACCTAGAAGAAGCTACTTTAGGCAAAGCGGTCAAACGGGAACACGGCATTGACGAACGCATAAGTATAGAAAACCTTGTCTTCGGAACAAGCGTACTCTACGAAATTGTAAAGAAATTCATGACCTAACCAAAGAAACGCACTGAATTGTTACGCAATTGGAACGGTCTATACCTCCCTCTTCGTATACTGAACTTCATTGAATTTCACTTGCTGCTTTTCTAGATGCTATTGAGCTATCTCCGCGCCAATGGTGACCTCTCTCGTTTTATGTGGCAGCGCTTGTCGATAGACCCTTTCCTTTTTCTGCATAGAAGCTCAAGTGTATTATTTGCCATACTTTTAAGACATTTATATGTATCAAATGTGGTCAAAAGGTAGTGTGTTACATTTTCTTAAAGTTTCCGCAAAACAATAGAAAAAAATGCACATTGGTTTTACGGTAAATTCTGGCACCCAGTAATGCCACTTTTGGTTTTAGAAGAAGCAATTTTCAGCATAGCTAAGTTATGTTATGCTTAAATATTTGCTGTGGCTTCTTTTATATTGATTTTAATTAGGAGTCTCAAGGGATGCCGGCTATTGAAGTTGGTAGAGTATGTGTGAAAGTGGCTGGTCGTGAGTCTGGAAAAAAATGTGTCATAGTTGACGTTATGGACAAGAGCTTCGTTGTTGTAACTGG
>SMTZ1_10000269_pt1 | contig 50971 bp, 45 predicted proteins | sample DeeMarSWOR136_30_FD_25667 | JGI IMG/M metagenome (IMG submission 25667) | reverse complement strand
CCGGTGAAATGATTCAGCTCCGTAGAGCCAATGGAGTAGTCTTCGTTACGGTGGGTCTCAAAAATGTACTTGATTCTCAGGCCTCTTTGCTGAGCCAGGTCAACATAAACCTGGCAATCACGTCGAGGGTCGATCACAGCAGCATCGTTTTCCGAGCCAATCAAGTAGGAATTGTGGGCTATCCCTTCGGATTTTATGCGCTCCAAAATCATCGGCATCACCACTCTCAATCATTGTTATCGAACAATTTCCGATACCCGCTTAGTTAGAATGTCAGCATGATTCCGTTCTTCCAGGGCTAATTCATGAAGTAGCGTTTTGGCACCTGGATCCTTTACCAATGCCGAGGTCCGCTTATAGAAATCGTACGAAATATATTCCTTTTCCAGTGCTATTTCCAAAGCCTCCATCTCGTCAGAGAATTTCTCATCTACTTTGGCTAGGGCAGGACTGATCTCAATGCCGCCTTCCATGTGTTCCACCTTAAGCTCCTGCTTGAGCTTCTCCAAAGGCGGAAGCGCCCCTTCCCCAAGCAGGGTGATTGCTCGCTCCCACAGCCTCCGCATATGTCTATCTTCGGCATCGACTAGCATCTGAAACTTATCCTTCGCCTGAGGCGACGCAGCCTTTTCCTTAGCCGCTGAATAAAAATCCCGAGAGCCCTTCTCCAGCTTAATAGCCAGCATTAAGATGTCCTTAACATCAGCCACTTCGGTTACCAATTCAGGTTTTGCTTCAGGTATTCCACTTACAGTCTCATGAAGCCAGTTGAGAATACCACCCTCCAGGTGATGGACATCTTTAAATCCCAATCCACAAAGCGCTATAGCTGCTGCCATGCTTCTGTGCCCTGAGCGGCAATAGGTGATGATTTTCTTATCTCGCTCCAACTCTTCCTGCCTTGCTTCCAGTTCACCCAGCGGAATAAGCATGGCCCCCGGGATATGCCCACCTTCATACTCTTCAGGCTGTCTGACATCCAGCAGGAGAAACTCGCCCTGCTTGTCCTTATCTAATATTGCTTGGACCTTGCCAGGTGCTAGTGTTCTTACTTTGTCCGCAGCGCAAGCTAACTTCATGACAATAATGTCCTTCCTCAAGCTGCCTTCGCCAAGCTGGCGCTAAACCTCTACCAGGACTCTCCCATCTTCGACCTTCACATTGTACACCCTAAGGCCTTTAGAAAGCTTGATTGCTTTGCCCACCTTCGACATGAACCCTCCTTTTAACCAACGGACTACTTGGCCATTACTGATATCAAATTGAGAGCCATGCAGGGGACAAGTGACCACAGTCCCCTCCAGTTTGCCCTGTGACAAATCACCCTTCATGTGGGGACAGCGATCGTCAGTGGCATAGTACTTATCCCCGACCCTGGCCAGAAGGATTTCGCGCCCTCCCACGTTTACTGCCTTCATCGTTCCGCTTTTCAGTTCTTCTATTCTAGCTACCTCTGTAAAGTTGCTCATAGAACACCCCCTTTCATGAATCCTGGCTGTTGATAGAATTATTGCCTGCCCGGCTAGACTACCTTTCGAAATTTCTCTTTTGGAGCGCCACAAATAGGGCACACGTCGGGGAGGACGCCATCGGAGACATGGCCGCAGACCTGGCAAACGTAGTACTCGGTCTGTTCTCCAGCCATCATGTGCGCCTGTGCCTTCTTGTAGAGGTTAGCGTGCCCCCTTTCCACATCGCGAGAGTAGCCGAGAACCGTCGCCACACTTGTGTTCCCTTCCTCGTTTGCCTCTCTGATCAGTCGAGGATAGGTGCTGGCAGCGAGGTTTTCCCTCTCAAAGGCACTCTCAAGGTTGTCCTGGGTGCTGGACACAGCGCCCAGAAGGCGGAAGTGATTGAAGGCGTGGACTGACTCAGCTTCGGCGATGGCACGAAACAGCCTCGCCACCTCACTGCGACTCGGCCACGAAACCAGCTTTAAGATTGCTCAGGGTCCTGGTCCCTTTGATCCCGGAAACTTCATGTGGGACGAGCTTCTCTGCCTCAGCACCGCAGACCGGGCAGCGTTGCGGCTTGTCCGCGTTAAATTCTACATGATGACAATTAATACACTTCCACATATTATCTACGCCTAGTAAATTTAGTTCTCCCTCTTAGCAACGTATTTCTCAGGGTTCTGGTCGAAAGCTTTTCTGCAGCCAACAGCGCAGAAGTAGTATTTCTTTCCCTTGTACTCGGAATGCAGCCAACAGCGCAGAAGTAGTATTTCTTTCCCTTGTACTCGGAAGTAGCTGCTGCCTTAGCTTCCTCTACCTCCATTTTACAGACTGGGTCTATGGCCATTGATCACCTCCTTTCACTAAGTACTAAGTCTGACTGGCTTAAACCTTCTCAGGCGCAGGGAGTTGGATACGACGGTGATGGAGCTAGCCGCCATGGCTGCTGCGGCCAGAATTGGATTCAAGAAACCATACTCACCCAACACGAAACGAAGCCCAGGGGGTACACCTATATTCCCGAAGGCAAGATACAATACCCCGGCCGCTACCGGAATGAGCGCAGTATTGTAAGCAAAGGCCCAGAAGAGGTTCTGCTTGATAGTCCTCATGGTCCGCTTGCTCAGAGATATGGCGGTTGCCACTCCCGTCAAGTCACCGCTAATCAGGGTAATATCTCCGGTCTCCACGGCAACATCGGTACCTGTACCAATAGCGATGCCGATATCTGCCTGGGCTAATGCTGGAGCATCGTTAATGCCATCCCCCACCATTGCCACCACCTTCCCTTCCTCCTGCAATTTCTTGACCTCTCCGGCCTTATGCTCAGGGAGCACCTCAGCCAGGACACGGTCAATACCTGCCTCCTGAGCGATAGCTTCTGCCGTGCGGCGGTTGTCGCCGGTCAGCATGGCTGGTTCGATGCCCATCTTACGGAGTGTTTGAATTGCTTCTCTCGCACCTGGCTTCAGGGTATCAGCCAGGGCAATAATTCCTGCTACTTGCCGATTCCACCCTAAGAGCATCACTGTTTTGCCTTCTTCAAGAAGGCTGGTGGTTTTTTGGGACAGCCCATTTAGGAGAAAGCCTCGGTCCTCCATGAATTTAAGGCTGCCGAGGAAAAGGTTCTTGCCCTCTACCAGAGCACTCACACCATGCCCCGGCATGGCACTGAAATCGGATGATGGAGATAATTCTAGCTTCTTCTCCAGAGCAACCTTGACCACAGCTTCGCCCAAGGGGTGCTCTGAGCTATGCTCAGCAGAAGCAGCTAGTCGGAGGACTTCCTCTGGGGAAGAAAAAGGGGCAGCGACCACGTCCGTCACCACGGGGCCGCCACGAGTGAGAGTGCCTGTCTTATCCAGAAGGACAGTGTTTATCTGATGAGCCCTTTCCAGAGCCTCGCCATTCCTTATGAGAATCCCGTGTTCGGCTCCCTTGCCCGTGCCAACTATAATAGCGGTGGGGGTAGCCAGCCCCAGGGCACAGGGGCAGGCGATGACAAGGACAGCGACGAAGTTGAGAAGGGCAAAAGTAAGGGCTGGAGCTGGTCCCACCAGATACCAGACTACGAAGGTCACGATGGCAATGCCAATCACCGCTGGCACAAAGTAGCTGGCGACGACATCAGCAAGGCGCTGAATAGGAGCTTTGCTTCCCTGCGCTTGCTCCACCATTCTGACAATATGAGCCAACGTTGTATCCTTACCCACCTTGGTTGCTTCGAATTGGAAGCTGCCTGTCCTGTTAATAGTGGCACCGATAACCTCATCACCCACCTTCTTCTCGACAGGGATGCTCTCTCCGGTAATCATGGACTCATCAACACTGGAGTAGCCCTGGCGGACTATGCCATCTACGGACACCCTCTCGCCAGGACGCACCAGGATAAGGTCACCAACCTGGACCTCTTCAACGGGAATCTGCCTCTGCTCGCCTTCACGGACAACTAGAGCGGTCTTTGGTTGCATACCGATAAGCTTCCTTAGTGCTTCCGAGGTCTGTCCTCTGGCTCTAGCTTCCAGAAAACGGCCAAGGAGAATCAAGGTTATGATCATTGCTGAAGTATCGAAGTATAAGTGGGGTTCCAGTACACCAGTAGCAAAAAGGCCGGGGAAAATAACGGCTGTCATGCTGTAGAAGTAAGCCACCGAGGTACCTACCGCAATCAGGGTATTCATATCGGAGGTCTTGTGTTTCAGCGCACCCCATGCTCCTCGGTAGAAGCGCAAACCCGCCCAGAACTGCACCGGCGTAGCCAGAGCCCACAATAGATAGGACTTCCCAACAAAGGAAGGTCCCCAGCCCACAGCCATGATTGCTGTGGCCAGGATAACAGCGACGATAAAGCTGTTCCTTAGAACTCGAACCTCCCGCTGAACAGCAGTGGCCACATCTTCCAAAGCCTCTGCCTCGGGGCCAAGTTCATAGCCGGCGTCTTTTACCGCCCGTCTCATGTCAGCCAGCCCCGTTCCTTCCAGGTACTCCACGGTAGCCTTCTCTGAGGCCAGATTCACATTAACGGAAATCACCCCTGGCACGCTGGACAGAGCCTCCTCCACCCGGGCAACACAGGAAGCGCATGTCATTCCGCTTACCGGGAATATGGACTTCTTGGTGGCGACCCCATACCCTAATTGCGAGACGGTATTCTTAATTTTGGCAAGGTCTACCTTCGTGTAACGTCAGCTTGTTCCACACCAGGAGTCTGGGAAAGACCCTTCCTGATAGTAGCTGCACAGGTAGTGCAGGTCATCCCGGTTATATGGATTGACGCCCTGTCGGGCTTCTTAGAACTAGTTTTCTCACTCAAGATTTCTGTCTGCCCGGCCCTTTCTCTTCCTTCAACAAATCGTTGAATACATCAGCGTGGTACAATTCATGGTCCCTTATACGCTTAAGAAGCTCTTTCAGGTCAGGCTCTTTAATCTCTTTGGCAGCGCGGTCGTATTTGGCTGCCACCTTTTTCTCAATCGCAATATCTGCCGTAAGCATATCAGCGGTCTTGGTGGATCTGTCCACCTTGCTGTGCTCAATCCTGGGAGTGCCTTTCTGGCCAACTAGCTCTTCGGCCAGCCATCCGAGATGCTGCATCTCGTTTATAGCCTGGTCCTCCATTTCCTCTTTGACATCTTCGTTGGTGGTCGTATAGGAGTGGAGAAGGTATTGCAGGATAACGGTATATTCATGCTCGATACCCCAGTTGAGAGTCTGGACAACCTTGTCCTGCCGAGAGCCCGTCAAATCGGTCAGTCTTTCTTTTCGGGCTTTGGTTACAAAGTGTTCGAAGTCGCCTCGATGTGATTTTTCGTCAGAAAGGATGCGTTTCAACAGGCGTTTTATCTTGGGATTGGTGATGGTTTTGATATGCTCTTGATACAGGGTGATGGCATCTTCTTCTTGAAGCACGTCGTTTTTCATCCAGTCAGAGACTGACTTGCCAGCCGTGCGCATGTCTCCCCTCTTGATGCTGGGAGCGCCGCCAAGATCGACGACAGTCTCAGCCAGCCAATCAAAATGGCGCATTTCCTCCCGGGCAATGGCCTCGATTTCACAGGCCATCTCACCTTCACCCATACCGTAAGCGTGCACCAGATATTGAATGACGGCTGCGTGTTCGCCTTCAAGGTCTTGGTTTAGTAAAGCAATAATCTTAGTATTGTCCATTCGTTCCTCCTTAATTAATCTCTTCTGTGCCCAGTCTCCTGGTCATGCGGACTATCCATTTCCAGTGCAGGATCAGATGTATTATAACTACAACCGCCAACACGACACCAACCACCGTGTGCAGGTCAATCCAAGTACCTCTTGACCACAAGAAGGTAACTTCTGAACCTAAGCCTCTGCCTCCCATGTATCCCTCGCCTCCGGGCAGAACAAGCCACAGAACGAAGCCAGATACAAGCTCCGCTAGGCCTAGCAGGAACAGAAGGACTGCTAGATAGAAATTCTTTGTCGCCTTCCTCACAGACTCTGTCCTATTCAGCAATTAGGTAGACGACGTACCCAGCATCTCAATTCCCCTGGGTGATAGTTTGTATTTCTCGCCACTCTGGTCAGCTAAGCCAGCCTGAGTAAGCTCGCGAAGTCCGCTCCTTACTCTGAACAATGGGAGTCCAGTTTCCTGAGCAGTCTCTTCGGGCGACTTCAGCCCTGCTTGCAGAGCATGCAGCATCTTGGTACCTGATTCGGTAGGTTTGCCATCAGGGCTAACGCATGCCATGTTTTCCTCCTGCTTTGTTTACAGCTTCTTCTTGCACAGATACCAGTCTGTGCACTCGTACCCCTGCTTCAGTCTCTCTTCAGCCATTTCCTGCGTGTTCGGTGGCGGCACTACTACTTTATCACCCGGTCGCCAGTTAGCCGGAGTAGCCACACCATTCTTGTCCGTGGTTTGTAATGCATCTATTACTCTCAGTATCTCATCCATGTTCCTGCCGGTGGTCAGTGGGTAATACAGTATTGTCCTGATAATCTGGTTGGGGTCGATTATAAACACGCATCGGACAGTCTCGGTCTTGCTCTGACCAGGGTGAATCATGCCATAAGCCAGAGAAACTTCCTTGTTAAGGTCAGCAATAATGGGGAATGGTATCTTCACCTTGGTTTTCTCTTCCACGTTGCGCACCCAGGCAATGTGCGAAGAGACACTGTCTACACTAAGTCCCAGAAGCTCTACCCCACGCTTCTGTAACTCGGGATAAATCTCAGTGAAAGCCATGAACTCGGTGGTGCACACCGGGGTGAAATCCGCCGGGTGGGAAAAGAGAATCAGCCAGCTTCCCTTAAAGTCCTCCAGCTTGAGCGTTCCATGAGTAGTCACCGCCTCAAAAGCCGGCGCCGGCTCGCCTATCCGGAGCATGTAATTCTGTTGTTCCCTTATTTCTTCCATGTTACTGTACCTCCTTCATTCTTGATCCTCCGTCTGGTGTTGACCTGTTTCCTCTTCTATCTATTGACCTCCATTCCATTAGATTTCTGCGCAGTTTTCCCATAAGCCGTGTATGTTGCAGTAGGCGACGGCACAGAAAGACTTGAATTGCTCCACTGGCACTTGGAACCTGACGTTGGGATTGGTATAGGATGGTGCGAAGGCAGACCTGCCCAAGTCTATTACCTGTCCATCCTTCTTTACTCCGAAAAGCTGTATCCAGGCGATATGATGTTCTAAGGTATTGGGGTGAGGAGTTTCTTTTCCTACCACAACGTGCACGATGTCGGCACCGGCCTCACCTTTTCCCTTGCCAACCTCGATTATCGGGACATGTTTTTCCTTTCCTTCTGCCTCTCTGCTTTTTAAAAGCTCTGCGAATTTCATCTTCTCACCTCCTTTGTTTTGTCAGCAACTGGTATTTCCTACTATTGGCATTGCTCTAACCAACTGCTGAAATCCTAGCCCGGAACTAATGAAGAAATCATAAAACTGAGGTCAAAAAAATTACAAATTTATGACACTTCAGAGATGATCAAAAGACCATTGTGGTTGCCCTGGCTATCTCAACCCTCCCTGAACCAAACGTTGTCAAGCAAAGCCGCGCTCCTCATGCTTCTCTGCGATGGTGCTGGCTAAGTTGTCCAGGGCCTTGAAATCTTCCTCTCCAGGAAATCCCTTGCTGAGCACGGGAGCGAGCACTTCCGCCTTAAGGTTGGGGATTATTCCCGTTAGCTGTTCCACAGCCTTGCTGCCCCAGCCATAGGAGCCGATAACGGAAATGAACTGGAGCCTGGGCCTTAAAGCATTGGCCAGAAATGCTGCGTAGGCGACGTTGGGGTGTGGACCAACCAGGACTGTGGGTGTGCCGATGACCATAGTGCCAGCATCTACCAATGCCATGGCCAGTTTCCCAATATCGGTCGCTGCCAGGTTGAACTGCTTGACCCTGACGCCCCTGTCAGCCAGGGCTCCGGCAAAATATTCCACCATTTTCTGGGTACTGCCATGCATGGAGATGTAAGGCAAGACCACCATGTTTCTTGGTGGATCAAATACCCAGCTTCGATAAGCTTCCAAGATGAAGGAAGGTTTATCGTATATGGGGCCATGGCTGGGGGCAATGACGTCAATCTTATAACCGTTTAGCTTCTCCAGATGCTTCTCAATACTGGTACGGAAGGGCATCATTATTTCCGCGAAGTATCTCTTGGCCGCTTCATATACCTGTCCTTCATCGGCTACATACAGGTCTGTAGTAGCGAGATGGGAGCCAAAAAAGTCGCATGGGAAGAGTATCTTGTCTTCCTGTAGATATGTAAGCATGGTCTCAGGCCAGTGCACCCAGGGAGCATGGATAAACTCCAGGGTTTTATCCCCCAGTGATAAGGTCTCACCGTCGCTTACGGTGATGAATCTGTCCTCGGGGATGAGCAAAAGAGCCACGAGCAAATCCCGTCCTTTGGGCGTGGCGACCACTTTGGCATGGGGATACCTTGCCAGAACCTGGGGGATGCTGCCAGAATGGTCTTGTTCGGCATGGTTAGCAATAACATAGTCGATAACAGGAACATTCTCAAGATAAGCCATGAGAACATCTGTCATGGAGGGATCCACAGTATCTATCAAAGTAACTTTCTGGCTGCCCTGCACCAGGTATGCGTTATAGCTTGTTCCATCGGGAAGGGGTATCAAGGCGTCGAAGAGACGCCTGTCCCAGTCAATAGCGCCCACCCAGTCAACTTTTGGCTTTATTTGCCTGGCTTTCATTCGCTCCCCCTTCAATAATCCAGAAGTCTCTTTTCTCCTTCAATCTTCTTTATTTCTGTGATGTCTTGTGTGGCTTCCAATGTGCCTAAATACTTCCCGGCCTTATTCCGCACAGCAAAATATCTTATGTGTATCTTCCTCCCTTTCAGATCTATCCAGAATTCGGCCGAATCTCTCTTGCCGGCCTTAAAATCGGACAATAGCTGGTTTACCTTTGCCACACTTTGCTTCGGATGACAGTTTTGAACTGATTTCCCAATCACCGACGGCGGCCGTTTGAAAATTCTCGTTTCGTGCTTGTTCCAGAATTCAACTAGATCGTTCTCGTCAACGAAAGACATTTCCACCGGTATTGCTTCCAATATTCCGGCCAATTGTTCTTGGTTCAGGTTTCCTATCATGGCAGTCCCATTCCTCAATCTTCCATTTTCTCGAACTGGTCTTTGCTTGCTCCGCAGACGGGGCATACCCAATCATCGGGTATGTCCTCGAAAGCCGTTCCCGGCTTTATGCCCCCGTCGGGATCGCCCAGTTCAGGGTCGTAGATATACCCGCAAACAGTGCATTCGTATTTCGCCATTTTAGGTAGCGTCTCCTTTCTCTATCTCTATTTGATGTAGCTGGGAGCTGTCTTGGGAGTGGTGCCTCTCTTAACCTGACGGTAGTAAGCATAAGTCATTGGTTCCCCTTCTCCGAGAACATCCCCTCCCACAAGTTCCCCGATGAAGATGGTGTGGGTCCCGACATCTACTTGATTAACTGCCTTGGCTTCGAGATAAGCTAGGCTATGGTCAAGTACTATGGGGGCTTTAGACTCACCTAGTTTATAGTTGACATCTTTGAGTTTGTCTACGTCCCTGCCCGATTTGAAGCCAAAATGACCGATGAAAGAGAGTGGCGCATCTTGAGATAATACAGAAGCGACAAAGACTTTGCTCTCCGTGATAAACTCGTGTGTCAGGTTCTGCTTGTTGATGCACACGGATATAGTGGGCGGCTCAGAGGTGACTTGAATCACTGTGTTGGCGATTTGTGCGTTTAGCTTCCCCTGTTTTTGGGATGCCACCACATATAGTCCGTAGCTTAAACTGTATAGAGCTTTCAGATTCATTGCTAACCTCCTGTGGGCCCTATTTACATAAGGTCCTTTTCGCTGGCTTCAATTGCCCGCTGTAGTTCGGCACCAAGTAAGGGCGGCAATCCCTCGATATCCACCCGCAGAAATCCCCTGACTATCGTGGCTGTAGCTTCGCTTCGAGTTAGCCCTCGTGTCATAAGATACTCTACCTCTTCTTCAGCTATCTTGCCTACTGCCGCTTCATGGGATAGGTCAATACCAGCTAAGGTGCCTTTAAGCTCGGGTATGGCGTGAATTGTGCCCTCTCCCATCAAAATTAGCCCGCGGCATTCCAGATGACCTTTGACATCAGGGGCATTGCCTTCTATGTAACCTCGGGCAACAATACTCCCTCCGTTGGTTATGGCTCGTGATATGATTTCTGTTTTGGCTCCCTTGGCATCCAGGATGGCTCGGGAACCGACATCCAGCGACGACCCCGGACTTGCTACCAGAATACTGTTGAACCTGACAACTGCGTTTTCCCCCACACACCTGGCTGTAGGATACATCTGTAGTGAACGGACCGGCTTCATAAGCACATAATTACTGAGAAATAGGCCATTCTCTTCAATCATTACTCCTGTGCGCGGGCGAACAGCTACCTCTGGATTCCAGTTATGTATCATAGTGAAGGTAACTTTGGCCCCTTTCTTTATGTAGAATTCCGAAACGCCGAGATGTAGTCCGGCTTCTTCGTTAGAAGCAGTGGTACAACCGGTAATGATATGCAATTCTGAATTCTCTTCAGCAATGATAATATTGTGCACATTCTGGGCAAGCTGTGCTCTTGCCAGGTAGAGACAGGCCTGCACAGGGTAAATTGTCTTATGGCCGGGCAGTGTTCTGATGAAGTAGCCATTATGCTGGTTCAGTTCCACGCTGGCCGTGTACTTATCAGTATCCACGGCTACTGTCCGCCACCAGTAGTCTAAGAGCCAGTCATACTTTCGCAGAGCCTGGCTGACTGCCATCACTTCCACACCCTCTTGTCTGACCGAACTATGAACCGGAGCGTTGTCCATCTGGATAAAGGTCCCTGCCCTTTGGCCCGGGTCATCCAAAATGACTCCCGCTCCCAGCATCCGTTCTTTGGCTTTGGCAGGTAGCTTCGACGGGTCAATCTGAGAAGGCTGCTCTTCGGTTGAGCTAGCATAAGCGCCCAAATCTATATCTTCGCCGAATGCCGCTGGTTTAGCGGCTGCTGCCTTAGCTTTATCTTTATGCGCCTTGGACGACGCTGTCTCAACCACCTGATGCCCTCCTCAGAAAACATTTGATACATTCTTCGTACCCTTTCTCTCTAATAGTAGCCAAAATCTCATGGGGGTCTCCCGAGCATCCGATTACACCGTTACACATGATATAGCCTGTGCGGGCATTAACATAGTCTAGGATATGACCGGTATGAGTAATGATGAGCCCCATGCATCTTCGCTCAAGTATGGGACAGTCTTTTTCCAGCAGTTTGTTTATCAGTTCGCCTATAAGGGCAATATTTACCAGGTCAACGCCCGATTCGGGTTCATCTATCAAGGTCAATTCGGGCTTCTGCGCCAGTAGCTGCATCAGTTCGGAACGCTTTAGTTCCCCTCCCGAAAATCCGTAGTTTATCTCCCTATCCAGAAAATCGGCTAGGTTAGTTTCCTCTGCGAGTTGATTGATGCGCCCCTCAGATTTTTGGTCCCTAAGGCAGGCAGCCACCATATCCCGCATTTTTACACCGCGGACCACCGGCGGCCGCTGGAAGGACATACCAATCCCCAGGCGCGCTCTCTCATCCAGCGTCAACGTGGTTATGTCCTGGCCTTTGAAAACAATTTTGCCTCTGGTCACGCGATACTTCGGGAAACCCATTATGGCCATGAGCAATGTGGTTTTGCCGCTGCCGTTGGGACCGAAGAGGACATGGGTCTCGCCAAGCTTCATCTCTAAATTTGTGTTATGCAAAATCTCCCGCCCTTCCACCTCTACAGTTAGCTGTTCAATGCTTAAGGCAACGTCCCCCATGCTGTACCCTCCTTTCCTGTTTGTCTAAGCTCCGTCCAATGACCAGTGTTCTTTCTTGGTAAACCACCCTGCAGGGTCGCTGAGATACTCGTAGGAATCGAGAAGGGCGAGATGGTGTCCCCGCTCCTCGCCCGCCAGAGTCTTATAGAACTTCTTTTCCACAGGGAGGGTGCTTTCTGCGCTTCGGGAGTGATACAGGTTATACGACCTGATCTCCATGTCCATAGCTGTCTTGATAGCTTCTAGTTCAGACTCGGCCACTTTGAACTTGCTGCCCAGAGCTTTAGTAGCTTCGGCAAACAAAGACTTGACCTTTTCCCTTTTCCCGTATGGCGGTTCTATATCAGGCCATTTCAGCCCTCTCCTGAGGGCTTTATATATTTCCTCAAACTTCTTACGGTGAATGTCTTCTTCATTAGCCAGATGTCGAAATAGCTCCGTGGCAAGCTTGTTGCTGCTTTTCCGGCTTGCCTTCTGGTAAAACTCCTTGCCATCCACCTCCATCTGAACAGCGAGCTGAAGCACCTTTATCGTCCTGGCTTGTTCATTTTCCACTTACTCTCTCCTTTCAACCTTCCGAGCTGATTAATTCCGTATCCTCACCACAACAGACTAGAGTGCCGCCGTCAACCTTGCGTGCCATTTTGCCCTCCGGGGTTCTTATTTCAAGAAGTGTGCCCTGCTTCCTATCCGAAAGTATAAGAGAACCACCCGGACAATGTTTAGGAGCTATACCTCAACAGCCTCCCGCGGACCGGCTCTGCGTGTACTTTTTGTACCATCACCTCCCTCCACCTAACCTTCCGCCGTAAGCCGAGGTAAATTGAGTGGTAACTGCGGTTAATCATACAGGAGACGCCAATTGTTCGTCAAGCAGCGGTGCCATTGTGAGCCCGACTTGGCACGGCGCGACACTCCCAACTTTCTTACCAATGAGGGAGGCTGGGAAAGGGAGAAGCAGAATTGGGCGCCTGCTGCTCGCCCGACACTGTCGACGTGTTGTTTGGTGGCATTCCTGATGCGCTTCGGCTATCTGAGGACTTTCTGCATAGCTCTCAGGGCAGACGACACTAGTCAATTGACCTTTGCCCGAGACGCGGATCTTAAAGAAGAAGGAGCAAACCCCTAAAAGAGTTTGCTCCTTCTCATCTACATCTTCTAGCCTTGGGCCCGGCGATGCCTCCGTACCAACAGGCTCACGCCGGCCATTATCGCTACAACGAATCCAATCCAGGGCAGCAGCACACGCACCTTGTTTACGGGATGGGTCTCCCAGCCGACAGGTCCATGCGGCCCGCTAGCGCTGACGATCACGCTCGTGGAATTGCTGGCGCTCCCGCAGCCATTGAAATCTTCGATGGTCAAGGTATAGGTGCCGTTCATGGCGAGGGTGGTGTTGGGTAGGGTGGGATTCTGCTCATCACTGCTGAAACCATCAGGGCCATCCCAGTGATATGACGTCATCCCGCCCGGTCCCCCAAACAGGTATATAGTGTCACCCTCCAGCACCGGTGAGTTACTTGCCGGGTAGGCGGCAGGGACAGCGTGGACTGTGATACCATCGTGGTCAGCGTTGTTGACCATTACTGGGTCCGGCTGGTCCGCATGGGTGATGTTGGCCGAGTTGATTATTGTCGCACCACCAGTGCCCGCGTTAACGCTTGCTGTTAGGGTAAGCGTGGCATTGGTAAAAGCGTTCAAGTTGCCTACATTCCACAGACCTGTGGTACTGCTATATGTGCCCTGGCTCGTGCTGCTGCTGACATAGGTCAGCCCAGAAGGCAGGAGGTCGGTGACCTCGACACCCGTCACGCTGATGGCGCTGGGGTTGGACACCGTCACTACGTACGTGATTTCTCCACCTTGGCAGGGGCTTTTGTCGTTCACCACCTTTAGTAGATCAAGATCGGCACCGATGCCGTTTGCACAGACCGTGTCGCTTGGGTCAAAGGGGCAGTCCGCAATTCCAGCGGAAGCAGTGTTGCAGATAGGTGGGGTGCCGCTAACATCCGAGTTGACCTTGCTCTGGAAGCTAACCCATCCGGTCGAGTAGGCCGGGATGGGCTCGTTGATGAACCACTTAATGCTGGTTACATTACTCGGTGCCGGCTCAGTCGTGGTCCAGGTGATACCATTGTCGGTGGAGTAATAGATGGTGCAATTGCCACTGCAGGTGGCACTGCCCGCCACGTAGGTTGTGTTTGGGGGGATGGCATCCTCGCGTATCGTCAGTTCGTTGCCGCTGCCCGGATCCCCCATAGGCAAGTCCGTGTCGTTGGTGTAGGTGATGGTCCAGGTAAGCGTGGTGTTCGCCGTCGCTGTCTGCGGGTTGACTGATTTCGCGAGGAGCAAGCCGCCACAGTGGGTTGTAACTTCAACCGTGGCGCCGACCGTGCCATAGTCTACGGCGTACTTCTCTGGTTGCCCAGAGGCCGCTTTCTGGTACAACTGGGCTGTGGTCGTGCCTTCACTGGTCGCCACGAAGTAGTACTTGACATAGTCAGCAGCATTGAAGGAATAACAGGTTCTTATTCCTGGGAAGTACAGGCGGTCATAAACTGGCATCGAAGGATAGCCACACGCTGGAGTGAGACTGTGAATATGGACCTCTGTCCTTATGAGTCGGAGGTAGTCCGGGTTGAAGTCCGGGTTTCCCACCGGCTGAAGCCAGGCGTCGCCATTTTGGCCAATTGTGCCGAAATTGAAGCCAGTCACTGTGACGGTGAGTATGTTGCCGACGTGTACCTGACCATCCGGAGGATCGAGAGTCACCGTGCCCAGCATCTTATTTGCCGCAGCCCTTATGGTCTCTTGCGTTGTGTAATTGTGGCTACCCTGCACGAAGCAACCGTCTGCGCTGCTTGCCCATATGGTCATGGGATAAGTTTCTTCATCGGTGAGCGGATAGGTCAGCATCCAGTATATTGTCTTCGACTCCCCGGGTACGAGATCGGTGATGAACCTAGTGGCATCGGCCACACTGCCCAGCATAGACAGGGGGTTGCCATCGCTCCCGGGTGCAAATGTGCCTGGTGTTGTCCCATCGCCTATATACGTATACACGTCATGAGCTGTGGCATTACCTGTGTTCGTGATTGTGGCATACGCCACAGCAACCTGCGGACCGCTCGCAGGATCATTATGATCTACCAGAAGGTAAGGGTCGTTGAGGAGTGTCAAACTCAGCGTAGTGGGACACAGAGGAGCCTGTAGAGGAGAAGCTGTATGCAGCGGGGAAGCACATGCTCCTAGTGCAATGACCAGGGCAAGTGCTACCAGCAAGGGAAGCGCTTTGAACTTATGTGTCATCACAATAATGCCAGTCTAAGCCAAGCTCAAATTCGTAGCTAACAGCCAGAGAAACGAAATCGGGTTCTGCTCACTCTGAGTGTAGCTCATAACTCAATCCTCTTTTTGATCCTGCCACGAGAGCTGACAGACTCGACTAACATGTAGTATGCCAAGAAGGCATCGCCTTGTCAATGACGGCATTATTACCAGTCGCGACCTGTGGTGGCGAAGAGTCTCACCTCATAATTCTCCTTCCGCTGGCGAGGGGGGCAACAATTCTGGACGACCGTGCCTGATGTATCAGGCAACTACAGGAATTTGGAGCAAGACAACGGGCTAGGCTCCACCAGTACACTTCTCCTAACTGCGTCCAGTAACTGGAGACGGATTTTGTATCAGCCTATGCGGAAGACCATGACCACAGCCCGGCACAACAAATTACCTGGGCGATATTGGCTGGCCCCTAGACGACTGTCTGATTCTAGTCAAAAGGAGTCTCCGAGATCTGGTTGTCAGCCCCTATTTTATGAGTTCCTCCAGCTTCTTATCACCATTGCCCGATGGGTAGTATCTGAGCCCGGCTCCGTGTTGTGGGTCTGGGCCTATGACATCCATGGTGGCATCCACCGCCTCTTCAATGGTCAGGTTCCCCGAGCATAACTGCGCCAGCAGATAGGGGGTAGCTTCATCTACGTAATACAACTCGACGCTGCCATTCCAGGCAACATAGACCGAGGCGTCCTTATCAACAAATGCTTCAGCCAGGTCTGTCAGAAGGATGCCGGAACAGCCCATCATTATGACAACGGCATCATCGAATTTCCTTTCCATGGTTTCTCTGATGAACTCTGGGGGGATACCGAACACCATGGGATAACCTTCGCCAACCCTGGCCATAAGCAGCTGGTCATTTAATTGTTCCACAACATATTTTGACCCGCTGTAGTCCTCATTGGTAAACAGCACGGTCTTCATAACCACTTCCCCATCTTCTGCCAGTAGGCCGGAATGAGCTCGAAGGATGATGAGCTCATAACCATGAGTAGGCAGCCGGCGGTAGAAATCAACAGTAATGTCATCACCCTGGTAGAGGTCAACTTCAAAGCCGTAGTCCTCAAGTTCCTGGGTGACGTTTGTAACAAATGTTTCGTTTTCCTGCATGCTAGAAAGCTGGTCAACGATTACTGCTCTGAGTTCCCCCACGTTGTCTGGGGACGGCTCGCCCATAGGGTAAACACGTACAAATACAACAACGCCGGCAATGCCTAATGCTATGAGCAGCCAGGCAAACCAGGGCAAGCCCCTCCTTGGGGGCTTCCCCCTGGTCTGTTTCTTGCTTTTTGCTCTGCTCAAAGTTCCGCCGCGGGGCCGTCCCCGCCCAGGGGTCTCATTCCGAGGCCCTTCGCTTTTTTGTCATTCTTCGCTCGGGCTTGTCGGGCCATGGCAATACCACCCTCCACCACGAGATTGCTTCGTCCTTCGTCAGAAGGACTTGCAATGACACGATGGAGGTAACATTCTCCCTCCCCTGGCCAGAGGGAAAGCTTGCATAATGTCCTTCTGTGGCACACCCCTATGCCAGGACGAAGGCCGAACAGCAGCTCGGGCAAGGTCTCTACCCTGGATTATTTTATTAATTCCTCCAATGTTTTGTCACCATTTTGTGATAGGGGATCGTGGTAGTATTTGAGCTCAGCCTCGTATTCCGGATCATGGCCTATGACAGCCATGGTGCTATCCACCGCCTCTTTAATGGTCAGCCTCTCGGAGCATAACTGTCTCGTCAGATAGGGGGTAGCTTCATCCACGTAATACAACTCTACACTGAGATCCCAGGCCAGGTAGATCGAGGCGCCTTTATCAATAAATGCTTGAGCCAGGTCCGGCAAAGCAATTCCCCCACAGCCCATCATTATAATCACGGTATCATCAAATCTCCCTTCCATGTCCGTGGTGTGGCCCACCATGCCTTCGGCCCTGATGAATTTTGAAGTTATGCCGAACATCATAGGACAACCTTGGCAGGCGCCGCCCATAACCAGTTGCTCATATACCTGCTCGAGACCATATCTCGACTCGGTATATTCCTCGTTGGTAAACAGCACGGTCCTCAACATTACCTCCCCATCTTGTCCCAATATACCGGAATGAGCTCGAAAGATGATGAGCTTGTAACCGTAAGTTGGTAGCTGGCGGTAGAAATCAACGGTAATGTTACCGCCCTGGAAGAGGTCAACTTCAAAGCCATAGTCCTCCAGCTCCTTGGTCACGTTTCCGATAAAGTCCTCGTTTTCCTGTAAGCTGGAAAGCTGATCAATGATTGCTGCTGTGGCGTTCCCCGCGTAATCCGGGAAGTGATGGCCCATAGGATAGATACGGACAAACGCGACAATGCCCGCAATGCCGAGGGCTATAAGCAGCCAGGCAAACCAGGGCAAGCCCTTCTTTGGGGGCTTCCCTTTAGTCTGTTTCTTAGCCTTTGCTCTGCTCAAAGTTCCACCGCGGGGCCCGTCCCCCTCCAGTTTACTTCACCCGGAGCAAGCGGATGAACTCATCATAGGGAAGACGGCCATCTCTGATGAGCCCGGAAAGCAAGCTCTTCGGCACGTCGCGCCAATGGCGAGGAACGAAAAGCGCGACCGCTCGATTATCCTCGTGGCAGACGATAACATGGCTACCTGTTTGACGGTCTATATATTAGCGAGCGCTCCAAAAGACTTCAATAACCTGGCTTGGCTTAGTAACCAGCAATTTGATGTCGGCTCTTTTACTTATGCCCACACCCTCACCTTTTCTCTTATCTAGACACCCATGCTTCTCAGGGGCAGCCAGGCAGCCTTGAATGGCATCGGTACTGCTTCCAACAACTTTCTTCCGTCCCAACTATAGCACACCCAGCACATTCTAAATGTGATGGTAGCCTCCTAATCTCTTGCTATCCTCAATCGCTGCGCCGTCCTTGGGAGTCCCTCGCATTTTGTGGTGGCACACTAACTTGTCAGGGTGTGGCCGTCTCTGGAGCTGAGAATCTGTTCAAGGCGTAAGGGAAAAATCCCACTATGACATTGTTGCGTCGCTACACTCCTGGCAACGACAGACAACAATAGGCTTCACATCTTCTCCCTAGGAGTCACGGTATTAGGAGAGGCGGTTTTGCTGTGATAGAATTATTGGGATGAACCTTGAGCGAATCGAGCGGACAGCTGTGGTGTAAATAACGAAAGACGTACGGGAAGAGAAGCTGAGAGATATGACAGATCACGCTATTTTCAGATGCCATGGCGGCTAGGCCTGTTGCTATTTAAGCTAAGCAGGCAAACGCCGGGCCGATATGAGCGGGAGGTGATTATATGAAGATTCTGTCCAGGGAGGAACTGGGGACGTTCGTACGGAGTCACGGAGCGCCGGCAGTCTCAATCTATATGCCCACTCACCGTACGGGCGACACTGAACAGGACTCGATTAGATTAAAGAATCTGCTGCGGGAAACAGAAGCCCAGCTGGTGGATTACGGCCTTCGGGTCCCGGACGTAAGGAGTCTCCTGGAGCCAGTCCAGCGACTGCTGCCTGATTCGCATTTCTGGCAGTACCAAGGTGATGGCCTGGCCATTTTTTTGTCGCCCGACATGTTTCGACACTATGAGCTTCCTTGTAGTTTCCCGGAGCTGGTGGTTGTTGCTGAGCATTTTCACGTGAAGCCTCTGGTCCCCATGTTCAGCGAAGACGGGGTCTTCTATGTCCTGGCAGTGAGTCAGAATCAGGTCAAGTTGCTTCAATGCACTCGTTTTCATGTTCAGGAGGTAACACCGGAAAACGTTCCCTCTAATCTGGCCGAAGCCTTGAAATACGATCAGCCAGAGAAACAACATCAGTTCCACACGACAGGGCCTGGCGGTGTAACCATATCTCACGGTCATGGAGTCAGTAAAGACTATGATAAGGTTAGCATTCTGCGCTATTTTCAGCAGGTTGACCGAGGCTTGGATGAGGTGCTAAAGGAAGAGCATGTACCTCTGATCATAGCCGCTGTTGATTACCTCCATCCTATCTATCGTGAGGCAAACAAATATGGTCACTTACTGGAGCAGGGAATTCAGGGTAATCCTGATGGATTGAGCGAAAAAGCGTTGCAGGAAGAGGCGTGGTCGATTGTCCAGCCTTATTTTGACCGCGGTCGAAAGGAGGCGCTGGAGAGATATCACGAAGCTGTCGCTAAAGGACTTGCTACTAACGACGTGAAGCAGGCTGTCCTGGCTGCATACGACGGACGAGTTTCAACTTTGTTTGTTGCCACCGGTGTTCAGGAATGGGGACAGTTTGATCCGGAAAGTCGCAAGATTCAGCTATACAAAGAAAGAAGGCCAGGCATGGAGGACCTGCTTGATTCTACCGCCGTCCACACATTGACAAAAGGAGGCACGGTATACGCCGTATCGCCTGAGCAAGTACCCGGTGAAACAGCGATAGCAGCAATATTCCGCTACTAAGATCGAATTGGCCTATGCTGTCTCACCTGAGGAGGTCGAAATGCCTTACAAGAATGCGAGGGGGGCTTCCGGAAAGCGTGCGGAATAAGCTGCCAAAATGCGCCCAAGAGCTATGTCTTGCTGCCTATAATAATGCCTCGGAGGAATATGAAGATCCGGCAAGTGACGGGGCAAGGTGAGTGTTGAAGAGTTTGCTCATAGGGTTGCCTGGGCAGCCGTGGAGAAAGAATATCGGAAGGATCGCGAGACACGAGGGTGGAGATAAAAGTAGGTTCGCGTAAGTAACACTAGCCCTGCCAAGGTACGATCAACGACCGGGTCAGGCAGATCACGCCAGCTACGGCAATACAGAAAAGCGCCATCTCAAGAGTTGACAGTATTATGTCTCTCCTGGACAGCTTCCCCAGGCATACGCCGGTAACCGAGACTGGTGCTACGACTACCCCTGTTGGGCCAAACATGGTGTCAAAGCTGGGTGGAAATAAGTAGGGCAAAATTGGAATGGCACCACCCACTATCGTGGCGGAATTGTCATCCGTTGTCACCACCTCGCTCGCTTCCATGGCTACATCAGTACGCGATTTGCCCGTATGACCTCCAATGTGGGCAGACTTGAGAGCCAGTGTATCGTTGACCCGGTCACCGGTGACGGCGATGATTTGCCCCTGCTTAGGCAAGGTATTCACCAGCTTCAGTTTCTGGGAAGGGCTTAAGCTGGCAAATACTCGAACCTTGTTCAGAGCTTCTTCTAGATTACTGTCTGGCATTTCTCGATTATCGCTTCTGCTTCATGTGCATTCCCCCAGCCCATCATAGACATCTCGTTATCTTCCGGAGTCTTGTAGATGTTGAGAAAGTCCTCAGTATCTTTCAGGCAATGTCCTTGAACATCCGAGATATCATCTATTTCTTCAAATCTGGGGTCGGCGATGGTAACCGCCAGGATTTTGTCATCAGGCCCCTCTTCAGCTCTCACGTGCAGGACACCGATGATTCTTGCTTTGACGCGACAGCCAGGGAAGGTCGGCTCCCACGAGGAATTTCTATAAAGGCTTCAGCTTCTGTGCTGCTGTTTTCCATTGCTGACTTCCTCTGGCTATATCATTACAGATCAAACTGAAGGGTATCTCCCGGTTTCAGTTCAAATGTATTCTCTCTAAAGCCTATGACGATTGGCGCCGCCGCACCTGGTCGTGCGCCTACGATCAGTTGGTTGGACGTCATGCGGAGGTCAAGCCAGTGCTGGCGGTAGAGAATATGGAACCGTAATTCTTTCAACTCGTTTGGCAGGTACGGATTGAGCTGCAGTCTGTTCTGGCGAGTTTCAATACCCGAGTAGAATCGCTGGACGAGGTCAACTGTGCCGGCCATAGCGCCGAGGTGAATACCCTCCGGAGTGGTACCACCCTGAATATCGGAAACGTCGCTTTCAAGGGCTTCCTTGAAGAGATGCCACGAGAGTCCGCGCTTGGAGCGGGCTAGTACGCAGGCATGCACCACTCGGCTCAGGGTGGAGCCGTGGGATGTGCGTTTGAGATAATAAGCGATGTTCTTGGGGATAGTCTCATACTCGAATGGATAATTGAGGCGATGGAATATGTCGCGCAACTCATCAGCCGAAAGCAGGTAGAAGAGCATTAGCACATCGGCCTGCTTGGATAGTCTGTAAGAGTTAGGGGTATCCCCTTCTGCCTCGAGGATGCGGTCCAATCGCTGGATATCATCATATCTCTCCCGGTAGGTCTCCCAGTCAAACTCTTGCAGCTGGTCGTAGCCCTCAAACTGGCTGATGATTCCATCGCCATGGAAGACCACGCGCATCTTGCGACTGATATCTTCCCACCCTTCGAGCTCTTCCTGCCTCAGATTAAGTTTATCCCACAGTGTTTCACGCCGATCAGGTGGCACAAGCTCCAGCGCGTCCAGGGCGCGACATAATACCCAGACAGCCATGATATTGGTATAGGCATTGTTATCAATGCCCGGCTCATCGGCACCGGGATAGGCATCGTGAAACTCGTCCGGTCCCATTATGCGACGTATCTCGTAGCGGTCCAGAGAGCGGTTATGGCGGGCAATGCTTGCCCAAAAACGCGCAATTTCAATCAGCATCTCTGCCCCGTAGAACGCGAGAAAGTTGACATCGCCGCTGACCTGGTAGTAATGCCACACATTATAGGCGATGGCAATATTAATATGGCGCTGCAATCGCGAGTTATCCGGTAGCCAGCGCCCGGATTTGGGATTCAGATGCAGCGTCTGGGTCTCCTCCCGGCCGTCACTGCCGCTCTGCCAGGGGTACATGGCTCCGTCATATCCTGCTTGCCTGGCCGCCCAGCGTGCCTCCGGGAGGCGACAGTAGCGGTACAAAAGCAACGCACGGGTGATGTCTGGGATACGGAGATTGAGAAAAGGAAAGATAAACAATTCGTCCCAGAAGATGTGTCCACGATATGCCTCACCGTGCAGCCCCCGTGCTGGAACGCCAGCATCGCGCGCAATGGTATGCGGTGATACGGTTTGCAGCAGGTGAAAGATATGCAGGTTAAGAACCAGCGCGGCGCGGTTGCCGTCCTTGATGTCAATACAACAACGCCTCCAGAGATGGTCCCAGCTAAGGATGTGGCGGTTCAGCAGGTCATCAAAATCAGCGGCACGTTTTGCTTCCTTGCATGCCTGGAGACTGCTTTCGGAGATGGCAGGGTCTCTTGAAGTGTACAAAGATACTATCTTTTCAACAGTCACCGCCTTGCCCTGCTCCAAGCCTACGTTGAACTCTTGACCGATGTAACAGGGTTCTTGTATTACATGAGGCCGCATAACGATCTGCTTGCCTTCGTGGTATAGCCTGGTGCGTGCTGCCTCCGAGATGCGGATACGAGACTGGCTCGCCTCCATCTGGAGACAAATCGTTTCACCATCGATTGCTTGAGCTGTAACCGGCTGGAGATGCCGGTTGCTTAGCCCCCGGTAACGCTCAACGCCGCTGTTGGTTACCGATCCATCGAGAGCCGAGCGGATAGACAGACTGTCCGACCAGTTCTCGCCGGTTATGGTCATCTCTTGACCGGCCAGGTGTGGGTCAGCCATGCTGACAAAACGGCGCTGGAACAGCCTTGTCTGCCGACCTCGCCCGTCAGCAAAGCGGACCAGCCGACTGAGCAGCCCTTGGTGCAGGTCAAGTTCCTGGCGATATTCCAGGATAGAGGCTTTCTCTATATCAAACCAGTCTCCATCCCCAATGCGGAAGGTAAGGGGCAGCCAGTTGGGGGCATTCACTAGACTTTCATTCTCGACGGTCTGCCCAGCAATCTTGGTGCGGAGGCGGTTGTAACAGCCGGTTACATAAGTCCCCGGATAATGAATATCGTCGGCCCTTGATTCGGGAGCAGCACCCCTCGTGGCAAGGTAGCCATTGCCCAGTGTGCATAGTGCCTCACGCAGTCTCTCTTGCTGCGGGTTGAAATCCTCATAAGCCATCATCCAGATGCCTCTCGGGACCCGTCTCTCGGCATATGTTGCCAGACACCGGAGGAATTTCGCCACCTCCACAGGGTCGCGCAGCGCGTAGTGAGCTGCAGTGCGGCGTTTTTCGCTGCCAACGACCACACCAATGCCCCGGGCACTGATGGCGCGAAATGCATCTTCGTCGGTAATATCATCACCAATGTAGACAGGCAGGATTCGGCTGCTGTTAGTATATAGTGCCTCAAGCATGTGAAGCATGGCTTTGCCTTTGTCCCAGTCAATATTTGGCCTTAGCTCAATGACTTTCTTGCCGGTGGACTTTCGTAATTCTGGATAATGTGATGATATGTCATCGAATCGCTGCTTCAGCGTATTGATATTAGCACTCTCAACCTGACGGTAGTGGACTGCGACCGCAAATCGCTTGTGTTCAATTCTTGCTCCCGGTATGTCTCTTATGGCCTTACGTAATTTCCCTTCAGCACGCTCCAGTATGGGCAAGAAACGTTTGCCTGTCTCTTGGTTTCGATATTTGCCACCTGGTCCCGTGATATCAAAGCCGTGACTGCCAGCATAGGCGATGTCGCTAATGCCAACCATATTTTGCACATCAGCTAGGTCGCGACCACTGATGATGGCCACTGAATAATGTTCTGCCAGCCGTTTGATCACCTTCCTGGTCTTATCAGGAAGCGTTGCCTTCTTTGGGTCTTCAACAATTGCTGTTAGCGTGCCGTCATAATCAAGGAAAATAGCAGCTGTTCTTCCCCGCAGCCGCTCGAGGATCTCATCTTTTTTGTCAAGTGCCGATGGCAAGCTTCCTACGGTCTGGCGCGCCTTGGTTGACTGCCCCGAGCCACTCTGGCGAATTTCAATCTGGGACAGGTCCTGTACCACAACGTCGGCGCCTCGTTTCCTCAGTTCTTCGCCTTGGTGCGCCCGGTCTACCCCGATAACCAATCGGAACTTACCCCGGCGTCCGGCCTCGACACCGGCCAGCGAATCTTCCACGATGACCGCCTTCTCCGGCCTGACCAAGAGCCGTTTGGCTGCCTCCAGGAAGATTGCCGGGTCAGGTTTTCCCTGCAGTCGAAGTCTGTCAGAGTCGACCCCGTCAACCTTGGTATCGAAGAGCCCTTGTATATCGGCTGTCTCCAGCACTTCCTCAGCATTGCGGCTTGCCGATATAACCGCTGTGCGAATGCCGCTTGACCTTAGCTCCTTTATGAATGTAAGGGAGGTTTCGTAAACCTTTGCGCCTGCGTTCCTCAGGCGCCGGAGGTAATACTGATTCTTCCGATTGCCCAGCCCGCATATGGTCTCCTGGTCTGGCTTGTTCCCTCGAGTCCCGTATGGGAGCGAAATGCCACGAGACTCCAGAAAACTTTTGACCCCATCATATCGGGGCTTGCCATCGACATAGCGGCGATAATCAGAACTGATGTCAAATGGCCGGAACGGCTCATCATGGCGCTCAGCCCGTCGCTGAAGGTATTCATCGAACATCTGCCTCCAGGCAGCAGCATGAATAGTCGCGGTGTCGGTTATCACGCCGTCCATGTCGAAAACCACGGCATCGATATCTCGCAGACTAACCTGCATTTTGTCCATTTCTGCTATCACTCCTTCCTTGGATGCCAGCGTTTCAGCATTATATGTAAGAGAATCGGGACTATAATCGCTGTAATCAGGGACATCAGTGCCATGCTGGAGAAAACCTCCTTGGGTACTGCCCATTCTCCTAGATTGAGCCCCCTGTGCATTATTACCATGGTGATTTCTGCTCGTGGTACCATACTGACGCCAAGCAACAGTGCCGTGGTCCAATTGCTTGTAAGCAAGGCTGGACCGCTGGTCCCGACTACTTTCCCAAGGATAGCTATGCCTAGTAGGACAGGCAGCATTGGTGCCATTGCGTTAAGTGTGCTAGGGTCAATGAGCAAACCAATGTTAATGAAGAAAAATGGGGCAATGAAGTCATGCAGGACACTAAATGGGGTTTCTAGTTTAATTGCCTGCGGATCACGGCTGAAAACCAGTCCGGCAAAGAAAGCGCCGATTGCCATAGAAAAGCCAATCAATCCAGCCAAAGCCGCAATGATAAGAGCAAATCCGGCCAGAGCTACAGTCTGACCTGGAATTGGTAGTAGCCTTTTGAAAAACCCGGTAAGGTGTTGTTCAGCAAATCGAGAGAAAGCTATACAAGCTGTACTGAAACCGATGAACTTAGCTAGAGAGATGCCTGCCAATACAGAAATAGTTGGTAATAGAGAAACCTGCGCGCTTTCTTTCAGAACCGGGGCGATAGAGAATAATATAGTCATGAGGAATATACCAGAGATGTCGTCCATCTCAGCTATATCGACCAGCAATTGCCCAGTACGGGATTTTATAGCTCTGGCTTCATGCCATACCCCTACCGAAATGGCCACACTGGTAGCAGTTAGTGCAATAGCTATGAATAAGCTCTGGATTAGAGTTAGCCCGAACACGAGGTAGGCTATTACATAGCCGAGGATTCCGCTGAAAACAATATTGACTAGCCAGATGATGCTGGCTTGCTTAAGCTGGCGCCTGAGTCCTGATAGATTGCTCTCCAGTCCGACCCGAAAGAGAAGAAAAATCACGCCGACTTCGGCCAAGAAATCAAAGACACCGAGAAATTCCCCCGTTAAGAATCCAGCCTTTGAGTCAACCATACGAATGATGATCCCCAAGACGATGAACCCTGCTAGGGAAGGCATCATGACACGCTTTAGCCCTCCCCGCATCAGATTGGTTATTACGAGGATGCCCCCCAAGATCAGTATCAGTAATGCAAAATCATTGTCCATTCCGACCATCTCGGCAGCTAGCCTATTCATGTGGGGATATTCACGTTGCTAATATTAGCCGAAATTGCATCCGCATCCAAGAATTCCTCGTATACCTGACTATTGAGAGGTTTACCTGTCAGCAGTAAGTCATGCCCGTTTCTTATCCTATCCGACATCTCGCGTTCCCAATCATCTAACTCGAACTAGATTACTTCCATGTCCCTTCTCTTCCTGCCCATATGCCAGCTACTGCCCGGCTTTTGAAACTACTTCTATGACAGCCAACATGTTGTCGGCGTTAACCGGGATTGGTTTGATACCAGCCTTCGCCAAGGAGGCAGCAAATCCGGGGTGGTCGCTGGGAGCCTGCCCGTATAAGTCTACCTTTCACTTGCCCTTGGGCGCTGAAGATATCAGGTCAGGGGTAGACTCCTTCGCTGCCTTATGCTGCTGTGCCAAAAGATAGGACAATTCTGCCGAATGCCGGCACACACCCGCAACATGCTGCATTAGGTCATTCGAGCGCCAGGTATTGTTGCCACCAATTCGGTTACGCTGCCGGCGCTCAGGTCTTCGAACAACCTCAAATACGTTGATTTGCTGGTCACCTTCATTTCCTCTCTCGTTTGTCGGCAATATTTGTTCTATCAGTATCCTGTCTCTTCTGTTCTTTGGGTTTTAGAATTATATCATCCATCACCACGTGCGAAGTAAGAGAGGCCATAGAACTCCGTCACAGATTCAATTGCGGCTTAGATAGTATGAGAGAAATCAGGCTTGCCTCAGAATATGGAGATAGTGGATTTTGGGAATCCGCTGATGGACCAGGCGGGAATCCATGTCTGAATGATGGTAAAAAGGAAATGGGCTGGCCGACTTGTAAGGGAAACACGGGTGGCATATAATCCTGCTCAGAAGCGGCGGGTTATTGCTTCCCAATGGATCGAAGGTGGAAAGGGCTGAGCTGTGGGGTGATTTGTTGGCGGCTGAAGAAGGGAAAATAATCCCAGTCAGAAAGGGTCGAGTTTTTTGCATAACTTCTAAAGAGGAGGCTGATATGTTCCAGAGAATTCTCGTTTGCCTGGATGGCTCCCAGCTTGCCGAACAAATCTTACCCTATGCGAAAGAACAGGCTTCACGGTTCAGTAGCGAGGTTCACCTCTTAAACGTGCTTGAGAAGGCTGATAAGGAACACGAAGGGATGGGGTCAGAGAAGCTTGAAGCTCCAGTCTATCTTGAAAACACCGCGGCATTGCTACGCAAGGATGGAATAGATGTGCACTGCGCCACAACAAAAGGTACAGTAGGGCAGGCAATATTGACTTATGCTGACCAGCGCAGTATTGAGCTTGTCGCTATGGCTACACATGGACGCAGTGGCTTGGGGCGGGTAGTGTTCGGTAGCGTAGCCGACTTTGTGCTCAGGAAGTCGGGGTTGCCAATTCTTATTATCAGGCCCCGGGAAACGACGACACAGGCACCAGCGAAGGATCAACTATTCAAGAAGATTCTAACATGTCTGGATGGCTCTAAGCTTGCTGAACAAATCATGCCTTATGCTACGGAGGAGGCACTTGGCTTTGGGGGGAAGCTTGTGCTTCTCCGAGTAGTTCCCGAACCTGTAGTCTTTAGCCCGGGTATCCCTGGCACGGCACCTACGCCTATACAGACTGATGCCATTTTTGAAGACGCAAAAAGGGAGTTGAACAGAGCTAGAGACTATCTGGAGGAAGTCGCCACACCGTTACGTGAAAAGGGTGTGCAGGTAGAGACTGTGACGATGTTAGGGAGAGCCGGCGAGGCAATACTGAGCTATGCTGATGGAAACGACGTAAATCTGATTACAATAGCCACACACGGGCAAAGCGGCCTGGGGCGGGCAGTATTTGGTAGCGTAGCCGATTTTGTGCTCAGAGAGTCGGGGCTGCCCGTTTTGGTAGTAAAACCGAGAGACTGAGGCATAGTAGATAATACATTACTCTTAGCGTGAGCCTCAGCGTCAAGCATTCAGGAAGAGCTAACTCCGTTGGGGGCAGGTTTCTCTTAGTTTCATGGCGGTGTCAGTCATTATTTGCTCTTGGTAATGCTGCCTTCTTCACATCTTTTCCGGAGCGATCATTCCCGTCAGGCGAAGGACTTTAGCCAGGACAATCTGAGTTGCCTTGACCAGCTTGAGGCGCGCCCTGGTTAGCGCCTCATCTTTAGAAACAACTGGGCACTACCTATAGAAGCTATGAAACACGGTGGCTAAATCCAGGGCATAGTAAGGTGAAGGACAATGAAGTAACGCCTGGGGTTAGCTCAAGGTGAATTTGATGTCGCACATTCTTCCTTAGTCCCGCTAGTCTCATGCGATGATTTCTTGGCAAAGAGGGGAATGCCTAAAGCTGAGATTATGACAGTAGCTACGATAACAACTATCGCTATCTCGGGATAGAGCCGGGCATTGGGAATGCCCGAGGAGACAACTATTTCAGCTACCACGGCGGTGGATAGACCTCGTGGCAGCATTGTAGCTAGTATTCCCGTTTTGGCAAGCAATTTCCTCCTACCTATGGAAATAGCAGGGACTACTATGCATCTCACCGCTAATAGAACCAAGGACAAGATGATGCTCGGTACAATCACGTTGGGGTCGTCAAAGGTTATCATCAGTCCCAAGTAAGCGAAGAAGAATGTCTTGACTATGAAGTATATTTGAGAGTGGAATCTCATCATGGTATTGTGGATCTCGATAGTCCTCTTAGTGCGCAGAAATCTGGCAAAATCCATGCCGTTTCCCAGGATTAAACCAAAAACGAGAGCGAAAATGACTCCGCTGCCTCCCAGAGTCTCCACGGCGAGATAAAGTAAGAAAAGGACAGCTAGGGTCAAGATATCATCGTATAGCTCGCCTTCTATGAACGTTAGCACCCACAGCCAGGCAAATCCGGCAGCGCCGCCAATTCCTAATCCTATAAGGAAGCGCAAGCCAATAGCTTTAGCAATTGCAGGACCTATATTCCCGGTTGACCCAACAGTCATGACTTCCAGGATAACCAGGGCAATCACAATCACCAGGGCGCCGTTTATAGCGGATTCTATATTTAGTAGGGATGAGATCTCAGCAGGGACTTTGGCCCGTCCCATAAGAGGCATTACAATAGCAGGACTGGTTCCACCCACGATGGCTCCCAGCAATACGCTATCCAGTAATTCCCAGTCCAGAACGTAGTAAACGAAGGTCGCCGCCGCGATCATGCTGGCCCCGATGCCCAGCAACGCCAGTGCTATTGCCCTGGGCGCGCTGGCTCGAGCTTGGGAAAACTCCAGGCCTAGACCACCGTTAAACAGAATGATGACCAGAGATAGGTTGGCTATCACCGGCGTTGCCGGGGCTACCCAAGCCGGATCTACAACGCGTAAGAGAGGCCCTGCCACGTAACCTAAACCGAGTAGCACTATTATGTCGGGAAAACCTATTCTCTTGAAAAGGTAATCCCCTATGAATCCAATAATGAAAAGAATCCCCAGAAACCCCAGTATATGCGTAGCTGTCATCCCTTACCTGCTTTGTCTGTGAGGATCGAACAGTATCATACTCAGGCCTTTCCGTAAATGCCGGATCTCCTACGTTACCATATCTGCGGACAACTGCTCCGGGCAATAGGACTGTTCCGCTGCACAATCAACGTAACGCTGTGGTGGATTTAATCCTTCCCGGGCAAATATGGGGATATCTCCTCGTTGGGGCAAGTCCTCGAGAGGAATAGATCACATCTTTTCCGGAGCGGTCATGCCCATCAGGCGAAGGACTTTGGCCAGGACAATCTGAGTTGCCTTGACCAGCTTGAGGCGGGCCCCAGTCAGAGCTTCATCTTCGGAGACAACCCGACACTGCTTGTAGAAGCTGTGAAACACGGTGGCTAAATCCAGGGCATAGTAAGGCAGATGGTGAGGTTCGAGACTAACTGCCACCCGTTCCACTATTTCGGGGAGGAGAATTAAGCGGCGAATCAGGGTCAACTCTGGCTCGGTGGTGAGCAGAGAAACATCACCCTGACTGTAGTCTATTTCCCGCTGCTCCGCCAGACGCAGTATGCTGGCAATCCGGGCGTGCGCATATTGGACATAATACACAGGATTATCTGCCGATTGTCTCTTAGCCAGTTCAATATCGAAATCCATCTGACTATCAGCGGAGCGGGAAAGAAATATGAAGCGGCAGGCATCCGGGCCTACCTCTTCTATCACCTCTTGCAGAGTGACAATATCGCCACTGCGCTTGGATACCTTGACTATTTCCTCCCGGCGTCGCAGGGTAACTAGCTGGCAGATTATCACCTTAAGCTGCTCCGGGTCGCATCCTAAGGCTTTGAGCACCGCTTTCATTCGAGGGACATGCCCCTGGTGGTCAGCTCCCCAGATATCGATCACCCGGTCGAACTTCCGCCCTACAAACTTGTTGTAATGGTAGGCGACATCCGAGGCAAAATAGGTGGGAGAACCATCGCTGCGCACCAGGACATTGTCCTTGTCTTCGCCTAGGGAACTGGACTCGAACCAGGTGGCGTTTTCCTTCCTGGCAATATAGCCCCCGCCCTGCAGCAGTTCCATAACCCGGTCATATTGCCCGCCCTTGTAAAGGCTTGTTTCTGAGAACCAATGGTCAAAAACAACATTCAATAGCTCGAGGTGGTGCTTGATTGTCTGCAGCATCTTGGCGACCCCCATCTCTGCTAGCTGGGAAACTGCCTCGCCGTCGGACAAGGATAGAAACCCATCACCCTGCTCCTCAATTATCTCTTTGGCCAGCTCAATCATGTAATTGCCGTGGTAGCCGTCTGGAGGTATGGCCGCTTCTTTGCCCAGACATTGCTGGTAGCGAGCATAGAGGGAACGCCCAAAGTTAGTTATCTGGGTGCCCATATCATTTATGTAGTATTCTCTTTCCGTAGCATAGCCCGCGGCAGTGAGGACATTAGCTAAAGTGCTGCCTAGAACAGCGCCACGGCCATGGCCCACATGAAGTGGTCCGGTGGGGTTGACACTGACAAATTCCAGCTGGATCCGCGCATCATTGCCCAGTTCGATATCCCCGTACGACTCGCCCGCAGCCAGGATCGATTTCACCTCCGTACTCAGCCAATCGTCCCGTAAGGTGAAGTTGATGAAGCCCGGAGGAGCAATCCAGACCTTGTCAACCTGGGATGGAGGCACCATATGGGCATAGACTTTCTCCGCTATGGCCAAAGGGGACATCCTCATAGCCCGGGCCATCCTCAAAGGAAGGCCTGAGGCAAAATCTCCGTGTTCGGGATTTTGAGGATGTTCTATGAGCACCTCGGGCAGGGCGGCTACAGCCAGGGCACCTTCTTGCTGTGCCTTCAATACGGCTTGCTGCAAACATTTGGCTAGTTCTTGCTTAAGCATGACTAAATTAACTGTAATGAATTTGATGCTAAATTTAACGGTTTACTACTGAAATCGCAAGATTCGCGTGGAGTTAGCTCCACTCAGCGCCTTTGGCCCATACCCGACCCAACTGTTGACGCAAAGGTTGATGTTTGGACTCCTTCAAATTGGGATCTTTTTGGAAAAGAGTCATTGCCTCCCGCCGCGCCAACTCTAGACTGCGCAAGTCGGTCAGTTTGGCAAGTTTGAGGTCGGGTAAGCCGCTCTGGTGGGTGCCGAAAAATTCTCCCGGGCCTCGCAGCTCAAGGTCTTTCTCAGCCAAGGCGAAGCCGTTGTGGACCCTCTCCATCAGCCGGAGACGCTCCCTGGCTTCCGGTGAAAGCTTTTCCGGTATAAGCAGGCAATAGCCCTGTTCTTTGTCTCGCCCCACGCGTCCCCTGAATTGGTGGAGCTGGGATAAACCAAAGCGTTCAGCACCCTCTACTATCATGACCGAAGCTCTAGGTACATCAATGCCCACCTCCACTACCGAGGTTGATACCAGAATGTCCAGCTCCCCGCTTCGAAAATGGCGCATTACCTTTTCCTTGTCGGGACCAGGCATTTGACCATGGAGAAGTCCCAATCTTAAATCCGGGAAGACCTCCCGTGATAGCCGCTCATATTCAGTTGTGGCAGCTCTTGCCTCCAATATTTCTGATTCCTCAATGAGGGGGCAGATGATGAAAGCTTGGCGGCCGTTCCTGACCTGGCGATGGAGGAAGGTATGAGCCTTCTCCCTGTCCTGTGGCTCCAGGCACCTTGTTTTCACAACCTGCCGTCCTGGGGGTAACTCATCAATAGCCGAAAGGTCCAGGTCTCCATAGAGCGTCAGCGCCATCGTCCGGGGAATAGGTGTGGCTGTCATCACTAGGACGTGAGGGTTAAACCCCTTCTGCCTCAAAGCAGAGCGCTGCAATACGCCAAACCGGTGTTGTTCGTCTATCACCGCGAGTCCTAGTTTTTTGAATTGGACTTCTTTTTGAATAAGGGCATGTGTGCCGACAACAATGTCCACTTTGCCCTGCTTGATCGCGTCGTGCAGGCTTTCTTTCTCGCTGTTGCTGAGGCTCCCGATGAGCAAAGCGATGGTCAGTGGTCTGGAGAGAAATGATGTGTAGCGCCTGATAGTGCCTTCGGCCGGCTCAGAAGAAGATTCCCCGCTGCTAACCTGGGACAGATAGTTACAGATATTGCTGTAGTGCTGCTCAGCCAGGACCTCGGTGGGCGCCATTAACGCCCCTTGGTAACCGTTGGCTGCCGCTATCAGCAGAGCCAAGGTCGCAATCACGGTCTTGCCGCTGCCGACCTCTCCTTGAAGAAGACGTGACATAGCTTTTGTTTTCTTGAGGTCGTCCAAGATTTCCTGCAGCACGCGCTCCTGTGCCCCGGTCAGGGTGAAAGGCAGGTGCTGCAAGAATCTGTCAATGACTCCTTGGTCTATACTAAAGGCATTACCCGGCTGACTCTCCTGCCAGTCCCTCTTCTTAGCCAGCACGCCTAATTGAAGAAGAAATAGCTCATCGAAGGATAATCTTCCTCTTGCCCTTCCTGCCATTGACTGGTCATCAGGGTAATGAATTTGGGCGACGGCCGCGGGCAGGTCTAGTAACTGGCAGCGGGTCTTAATCTCCGGGGGCAGAAAATCACTCAATTGCCAGACATAGCCGTCAACAGTCTCCTTGGTCCATTTCCTTACTTGCCGGGGATATAATCCTTGGGTAAGCGGATAGACGGGGACCAGTCGCCCCGTGTGAATCAGTTCTTTGTCTCCCAGCAATTCCCACTCCGGGGACTCGAACACCTTGTGCCCTTTGAACAGGCTGACAGTACCGCTGATTACTATCCGGGCGTTAGTGCGAAAGCTTCTTGCTAGGTAAGGTTGATTGAACCAGACCGCTCTGATGTTTCCGGTCTCGTCGCCGACTATTGCCTCTGTGCCTTGCCGGTTGCCCAGAGTAGCCACCCTGGCTTGCCAGATCGTGCCTACGGTAGTCTGTTCTTCCCCCTGTATAAGTTCCGAGATAGGTTTCTTCTGGCTGTAATCGACATAGCGCCTGGGGAAGAAATAGAGCAAATCGCGCATTGTCCGGACATTGAGCTTGGCAAATTTCTTATCTACGCTGGCCGAGATGCCCTTGATAACAGTTATAGGTGAGTCCAGGCCTTCTCTTCGCTTCTGGCGAGGTCTAGCTGCCGCCCTTTGACTACTGACTACTGACTGCTGATGGCTTTTGGTCGCCTTTTCCAGAGCGTCCAACCAGCCAAAAATGTCTGCTACCAATCTTTTGCGCTCATCCATACCGTAAGAGCCGTACCTGGACCTGGCCAGTTTAAGTCCATCGAAGGTCCTTAAGAGGTGCGGGTCATTGATACTCTGCCTGATCTGTCCGGCTTGGTTGTGAAGATACTTGTCCAGCCCGCCGATTACTGCTCTATCGGTGTAACCCTTCCGGCGTTCCAGATCAAGGACATTTCGTAGTGAATCAATGCCTGTCACTTTTGTTCTGCTTCGAGGACGGCCACAGCCAGGACATGAGGGCCAACGTGAGTCCCGACCACTGGGGTGACCTTTGACCGATACAGATTTTCTGGAGGGATGACGTCCCTAAATCGGTCGGCTAATGCCTGTAAATCATCGGGAGTAGTGGCATCCTCAATAGCTGCGGCCTCTATGCGGCTGAAACCCCTGACAAAATCTACCAGGAAATCCATGGCTCGGGCCCGGTTACGGGGACGGGCGATAGGAAAGGCTGCCCCATCTTTTAGCCCCGCGACAGGATTCACCTTCAACAGGCTGCCCAGGAGAGCCTGCGCCTTACCAATGCGCCCGCCTCTTCTCAGGTATTCCAATGTATCGAAGCTCATAAGGATGTGAACCCTGGAAATCGCTCTCTTCATCCAGTCAGCAATTTGCTCCAGATTAGCCCCTGCCTGAGCCATCTTAGCCGCTGAAATGACCAATAGCATCTGTGCGCCTGCTCCCGCCTGAGAGTCAATGACTTCAATGCGGCAATCATTCTTAACCATAGCTCTGCCCTGGAGCGCCGCCGCATAAGTGGCGCTGAACTTTTCCGAAAGAGTTATGGTCAGGATTTCCTTTGCCTCTTGTGCCAATTTGGCGAAAATGCGGGCAAAATCAGCTGGGGGAGCGGTTGATGTGGTGGGGTGAATCTTACTTGTCTTCAACTTCTGATAGAACTCCTCGGTACTCAGGTCAACATTATCCCGGTAGGTCTCGTTGCCGAACTGGACGTACAGCGGTACTACAGTAATCGCCAACTCCCGGGCCAACTCTGGGGTAATATCAGAGCAGCTATCAGTTACAACTTTGACCATTATTCCTTACCTCTGCCAAAGCTCCATTCATCGAGTACAAGGCTTCTTGTCATTGCGAGCCCCGACCTGTCGAGGCGTGGGAATCCCCTGCCCCCACCGAGATTGCTTCGGGCGATTTCTTCAGCCTCGCCATGGCTCTTCCTCAACTGGAAATTCCTCTTACTCGCGACTTTGCCACAAACGTTATTCCAGGGAAACTATGTAATCATAATGAGGCTGGCCGCCGTAAACTACCTCGACCTCGGCTCGGTACCGGTCACGGATTTCCTTAGCTGTCTCTTGAGCTTCAGCACCCTTGATTTCCGCACCGTAATAGAGGGTGATTATCACGGCCTTGTCGGCTCCGGCTTTGCCTAGAGCGTCGAGGGTAACAACCCCTATTCTATCAGCGCTGGCTATCAAATCTTCATCGTTCAGAATGGCAATGAAGTGCCCCTTTTTAATCTCCAGGCCGTTAAGGCGGGTGGCACGCACTGCTCTGGTAACCTCTATACTCTTTACTCTACCTATCGCTTGCTCCATAGCTCTGGCATTCTGCTCCAGATTCAGGTCATAACCAAAGGCCAGAAATGCCGCTATGCCTTGAGCGATATTCCTGGTGGGGATCACCTTCAAATTCTTGGAGGTTAAGGACCGGACCTGAGAAGCAGCCGACACGATGTTCTTGTTATTGGGTAGTAGAATAATATTGTCTGAAGGTGCCGATTCCACAGCTTGTAAGAGCTCATGGACGCTGGGATTCATCGTTTGACCGCCGGGGACGATGATTATGTTACCCAGACTATTAAGCAGCTCGAAAAACCCGTCTCCGGTGGCCACTGTTACGATGGCGATATCCACCTGAGGTATTCTTTCCCTCTGCATCTTGATGAATTCCGCATACTGGTCATCCATGTTATTGATAGTTATCTCATGTAGCTTGCCCAGCCTTACGGCATATTTCAGGATTTCACCTGGCTCTAAGCTATGAATATGAACTCTGACCAGAGTGTCGTCGCCGGTGACTATCAAAGATTGCCCCCTCTTTTTGAGGTCTTTTTCGATTTTGTCCGAATCAAGATTCTGCCCCTCCAGGACAAAATTTGTACAATACCCATAAGGCGTTTCCAGGTGGGAGGGCATGTGGGCTACCCTGGGAACCAATGCTGTCTCGGCAACAACCAGGCGAGGCCTCCGATACTGCATCTTGTGGGACTCTCCCTTGAGGAATTGCAGGGCGCCGTCCAGCAAGACGTACAAGCCCTGCCCACCGGCATCCACCACTCCCGCGTCCCTTAATGCCGGCAATAAGCTGGGCGTCCGCGCCACTGACTCTTCAGCCGATTTTACCGCCGCCTCCAATACCGAAACTAGGGCATCACTGTCTTTTACTGCCTCTTTGGCAGCCTTAGATGCATCTTTGAGTACGGTCAGGATAGTCCCCTCGACAGGATTGGCGATACCTTTGTAAGCAGTTTGTGATGCCGCGGCCAGGGCTCTGGCAAAGTCCCCACCGTTGAAACTGGTCTTGCCCTGTAGCCCTTTCGCTAGGCCCCCAAAGAATTGAGACAGGATGACTCCGGAATTGCCGCGCGCCCCCATCAAAGCACCGCGAGCCAGCAGTTTGGCTACTGAAGAAGCCTGGCTATCCGAGTTGGACTTGACCTCTTCCAGGGCAAACTGCATAGTCAACACCATGTTTGTCCCGGTATCGCCATCGGGAACGGGGAAAACGTTTATAGCATTGATGTCAGGGGCGCTCTTGCCCAGCCAGGCAGTTCCTGAAGCAAACATTTCCTTCAGGGTTTGACCGTCGGCTAAATCACCTTTCATCCCGCCTCTTCACCCGGGCTGATAATTGTGCTATCATTACGCAAATTTAACAGAAAGAGAAATTTCTATGAAGTGCGAAATTTGCGGCAAAAGCGCTACGTTCGGACATAGCGTAAGCCATTCCAAACAGCATACCCACCGACGCTGGCTGCCTAATATCCAACGGGCCACGATTATAGTAGAAGGAAGGAAAAGAAAAGTCAACATCTGCACCAGGTGCCTCCGCACCCACTATAAAGTGGCCCGCTAGATCAACCCCACCGGCTAAATTCTAACTACTAATTTCTAAGCTCCAAGCAAATCCAAATATCTAGATTCAGAGCTCTAAACTGTCTTGACCATTGGCATTTTGTGATTTGATATCGTTCAGGATTTCGTCCTTAGGATTTAGGATTTAATATCTTGAGTGCCATTGCCAGCCCCGACTTGTCGGGGCGCGGCAATCTAAGAGACTTCGTTAGGGTACGTCGGCCGCACTCCTCATGTCAACTACAAATCCACTTCAAGAAGCATCCCTCTTTCCTCAAATCCGCACTTCTTGTAGAACTTTCTTGCCTTAACGTTTGTCTTCTCAGTGCTCACTTCGACTTCACAACACCCAAGTTGCCTACATCTGTCGATAGCAGCCAGCACCAACTGCTCGCCAATCCCTTTCCCGTGATATTCTTTTGCCACAACAAGTTCGTCAATCATCGCGGATGGGCTTCGATGCAGAATCGTCTGCCGGACCGTGAAGTTGATGAATCCAATCGGAATCCCCTCAGTTGCTGCGACCAGAAAATGTGAGTTAGCATCACTCACGAGGCGTTCGCAGGTTTTGAGGGCAATTCCAACGTCAATGCCCTCGGTATTATCCAGGACATTGGTGAGGTCTGCCAGCAATTTTCCAATCGCCAGCAAATCAGATTTCGTGGGTGTTCTAATGAGAATATCGTTCATTTCTCTCCGCCATTGGGATTTTGAACTTCAGTTGTCATTTCCATTTTGACATTTGGGCTTGCGCAAATTTTACATTTTGACTGTTGACATCGTTTAAGATTTCTTCAACTTCGAGCTGCCAAAAATTCACATTTTGAGTTGTAATTTTGACTTTCTATGTTGCTGCTTCCCTCAGCCTGTGCATCGCTACTCCTATCCCCTCGTGAGCCCTGAATATGCTGTTTCCCGCCACCAGGACATCGGCGCCCGCTTCAACTATATCCGGTGCATTGTCCGCATTAATCCCTCCGTCCACCTCGAGCTCGGGACGCAGCCCCCTATCATCAAGCATCTTGCGTATATTCGCTATCCTGGGCAGTGTCTCCGGTATGAAGGATTGTCCGCCGAACCCCGGATTAACACTCATAACGAGGACCAGGTCCACATGAGGCAGAAATTCCTCCACTAGGCCCAGGGGAGTAGGCGGATTGATGGATACTCCAGCCCTGGCCCCCAGCTCCTTTATCAACCGGATCGTGGCCTGGACGTGGGGAGAGGCTTCTACATGCACGGTGAGAATATCGGCGCCGGCGTTAACGAAGGCGGAGATGTATCGCTCCGGGTGTTCTATCATCAGGTGGATATCCAGCGGCAGAGTAGTCACCGGACGAATTGAAGACACCACGGGAGCCCCGATGGTGATATTGGGCACGAAATGCCCATCCATGACGTCTACGTGGATATAATCAGCTCCGGCCTCGGCAGCCTCCTGAATCTGCTCGCCCAGGCGGGCAAAATCAGCAGAAAGAATTGAGGGCGCCAGCTTAATCATTCCTAAATTAGCCTCCTGGCTCTCCTGAGTGCCTTCTCTACTTGTTGAGGGGAGGTGCCGCCGGCCACATTCCGGGCGGCTACCGATGATTCCAGAGTTATCTTATAGACATCGCCGCCGAAGAGCGGGGAAAATCTGCGGTATTCCTTCCGGCCCAGTTCCCGGAAGTTCTTGCCTTTGCTCATGGCATATTCGCTAAGTTTCGCTACCACTGCGTGGGCTCCCCGAAATGGCAGGCCTTTCTGCACCAGATAGTCGGCTAGGTCGGTTGCCAACATATAGTCTGATTTCATCGCCTGAGAGATACGCTCGGTGTTCACCTTAATCGTTCTTACCATCCCCGCGGATACCTCCAGGCTGGCGTGCAGCGTGTCCACGGTATCGAAAAGCCCTTCCTTGTCCTCCTGCATATCCCGGTTATAGGCTAAGGGCAGAGATTTCATAGTGGTCAACATGCCCATGAGGTGGCCATACACCCTCCCGGTCTTCCCTCTGGCCAGCTCGGCCGCATCGGGGTTCTTCTTCTGGGGCATTATGCTGCTGCCCGTGGTAAAGGCTTCGCCAATCTCTATGAAGCCGAACTCGCTCGATGACCACAGGATAAGCTCCTCAGCTAGCCTGGAAAGGTGCATCATGGCGATGGCTGCCGCCGCTTCGTATTCTATGACGAAGTCCCTGTCGGAAACGGCGTCCAGGCTATTGTTGCTCACCTTGCTGAAGCCCAGCTGCCGTGCCACGAAACCCCTGTCTACGGGATAGGGAACACCGGCCAGGGCGCCGCTGCCCAGGGGCAGTACATCGGTGCGTCCCAGGCAATGTACAAATCTTTCCTTGTCCCGCTGAAACATCTCGAAATAAGCCAGCACGTGGTGTGCCAGTAAGATAGGCTGGGCTTGCTGCAGGTGAGTGTAGCCGGGCATAATGATATCTTTATTCGCCTCGGCTAGCTCCACCAGCGCCGCTTGCAAAGCCTTTATCTTGTCAATGGTCTTCCCGATTTCCTCCTTGACGAAGAGGCGCAGGTCCAGGGCTATCTGGTCGTTCCGGGAACGGGCGGTATGAAGCCTGCCTGCCACGTCGCCTATCTTGCCAAACAACCCTGCCTCGATGTTCATATGTATATCCTCCAGCTCGGTCTTGAATTGAAACTTCCCTCGCTCGATTCCCTTTCGGATGGAGTTGAGCCCTTTGACTATCGCCTCCGCCTCGCTCCCGGCGATTATCTTCTGCTTTGCCAGCATCCGGGCGTGAGCGATGCTCCCCTCGATATCCTGGCGGTATAGCCGTCGGTCAAAGGGAATAGACGCTGCGTATTCTTGCGCTAGTTTATTACTGTCCGTCATTTCTATCTTCTTCAAGGGAATCGATGCAGGAACTTATTGTTTCCTCGGTATTTCTAATTGCCTGCTTTTTGTCTTTTCCTGGCTAACGCAGCCGGGCAGGCTCGGGCACTCCACTACCCTCTAGCCATTCTCACCGGGATATGAAATAACCTCTCGCATTTACCCTCCTCTGTAATTCTATCAGCACTTTGTCGTTCTGGCCTTCAGCTATTATACCTTGTTTTGCCGCCATTTTTTACAGAATCACCTGCTACGGCGCAGTTGACCTCATAAAGTACATGCGTGACACTTTCCACGTTTGTAAGGGTGGCAGTAACCTGCCCTGTCATTGCCAGCCCCGGCTTGTTGGGGATGCGGCTCACGAGCACGGTCGTTTCGCTGCAATTCTGTGGCGTTGGTTGGCTGACCGTCAGTGAATATCGGGGCATCAATCAGGTATCATGTCCGTGAATACCGTCGCAAGCTATGGTATAATAAGCGCCTGAATCCGATTAGCACCCCGTGCTGATGACTGGGAGGTCATGTGGTTATCGATCTACCAAGTGGAAGGCAAACCTTTGATTATGACTGCGGAGCCAAAGCACTGCAGTTGGTTATGGCTTATTACGGCGTAGATGTTCGTGAAGACGAGCTGCTGGCCGAGCTGCAATGCAACCGCTATGGGACTCCTTTGGGGAATATGATAAGCGTGGCACAGAAATACGGTTTTCAAGTCGGCGGCGACAATGGAGTCTCTCTGAACACCGTGAAGCAATATCTGGGTGCGGAACACCCGGTTATCGTCGTCGTCCAGGCATGGACGGACAGGTATATGACACTAGAGGACTGGAAGGCTGACTACGACCATGGTCATTATGTGATTGTTATTGGCTATGGCGAGGGAATCATAATATTCGAGGATCCGGCGTCTTTTCGAAGAACCTGGATGACAGAAGAGGAATTCCTGGCCCGCTGGCATGATATGGACCCCAGGACCGGGCAGAAGTTTGAATGCTTCGGCATGGTACTGCTGGGAAGACAGCCCGCTGCCAAAGCACTGGAGCATCTAGACTGAGAGGCTGGCCGCTTGCCGGCAACTATAAGCGTCAAGATTGCCGGGGACACCATACTCATCACGCCTCCTGCGAATCCGGCATTGTGCTCCTGGAATACCGGACTCGGTCCGGGCATAGCAGGTTGACAGACCGCAGGATAGCTATATATCATCACCGCAGCCCGATAATCAAAACAGGAGCTATATAAACATGCCGGTCATCCGTACGCCAGACGAGCGTTTTTCCAGGTTGCCCGATTTCCCTTTTGCCCCGCATTACATCGAGGTGAACAGACTGCGCATACATTATGTGGATGAAGGCAAGGGAGAGACCATACTCTGCTTGCATGGCGAGCCCTCATGGTCGTTCCTGTACCGCAAAATGATTGCCGCCATGCATAGAAGGCACCGTGTCATAGCCATGGACTTCATCGGCTTTGGACGGTCGGACAAATTCACCGAGCGGGAGGCGTATAGCTTCAGCATGCACCTGGACACGCTTACGGGCTTCATCAAGGCCATGGATCTCAAGCAGATAACAGTGGTGGTGCAGGACTGGGGTGGGTTGATTGGTCTGGCTGCGGTGGCTCATATGCCGGAGCTTTTCGCCAGGCTAGTCATCATGAATACCTTCCTGCCCACAGGTAAGGAAAGGCTGAGCGAAGCCTTCCTGGCCTGGCGTAAGTATGCCGAGACCCATCCCGATATGCAGATCGGGCGATCCATACTTGGCGGCATGGCCCACGCTGAGACGATTACAGCGGAAATCGTCGCTGGTTATGAGGCACCGTTTCCCGATGTCAGATACAAAGCAGGGGCTGCCATGTGGCCACTCCTCGTCCCGATTAGTCCGGACGACCCCGCTGCCACCGAAATGCAGCACGCCCGGGAGGTCCTGTCGAAGTGGGACAAGCCGGCCCTGGTCATGTTTTCCGATAGAGACCCTATTATGCGCGGCGGCGACAAATTCTTCCGCTCTCTTATACCCACAGCCAAGAACCAGACGGAGACTACAATCAAGGACGCCGGTCACTTTCTTCAAGAAGAAAAGGGCGAGGAAATAGCCCGCCATATACTGGAGTTCATGGAAAGAACGCCAGTTACCTAGTATTTCAGCAGGCTTTATGGCTGAGGCTTAGTATGATTCCGAAGCAATGGTACGTGGTTATGGACTCCACCCAGATTGGAGACAGACCGGTGGGTGCGGTCAGGATGGGAGAGAAGCTCGTCTTCTGGCGGAATAACCGCGGGAAGGTGAACTGCCTTCGCGATAAATGTGTCCACCGGGGCGTGCAGCTCAGCAAGGGTAAGGTAATCGGAGACCATATCCAATGTCCTTTTCACGGGCTGGAATATGATTCCTGCGGAAAGGTTACGGTCATACCGGCCAATGGTAGAAATACTCCTGTCCCTGACCGCTTTCAGGTCTTGAGCTACCCCACCTATGAGGAACACAGCTTTATCTGGATCTGGTGGGGCGAAAACCCTCCCGAAGACCTGCAGCCTCCCCGGTTCTTCGCAGATATTGACGACAGCCTATCCTATGGCCGGGCTTATGATCACTGGAATGCCCACTACTCACGGGTCGTCGAAAACCAGCTTGATGCTGCCCACCTTCCCTTTGTCCACTACAACACAATCGGACGTGGCAACCGCACAATAGTAGACGGGCCGTTATTTCAATGGTTGGACGGGGATATGTTCTATGTCTTTGTTCATAACCGGCTTGAAGATGGCACTCGACCTCTGAAACCTGAGCGGATGCCCACCCCGGATCCGGTCAAAGACTTCAAGCTGGAGTTTATCTTCCCTAACCTCTGGCAGAACTATATTAGCGAGAAGGTACGAGTTATGGTTGCCTTCGTTCCGGTGAACGAAGAGAATACCATTCTCTATCTGCGGTTCTATCAGAAGTTCATGCGTGTACCTGTATTGGGGAAATTGATAACGCGCTTATCTGCGCCCTTTAACCTGATTATTACCCATCAGGATAGAAGGGTCGTGGTTACGCAGCAACCTAAGGCATCGGCCCTGCAAATTGGGGAGCAATTATTTCAAGCCGACCGGCCTATAATCGAATACAGAAGGCGCCGGCAGGAGCTCATGGAAAAGCCTCGCCAGTAATTTGGGAGAGGGATAGCCTCAGGATTTTCAAGCCATATATATCCATCAGACCTGCTACAAATCAGATATCATGATCCCCCCGACTACCAAGGGATATGCTAAGATGGCAGGAATGGCCCTCCCAGTGTGGCGTCATTTTAGCGGTATCTTGCGCAAAGAGTGACCATGTCTCCGACAAGATTCATCAAGGATGTACTGAATATGTTTTCAAGGATCGATAGACTATTGCGGCAGTGAAGGAACCCAGTGAATTTGCACTTCCTAACATGGAAGTGGGTCAATCTACAGGCAAACTAGACAGGCGATATGACATAGACTGGTTACGTTTGATGGCGGTGTTTCTCCTTTTCTTCTTCCATGCCGCCTGTATTTTCCATCCCTGGAGTGATTTTTACATTAAGAATGACCAAATGAGTCCCGCACTAACCTATATCTTTGTCTGGGCGGTGGGTCACTGGCATATGAGCCTGTTTTTCCTGCTGGCGGGCGCCTCTACATACTATGCGTTACAGAAACGGAGCGGTGTTGAGTACATCAGGGAGCGCTTGAAGCGACTTTTCATCCCTTTAATATTCGGGACGCTGGTGCTCATTCCCCCGATATCATATCTCGGACTGCTCAACCATTCGGGCTATTCCCAATCCTTCATCGCCTGGGTCCCCAACTTTTTCCACCTGCAGACTGCCGATTTGGATGGTTTCTTTCTGGGAGGACTCACTGTGGGACACCTGTGGTTCATTCTTCATCTTTTCGTGTATTCGTTGATAGCACTACCTCTTTTCCTTTATTTCAACCGTGATGCAGGGCGACGATGGACCGAACGGATAGCCACTGTATTGATGAAACCCGCTGTGCTTTTCCTGTTATTTCCCGCACTGCTAGTACTGATCAGCAAATTTCCCTGGGTCCTCGGCGGGAATCCCCTGTTTTATATTACATTCTTTATCCTCGGCTTCATACTGATGTCCGACCAGCGTTTAATGGACAAGATAGACAGGTACAGGCTTATACTGCTGCTCCTGGGAGTCGTGCCCCTGGCAGGCTTCATCGTTATGAGCGCCACGAACTCGTGGCCTGCAAATATCCCGGAATGGGCCGACGGTATTATGGATGCGTATAGAAATGCATTCGTTCCCTGGTTCTTTATACCCGCATTACTAGCCTATGGAAGACGCTTTCTGAACTTCACCAACAGGTTTCTCAAATACTTCGCCGAAGGGGCATATCCGATATACATCCTGCACCAGACCATTATCGTCATAATCGCCTTCTTCGTGGTCCAGTGGGGTCTTGGTGTTGGAGCCAAGTATGCAATTATCGTAGCACTCGCTTTTGCGGGGACTATCCTTGCCTATGATATCCTGGTCAGGCGAACCAATATCACCCGTTTTCTATTCGGTATGAAGCTTCAAGGAAAGAATTCCAGGGATACCATACCAATTAGACCCACTACAAATCAGGTATGAAGTGCCCGGAATACCAGGTGAGAAAGGAGGTAATCCTCGAAAGGGCAATGGACAATACTGACAGTTGTTGGACTTCAGCAGAGCGACGCGAAGTAAGAGCGAATATTTTCATCCGTACCTAAACCGCCCCTTGTCTGGCGCACTGTTATCATACAACTAAGGTCAGAGAGGCCTACCAAGGGAGGACAATATGGCGAAACAAGATTTATCGGTAATAGGAATGTGGAAGCTCATGTCCTTCGAAGCCCAGTACGATGATGGCACATTGACTTATCCGTTTGGAAAGGATGTCGGCGGGCTGATTATGATTGATGCCAGGGGTTATTTCTCAGTGCATGTGATGGATATGAAGCGCCCATCTTTCAAGAGTGCCGACCCGCGCGGCGGCACGACAGAGGAAGTAAAAACGGCTTTTGAGAACTATATTGGATATTATGGGACTTTCGACCTGGATGAGATAAAGGGACTGATCATCTTTCATGTCAAGGGGGCCTGGCTGCCAAATTGGATAGGCAGTGACCAAATAAGATATTGCACATTAGACGGAAACCGCCTGACCATCAGTACAGCATCCACGCTCTTTGGTGGCAAGAAGGGAGTCGGGAAGCTTATTTGGGAACGTGTGAGCTAATCTGTGAAATTCCAGGAACACCACACCAGTAGGGGCTCGTACAAGTCAGGAACTGTTTCCTTAGGATACGACGTCGCGAAATAGAATTGAGGTCGAAAGCAGGGAGGTTGAATTTTCGCTAACGGTCGAACTTGAATATGCCGATACCCACGCAGGCAGCAGGCCTGTTTACCGGGTCATTTCAAACTGCCAGAAGAACGTCTAGCCAGAAAAAAGAATGCCCGAGTGACCTCGCTTTTTTCACCTGCTATCGTCGGGCCTTGTCTTCAGCCTACCTTGCGCCGCTCGCCGCCAGCACCTTTCAGCTTCCCCCAGGCCCAACTCATGTGTCAGGTTTCTGTCTGGCTACTCGGGACAATCTCAATAGTAGCACATATATAGAGTAGTCGTCAACTCCCCATACGTACCAGGATGTTGGTGCCAGCTTCCCGGCATTGGCAATCCCAGGGATACCATACCGACTAGGCCCGCTACAAATCAGGTATTATCTCGCTAGGGCGTCCAGGAAGTCGCGCAAAGGAGTATTGACAATTTCTTGGGTAGATGTATAATGCTACTTAAGAGCAGTTTTTCCAGGAAGACCCTATACAAGAAGGGTAACTATATCAGATAGTAGTTCAAGACTAACATAACCCGGGTGGTCAAGTATGCGTGTCAGAGAGTTGCGGTGGTTTCCACGATGCTCAAGGCTGCATATAGAAATGTGAACCGGACTCTTTGGAGTATCTGAATCTTGAGATTCGGAGTTTGTTGGGGCCGGCCCCCGATGAAACGGGGGCGACTCCAAGAACATGGAGGTGAAGTATGAAGGTAATACCTGGTTCGAGGAAACACCATTACGTGGTGAGAGCTAGCATTTTTTTGATCACGGCAGCCTTGGTTTGGGCAATGATAGGCTGTGATGGAACCGACGGTCCTACTGCGTACGAACTCACCATCTCGAGCACTGGTGGAGGCAATGTGACCATCCCTGGCGAGGGGAATTTCACCTGTGGCGAAGGAACATCCCACGTCTTGCTTGCGACCCCAGATGAAGGTTATCGTTTTGTCAGCTGGACAGGTGATGTGGGTACCGTTGTCGATGTAAACGATGCCTCAACTCGGATCCGAATGGACGGCAGGTACTCGATAACGGCTGAGTTCGAAGAGATACCGGAGTACGACCTGACGGTCTCGGCCACTGACGGAGGGTGGGTAATCAAGCCTGGAGAAGGAACGTTCACACGCGATGGCGGGACGGTGGTCAACCTGGTGGCACATGAACAGGTCGGCTACGGGTTTGCCAACTGGACCGGTGATGTTAGCACCATTGCTGACGTTAACGCGGCTAGCACTACGATCACCATGAACGGTAACTACTCCATAACGGCCAACTTCGAGGAAGAAGAGCCAGTGACTATCACGGACTCCAATCTGGAAGCAGCCCTAAGGGCAGCCATCGGTATACCCGACCGTTCCATCTACCCTTCAGATTTGAAAAGGCTCACCTCGCCGCTTCATGCAGAGCAAAGGAACATCGCCGACCTTACAGGACTGGAGTACTGCACCGGCCTGACCAGCCTATACCTTTATGATAATCGGATAGACGATATCTCGCCTGTGGCTAACCTCACCAGCCTCGAATACCTCGACCTTTCGGGTAACCAGATAGAGGACATCTCGCCTCTGGCCAGCCTCACCGATCTGACGCAGCTCAACCTTTCGGTCAATGAGATAGAGGACATCTCGCCTGTGGCCAGCCTCACCAGTCTGACACAGGTCAACCTTTCGGTCAACGAGATAGAGGACATCTCGCCTGTGGCCAGCCTCACCAGTCTGACACAGCTCAACCTTTCGGCTAACGAGATAGAGGACATCTCGTTTCTGGCCAGCCTCACCAGCCTCACATACCTCTACCTTTCGAGTAACCAGATAGAGGATATCTCGGCTCTGGCCAGCCTCACGAGTCTGAGAGACCTGTCCCTTGGGGGTAACCAGATAGAGGATATCTCGGCCCTGGCCAGCCTCACGAGTCTGAGAGACCTGTCCCTTGGGGACAACCAGATAAGCGGTGTCTCGGCTCTGGCTAACCTCGCGAGCCTGGACTTGCTCAACCTTTCGGATAACCAGATAGTTGATATAGAGCCCTTGGTCGACAATCCAGGGCTTACGCAGGGAGACAAGGTATATTTGTCGAACAATCCCCTGAGCTCCACTTCTACCGACACATATATCCCTCAGCTGAAAGCGAGAGGCGTGATTGTTGAGTATTAGAGCTCGGACGGTTGAGCCAGGGCCGTAGTATCCCTGTCAAGGAGGCATTGCATACTAGCCTGAAAAGTTGCTGGACAAAGTAGCGTTCTGTCGGTTCATCATGTTATTAGCTTCATTTCATGTTATACTTGAAGTGGGTTTGATGGCTACAACGCGATGGGGCAGCCGTGAACAGCCAAACTCATGGTTTCGAAGTAGGTAGTTTTCAATGCATAGCCGTCAGCGACGGCACTCACACATACGCACCTCCCGCCTTCCCTACACCTGCCGTATTCCTTTTCGCCAACGCGCCAAGAGGACTCCTTGAGCAGGTGCTTCGCAAACATAGCCTAGAGCTGGAACAGTGGCGGGAGTGGGTGAGTCCCTACATCTGTCTTGTGATCAACACGGGTGAGCATCGTGTGCTGGTAGATACCGGGGCTAATGGTCTCGGCCCCAACACAGGAAATCTCCTGGGGAACCTCAAAACTGAGGGGATTGAGCCTGAAGACATAGACACCATAATCCTCACGCACGGACACCCAGATCATATCGGTGGGAACACTGATAGTGAAGGCAAGCTGGCTTTCCCCAATGCCCGGTACTTCATGTGGAAAGCTGAGTGGGATTTTTGGAACTCAGAAGAGGCGGTACTGAAACTGGAGGAGCACGCCCGAGCAGTCCTTGTAGGATATGCACGCAAGAATCTCCCGCCGATTCAAGGCCAGCTTCATCTCATCGACCGTGAAACCGAAATCTTGCCCGGCATACAGGCCATCACTGCACCGGGGCACACACCGGGACACATGGCACTTGCCGTTTTCTCTGAAGGCAAGCAGTTGCTGTGCATCTCCGATGCCGTGCTCCATCCTATCCACTTGGAGCGACCAGAGTGGCATGCGGTGGTCGATTTAGATCCCGAGCAAGTCGAGGCTACGAGGCACAGGATTCTCAGCAGGGCTGCAACCAAGAACGCTCTGGTGCTTGCTTTTCACTTCCCATTCCCAGGGCTCGGTCACGTTAGTCAGAATGGGGATACGTGGCAATGGGAGCCTATTGGCTCTTCCAGCTAGAAAATCCTTGCAGTGGAATTCCGGGCTGATGCCTCACCTCCACAACTATTGGGGCGTTGCATCTTCTAACAGTTCATTATCAGATGTAATCAAGCAGTAGAAAGTTATCCAAGAAGATTGCGGATTGTGCAGCTCAAAGTCAGCAAGTTCCAGGGACAGCATACCGATCAGGCCTGCTACAAATCAGGCATCATGCCCCAGAATGTCAAGTAAGGATGCTCAGGCCGCAGAAAAGAATACCCCGAGTAACCTTGCTTAGTTTACCTGCTGTCGTCCGGCCTGGCCTTTAACTTACCTTGTGCTGGCCACTACCTGCACCTTTCAGCTTTCACCAGACCCAACTCTCATGCCGGGTCGCTGTTCGGCTACTCGGGACAATCCTCATACTAGCACATATATAGAGCAGTTGTCAACTCCCCATACGTACCAGGACTTTAGTGCGGGGCTTAGGGATGGGCGGATTCCAAGGACACCATACCAATCAGGCCTACTACAAATTAGCCACTTCGCCCCCAATACGACGCGTGATGTTTTCTATTCCCGGAGGTCTTGCTTGTCAGCCCAGGAGGAAAGCTCTTATTTCTTCAGCGAACTGGCGGCTCCGCGCGAAAATAGCGTTGTGCCCCAGATTCGGATACAGGACCAGCCTGGCATTGGGTATTTTGTTGGCAGTTTCGCGGACAGGATAGAAGAAATCTTCCTCACCGCCAATCACCAGGGTATCTGCCTTAATCCTTTCCAGCTGGTCACCCAGGTCATGGCGGTCCTCTGCTTCAATTTCCACAATCCCGTCCGAAGGGTTGGTAGGGATGATGAGAGGCCCCATCAGTCCCATGAACCATTTGAAAACGTGTTTCGCGATGCCCTTCCGGATGACGGCCGTACCCAGTAATGCCGATGCTGCCGCCCGCTTGCGCTTTCGTGCGAGTTCTGCCACTTTCATCTGTAGTTCTCTGGCTTGCTCAGTCAGACGGAAACCTGTCATGGCAAGGACGAGACGCCTCACCAGGTCGGGATGGTCAATCGCAAAGTGCTGGGCTATTGCCCCTCCTGTGGAGACGCCGATTATGTCCACCATAGCACCCAGCTCGTTCTTAATCATGACAGCGTAATCATCCGACATGTCCCTTAGTGAATATCCCGGGGGCAGAGCAGGTCTCCTGCTTACAATGTAGATCCTACGGTCATTTGTGAGCCCCCTTAGATAGCCGGTGGCCATTCGCAGCATAATGCCGGAGGGCGGTTTGTGCCGAAAGTCCAGTCCGTCGAATACAACGACGTTACGCGTGCCGCTCCCGATACAGGCATACGGGAGTCCGTTGGCGGAATAGCCAGTTGTTGCTCTTTGTCTGGCCATCTTAGTCCCCCATTATACAGAAAGCGTTGTGACTGGGTATAGAATTCCAGGGGAACCATAGCAATCAGGCTTATTGTGGGGGAAACCTGTCCCAGAAGGTTCAACGCCCTTTCTCGGGCCTGTGATGTGCATTCTAGCGTAAATCCCAGGTCAGCGCCCTTCAACAAGGTAGAGGATCAGATCTGCTACGAATCAGGCTTTATGACCCTGGAATCAGAATGTCGTATAATGGGTGCAGATAAATCCGGCGTGAGAAACCTACGCAAGCGCCAAGTACCGGAAAGGAAGGTTACATCTATGAGAGTAGCAATCATCGGAGCAAGCGGCCAGATTGGAGCATTCATTCGTGATGAAGCACTGGCGCGGGGGCACCAGGTAACTGCAATCGTGCGCCATCCTGAGAAGATAACTGTGCGGAACCCTCGCCTTCATGTTGTGAAAGCCGACATTCTCAAAGATAGGGTTGACGAACTCGTGAAAGATCATGACGCCGTCATAAGTGCCTATAATCCCGGCTGGAGCAATCCTGACATCTATAATGAGCAAATTGAGGGTTACAAGGCGATTATCAGTGGGGTTAAGAGGTCGGGAATCAAGAGACTGCTGGTCGTCGGTGGGGCAGGAACTCTTGAAGTCGCCCCTGGCGTGCAGGTTCTCGATACGGCGACTTTCCCGGAGCAGGTGAAAAAAGGAGTGCTGGCAACCAGGGAAACACTTTACATGCTAAGAGAAGAGAAGGAACTTGAGTGGACATTCTTGAGCCCGCCAGCCTCAATCGCCCCCGGAGAGCGGACGGGGCATTACCGGGTCGGGAAAGACCAGCTCCTTAAGAACGAAGAGGGCGAAAGCAAAATCTCCACGCAGGACTATGCCGTTGCCATGCTCGAGGAACTGGAGAATCCGCAGCACATTCGCGAACGATTCACTGTCGCCTACTGAATTCCAGGGACACCATACCAATCTGGCCTGCTACAAATCAGGCACGATGTCGCCAGAATGCAGGAAAGTGTTTACGGCATCGAATGTAAGATACTCGTGTTTGAAGATTCTTCAGTGCAGGTGTACACTAGGTAATCGAGTGTAGAGTAGAGGTGTCTCTCATGAAATCTTTGATAGTATATGACTCAGTCTACGGGAATACGGAGAAGATCGCCAGCGCTATTGCTGAAGCTATTACCGCGTTCGGTGAGGTCGGGGTACTGCCGGCCCGCGAGGTGAATCCCTCTGAACTGGCATCTATTGACCTTCTCATTGTAGGTTCGCCGACCCATGGGGGCAGGCCAACGCCGGCGGTCCAAGGCCTACTTAACAAGGTGACCCAGCCGTCACTTAAAGGTATTAACGTAGCTGCCTTCGATACCAGAAGCCAGGCGAAGCTCGCCAGGGTGTTCGGAAATGCGGCTGGACGCATCGCAGGCCACCTGAAAAGAAAGGGTGGTGTTCTCGTCGTCTCTCCCGAAGGTTTCTTCGTTACAGCCACTAAGGGTCCGCTGAAGGAAGGGGAACTGGAGCGGGCCGGTGCGTGGGCCAGAGG
>SMTZ1_10003764_pt1 | contig 51031 bp, 35 predicted proteins | sample DeeMarSWOR136_30_FD_25667 | JGI IMG/M metagenome (IMG submission 25667) | reverse complement strand
TTAAGATCGCTTTGAGAAATATCCGGAAGCACCCGGGCTATTCCGTCATCAATATTGCCGGGCTGGCTATCGGGCTGGCCTGCTGCCTGTTCATCTTGATCTGGGTCCTGGATGAGCTGAGCTATGACAAATTCCATGAGAACTCTCCCTATCTCTACAGGGTCGAAGAGAATCAATATTATTCGGGCCGGGTCTATCATGTCACAGTCACGCCCTATCCGCTGGCGCCGGCGCTCAAACAGGACTTCCCTGAAATTATTGAAGCCACCCAGTATGTGGGAGTGGGGGGGCAGCTGTTGCGGTATGGAGAAAAGGCTTTTTTCGAAACCGGGATCAAGGCTGTTGCTCCAGCCTTTTTTCGTATGTTCACTTTTCCTTTTGTCAAAGGTGACAGCGCCTCAGCACTGGATGATCCCTTTTCCCTGGTTATCTCGGAAGAGATAGCGGAAAAGTATTTTGGAGAGGAGGATCCTATCGGCAAGGCCTTTTCAATCAATAACAGGTATGACATGAAGGTTACGGGGGTTATGAAAGATGTCCCCCATAATTCCTACCTCCAGTTCAATATAGTGATCCCTTATGCCTTGTTGGAAAAAGTAGGGGCGGTCAATGACAGCATGGGTTCCAATTCCATATTCACCTTTGTCCAGCTTCAGAAAGGCGCTTCTCTCCAACAGGTCAATGAGAAGATACGCGGATTCATCAAGAAGCACGTCCCGGATTCTGTCACCGAGCTTGAGCTGGCCCTGTATCCGCGGATTCATCTCCACCAGTATTTCGGCTACGGGAGAGATATGGGACAAATCAAATATGTTTATATGTTCTCTGTCATAGCGCTGTTTGTCCTGTTGATTGCCTGTATCAATTTTATGAATCTGTCCACTGCCCGGTCAGCCAACCGAGCCAGGGAAGTCGGGGTGAGAAAAGTGGCCGGTGCACTCAAAAGCCATATCATCCAGCAATTCTACGGCGAATCAGTCATCTATGCGTTCATTGCTCTGGCTTTCGCAATGATCATAGTTGTGCTTTTAATGTCTCCGTTTAATAATCTTTCCGGAAAGGAGCTGTCATTAGGAATCCTCGGCAGCGGGATGATTCTTGCCGGATTCATCGGAGTCACACTGTTTACAGGTCTTGTGGCGGGCAGCTACCCGGCGCTTTTTCTCTCTTCTTTTCAACCGGTCAGGGTGATAAAGGGAAGCTTGAAGTCCGGGACAGGAAGTACTCTGTTCAGAAGGATACTTGTTGTCATCCAGTTTGCGCTTTCCGTTTTCTTGATCATCGGGACTGTGGTTGTCTATAACCAGCTCCAGTACATGAAAAAAAGAGATGTTGGGTTTAAAAGGGAAAACATGGTGTATATTCCGATGAGAGGACAAACCGGGAGATTTTACACCGCGCTCAAGGATGCCTTGGCCAGGGATTCTCGAATTCTGGGTGTGACGGGATCGTCTCATTTGCCTTCTCAAATCGGGAGTAATTCCAGCGGTGCGGACTGGGACGGGAAAGACCAGGACCAGGTTGTGTTGATCGGCATGAGTAGTGTGGATTATGGCTACATTGAAACCACCGGGATTGAACTGACAGAGGGAAGAAGTTTTTCCAGAGAATACGGCACAGACCAGACAGAGGCCTTTATCGTCAATGAAGAAGTGGCGAAACTCATGGGAAAAGAGTCTGTAGTGGGAGAAAGATTTTCCTTTGCTGGCCGAGAGGGCAGAATTATCGGCGTGATGAAGAATTTTCATTTTGAGTCTTTCCGGAATAAGATCGAACCCCTGGCCGTATACATGCGGCCGCCTGATCAGGGATTTAGCTACACCCTGTTCAGGATCCCGCCAGAGAACATATCAGCCTCCTTGGATTTTGTGAGGGAGACCTGGCAGAAGGTTATCCCGGACTTTCCGTTCGAATACAGGTTCCTGGTCGATGATTTTGAATATTACTACAGGTCAGAGGAAAGGATGGGAGACCTCCTCAAGTATTTTTCGATCCTCGCGGTGTTTATTGCCTGCCTGGGCCTGTTCGGGCTGGCCTCGTTTACCGCAGAACAGAGGACTAAGGAGATCGGGATCCGCAAGGTGCTCGGAGCTTCAGCGCCACAGATCACGCTGCTGCTGTGCAGGGAATTCTTTGTTCTGGTCTTGCTGGCCAACATCATTTCCTGGCCTGTGGCCTATTTTGTCATGAAGAACTGGCTCCAGGATTTTGCCTACCGGACCGGTCTCGGAGCGTTCACCTTTGTCCTGACCATGGTGCTGGCCTTGATCATTGCCCTGCTGACAGTCAGCTTTCAAGCCGTCAAGGCGGCTGTCGCCAACCCCGTGGATGCTCTGAAATACGAATAGAAAAGGGATCGCGTCTTAACATTTGACATTTTAAAAATTGAGGACAGCTAAAGGGGCCGCATCTTAACATTCGACGTTTCGGACAAAAGAAAGGATTCTTTTTTTATATGAGATTTCCACACTGCACTGGTAACGAAATGATGTTGAGATTGCCACGTCCCTAATGACGATTTGAACTTCCGGAGAGTGACTCTAAATGCTGCTGAGTTCCTTGCCTTAGAGCGAATTCTCTTTCTTTCAGCAGGGGATAATAAAATATAAACCTATTGAGTACCGAATGTTTTTCAGCTAAATTCATCCCTTGACCTCTTTTTTTGGAATAGAGAAAATCATTGATAATGGCCACGCAGACTGTTATTGAAATGGAAGGAGTGGGCTCTGTCCTTTTCGAGCGCAGCAAACGGGCCAAGCACTTGGTCATAACGGTAAAGGCGGTCACCGGGGTCCGAGTCGCTGTTCCCTACGGAGTATCTCTGGAAAAAGCCGAGCGTATCGTCCATCAAAAGACAGCCTGGATCCAGAAACAGCAGGCTAAGATTCGGAGGGTCAGGCGGAAATATGGAGCACTTTTGTCTGATTCCCGCCGGCTGAGCAAGGCGTCTTCAAGAAGAAAGTTGGCCAGCCGGCTCAACGACCTGGCCGCGAATTACGGATTCGAATACAACAGGGTCTTTTTCCGCAATCAAAGAACACGATGGGGGAGCTGTTCCGCCAAAAATAATATCAACCTGAATTTGAAGCTGGCCCTGCTCCCGGATGAATTGATCGATTACGTGATCCTCCACGAGCTCCTTCATACCCGAATAAAGAACCACAGCCATAAGTTCTGGGCGGAGATGGACCGGATGGTCGGAGATGCAAAGAAGTATGCGAAGCAGTTGAAAGAATACGGCCTGGGATTGTAGTTAGATTCTACTTTTTATCGAAGCGCAGGTTCCTGACTCGGCCCCCGCTCAACCTGAATCCTGTGATGCGGTTTTCCCTGTCCCGGCTGAATCGGACCTGCCTGAAAAACCATTGCTCCCCTAAGAACATGTCTTTTTTGGTCGGGTTGAGCTGAATGTCATCATGGCGCCGGTGCTGGGCGGTGAGTTTTCCGTCCACGACGGCCAGCGTGTATGTTGTGCCCAGCTCATCACTGTAAAAATCCCCTGTGTACTCCTTGAGCTGCTGGGCATCGAGCTCCACCTGCTTAAATTTCTCTCCAATCATGACATTGTCACCCTGGGTGAATACCAGCTGGGTCACATCACCCACATTGTTCAGTCGAAAAGTCAATGTCGCGCCCCTGTTCCTGATGGAAAATTCGGTGTCTGACTCGGGGACCAGGCTGACCTTAGGCCCTCCGTCCTGCTGCAGGATCAGCTGGTTGTTCTCTTTGACAAAGGTCATTATCAGCCCGGGTTCAAAATAATACCTGCCTGCGAATGTGTCGTACAAGGCTGTGTTGGGCTCCACCTCTCTCTGTTCAGCCTGTTGGGCCGGAGGCTGCTCCTCTTTTATCACATCCGAGAGATAGATATCCGCCACCTGCCTGGCTATCCGCGAGGTGTTGAATGAGCCCAGGTTGCTGAGGACGACAACCGCAAATCTCTGTTCGGGGAAGAGGACGATATGACTCCGGTAGCCTGCGTCGCCTCCGCTGTGGGAGACCGTTCTCAGTCCCTTGTGCTCGCCGATAACCAATCCAAAAGCGTAACTGATCGTTTTTCCGTTATTGAGAACTCCCTGCTCCTGCATTTGTTCGATGATCTCTCTGCCTCCCACGCGCCCGTCTTCAAAGTTTTTTACCCATTTGGCCAGGTCTTCTGCTGTCGTAAACAGGCTTGTCGCCCCCACATTGGCGTAGTTCAGCCGTCTTTTCTTGAAGCTGTTTTCTTTCACCGGCACATAGGAATAAGCTCTGTTTTTAACGATTCTTTCGTGGTCATCATAGAATTGGGTGTCGGACATGCCGAGCGGATTGAAAATATTCTCCTCGGTCCATTCCCGGAAAGATAGGGTGAAACCCGTGTTGCAGTAGAGATACTGTTCGCCCGGCTCAAAATTCAGCTCCTTCTGGTTGCGGACCATCTTCAGGATATGTTCCCTGGTGATCACGTCATCAAGCCTCCAGCCGGCGACTGCCAGCAGCTCCCACTGGTCGCGCATCCCGCTTATGTGATGGATGAGATGCCAAATGGTGATGGTTTTTCCAAAATCAGGCACTTCGGGCAGGTACCTGCGGATATCATCGTCCAGTTTCAGCTTGCCTTGCTCAGCCAGCATGGCTGCGGCAAAGGCGGTAAATTGTTTGGATACCGAGGCCACGTGGAAAACGGTGGAGGAAGTGATGGGAATATCATATTCCAAGTTGGCGCTTCCGTATCCATTCTTGTAGATGACCTCTCCGTCTTTGATAACCGCCAGCGAGGCGCCGGGTGAATCCGGCTTGTCCCAGGAGGAAAAGAGTTTGTCCACTTGGGTGGCCCGGGCTTCATTATCATATCTCAAAATGTTATTTTTGCAGGCTGTGCCTGAAACCATCAGACCGATAAGCAAAAAGGAAATCAGAATATACAGAGCTTTATTCATATCTCTCTCCTTAGCGGTTTTGGGTTGAATTGAGTTGTTTGCGTTGAAAAGAACAGAGTCCCAAAGCATTTTCTAAGTTTTTGAGTTATTATATTGAAACTTTTTTGATCAACGGTCAATTATTATTTATAAAAAGCCTTTGGAAATGATATTTTTTTGACTGCTCAAAATATCCGTCCATGAAAAAAGATGCTAGAAAGGGTATGATATCCCTGAATTCCCAGGACCATGGAGGTTGACGATTGGTTGGTTGGGTGATTAACAGCTCAACATCAACAGGGAGGGGATTATGAATCAGTTTAATCGGTTATGGCTAGCTATGGCTATGCTATTCTCTTTATACTTTGTGGCTTTAGTTCCCCAGGTTGTTGGCTCAACTCAAGCCCAGGCGCCGGACACGCCGGCCGGCAAAAAGCTGGCTGAGTTTCTCGAAGTGGTGGGCTCCGGAGATGTGCAGAGGATGAAGACGTTCGCTGAGAGCTTTGCGGTTTCCTTTCTGGAGAAGATCCCGGCTGAGGACCATGTCCGCTTTTTCCAGCAGGTTCATCAGCGCTCCGGAGGCCTGGACATTGTGAAGGTGGAGGAAGACTCGGATCATGAGCTGTCCGCCCTTCTCAAATGCAAAAATTCCTCCGGTTTAAGGTTTTTCGCCATCCGGACAGAGACAAAGCTCCCTTTCGCTGTCGTCGATATAAGCTTTGGGATGGCTGAAGAGCAGGCGGATGAAAAGGCTCCGCCTCCTCCCACAGAGTCCGAGGCATTTGACCCGGATGCTGTGGTCAAGGGAAAACTGGGAATGGCCCTCGATAAGTACCTGAAGGAGGAGATGGAAAAAGGATTCTCAGGCGCTATCCTGGTGGCCAGAGCCGGAGAGAAAATTCTCCACAGAGGCTACGGCTGGGCAGTGAGAGAACGCCGGATCCCGGTGACGACAAAGACCGTTTTCGATATCGGGTCGATATCCAAGCCATTCACGGCGACAGCGGTGATGAAGCTGGAGCAGGAGGGCAAACTCAAGGTCACCGATCCCATCACCCGGTTTTTCGATAATGTCCCTGAGGATAAGAAGTCCATCACCATCCACCAGCTGTTGATTCATTCAGCCGGCCTCGGCGAGTACCATGATACCAAAGGAGACTTTGAAAAGATGACCCGGGATGAAGCCGTCCAGCATATCTTCGATCATGAGCTCAAATTCAAGCCAGGCGAGGGCAATGCCTATTCGAACTCCGGATTCACCCTGCTGGCTGTAATCGTGGAAAAGGTCTCCGGAAAGCCGTTCAAAGCTTTCCTCAAGGAGCAGGTGCTCGACCCGGCAGGTATGTCCAGCACAGGTTTCTACCGCAATCCCGCCTGGAAAAAAGAGAACGTGGCCTGCGGCTACAACGCACGGAAGCTGGGCGAAGACAACTCACCACTGACCTGGCCGGAGATCACCTGGGCCCTTCTGGGAAACGGGGGATTGGTCTCTTCAGCCGGCGACCTGTTCAGGTTTCATCAAGCCCTGAAAGGAAACGCTATTCTCTCCCGGGAGACGAAAGAGAAGTCCTGCACCGGGCACATTGATGTCGGCGAGGGAGCCATGATGGGCTATGGCTGGGGAATCCGTCAGACCGAACACGGGAAGAGGGTGAGCCATGGCGGGGCGAATGATTTCGGCTTCCGGGCCATGTTCATCAGATACCTGGATGAGGATGTGGTCATAGTGGTCACAACCAATGCCGGCCGTGCTGTGGACATCCGCAGCCTTGCGCAAAAAATTGCTGACCTTATTTTCAAGAATAACTAGAATTTTCCCGGTTAAGGCCAGTCAGGGAATCATTCTTTTGAGGCCCACTGGATGAAGGCGGCGATGTCTTTCTTGAATTTCTGATGTGAAGCCTTGTGGATGTACATCATATGCCCGGCCTCGTAATAGCCCATCCTCACCCGTCCCTTGAACTCGTTGTTCAATCCGATGTGAGCAAAGGTGTATTCGGTCCCGAAATAGGGAGTGGCTCCGTCGTAGTAGCCGTTGGTACAGAAGACCTTGAGGTATTGATTCTCGCTCAGCGCCCGGCGAAGTGTCTCGGCCAGATTCAGGCTGGGAGTCCTGCCCCGACCAATGCTCCAGTTCCAGGGCCGGACATTGCCGTAGATGTTGTAAGGGATGTCGGTCTTATACTTCAACTCTGTGCGTACATAGTTTTTAAAGGTGGACGAAAAAGCTCCCATGATTGCATCGCTGCTCGGGTCTGACTCGTAAGTTTCTCCGGCCGAGTCCACATCTCTTCCCTTGAACCGGCCGTCGAGCCTTCCGATCGTCCGGTGTTCTTCCCGGAGGAGTTCTTTGGCGTAGCGGCGAAGCTCGATGCGCAGGTTGGTTTTCTCGATATAGCCGGGGGAGAGACCGGTGTAGCGGGATAATTTTTTGATGATTTCCTGTTTCTCTGCCTGGTGAAGCTCGTTTCCTTTGAGGAGTGCCAGGGCGTATTCATTCAAGGCGAATTTTTCGACTTCGTCCAAGACCTCCCTCAGTTTTTTGGCTTGAAGGTCGGAAGGGAGTTTTTTATGGTACCAGGCCGTAGCCGAGTAGGTGGGGAGAAACAGAAAATAGGGTGTGTCGTTTCCGGGAAGAAAGGAGATAGTCTGGAAATCCAGCACTGCCGAGACGAGGATGATGCCGTTCAGGAACATGCCCAAGCTTCGTCCCTGGAGAAAGCCTGACAGCCCGGCTGCCCGGGTCGTCCCGTAGCTTTCACCGAGCACGAACTTGGGTGAAGCCCAGCGCTCGTTCTTGGTGATGTAGAGACGGATGAACTCGCCCACTGATTCCACGTCTTCGTTCACACCATGGAAATCACTGGGGTTCACTCCCTTCTCAGCCCGGCTGTATCCGGTGGAAACCGGGTCGATCATGACTATATCCGTCACATCCAAGAGGGTGTTTTCGTTAACCTCAAGCCTGTAAGGAAGGGGAGATGAAAAGCCCTCATCGTTCATCAGGACCTTTTTCGGGCCGAGGGCTCCCATGTGCAGCCAGACCGAAGAGGATCCCGGCCCTCCGTTGAAAGCAAAAGTCACCGGGCGCTGGCTCATGTCTGTGACGCCGTCTTTGGTGTAAGCGATGTAGAAAACTTTGGCCAACGGCTTGCCGTCTTCCCTTTCAAGCTGCATGTATCCAGCCGTAGCCGTGTACCTCAGCTCTTTTCCGTTGAGGCGGATTGCATGATGGGTGACAGAAACATCAGGGTCAGATGATTGAGGCGGTGCCTGTTTCTGGGGAGTCTCCTTGGCTGAGAAGCCGGGAACCTGAGAGATAAAAATGACAATTAAAAAAAGATAGATACTTCTTTTGAGCATTTTACTCCCTCCTGTAGAGAATGCCATCGCCTGCTATTCTGTCATCACTTTTCGAATATTTCAAATTTTTTTCAAAGATTCTTGGGAAATTTTTTGATTTCAATTGACATTGATTTTCAGCGGTGATAAAAGCATAAAGGGAACATTTGAGTAACTCAAAGATATCTGAGCGGTCAAAAAAAGTGCGAAGCCCATTCCTGGAGAAAAGTCTCTTGTCTTGAATTTTTCATGCTCCCCAGAGCAGGACGATAGGTTTTTCATATCCCGTTTTTAAAATTATAAAGGTATTTTCAGGGGATGTTTTTTCGAGCCAGGAGTATCGATTGATTCAAAAAGGAGGTCATCATGAAAAATCTAAATTTTATTTCAGGGCATTTCCGGGTCTCATTCGGATTGGTCATGATTATTCTATTGGTCTTTTTCATCCAGGGGTGTCAGAAAGCCAAAAAAGTCGAGCCGCCGAAGGCTGAGAAGATACCCAAGGAGCTGACCATCCACGGCCACACCCGCGTCGATAATTACTACTGGCTGAACCAGCGAGACAATCCCAAGGTGATCGAGTACCTCGAAGCCGAGAATGCCTACAAAGATGCAGTGTTGAAACATACCGAGGAATTGCAGGAGAAGCTGTTCGATGAGATCGTGGGAAGGATCAAGCAGACGGATATATCCGTTCCCTACAAGGAAAGCGGCTATTTCTACTACACCCGCTTCGAAGAAGGAGGCGAGTATCCGATCTACTGCCGGAAGAAAGAGACCATGGAGGCAGATGAAGAGATCCTGCTGAACGTCAACGAGATGGCCAAAGGCTACGACTTCTACAGCGTGGCCGGGCATACCGTGAGTCCTGATAATAAACTCATCGCCTTTGGTGTGGACACGGTCAGCCGCAGAAAATACACGCTCTATTTCAAGGACCTGACCAGCGGAGAGTTGCTGCCCGATCAGATCCCCGTTACTGCCGGCAGAGCGGTATGGACCAACGACAACAAAACAGTATTCTATGCACTCAAGGACGAGACAACCCTTCGGCCCTATAAAATACTGAAACACGTCCTCGGCACAGACGTTTCCCAGGATAAACTCGTCTACGAGGAAAAAGATGAGACTTTTAACACCTATGTCGGTAAAACCAGGTCCAAGAAATTCATCATCATCGCCTCCTCCCACACCCTTTCCGATGAATACCGCTTCCTGGACGCGGATAATCCTGACGGCCAGTTCAAGATCATCCAGCCCAGAGAAAGAGGCCTTGAGTACAGGATCGACCATTATCAGGACAAGTTCTTTATCCGAACCAACTATAAGGCAGAAAATTACAGGCTGATGGAGACCTCGATCCATAAAACCACCAAGGAGAACTGGAAAGAAGTCATCCCCCACAGAAAAGACGTCCTGCTTCAGGGTTTTGAGGTGTTCAAGGATTTCCTGGTTATCAGTGAACGGATCAAGGGATTACCGAGCCTGCGCATCATCAGGTGGCAGGACATGTCCGAGCATTATCTCGATTTCGGGGAAGAAACCTATTCGGCCTATATTTCCTACAACCCGGAATTCGACACAGAGCTTCTTCGTTACAGCTATTCATCCCTGACCACCCCAGGCTCTGTCTTCGATTACAACATGAACACTAGAGAGAAAAAGCTCCTCAAGCAGCAGGAAGTCCTCGGCGATTTTGACTCGGCCAACTACCATGCGGAAAGACATTATGCCACTGCCCGGGACGGGGCCCAAGTCCCCATATCCCTGGTCTACAGGAAAGGCCTGGAGAAGAACGGTAATAATCCCTGCCTTCTCTACGGGTATGGCTCTTACGGTTCTACTATGAACGCCGGTTTCAACTCTGCCCGGCTGAGCCTGCTGGATCGCGGCTTTGTCTATGCCCTGGTCCACATCCGGGGCGGGATGGAGATGGGCCGCTACTGGTACGAGGAAGGCAAGTTGCTCAATAAGAAGAACACATTCACCGATTTCATCGACTGCGCGGAGTACCTGATTTCTGAGAAATTCACCAACCCGGACAAGCTCTTTGCCATGGGAGGAAGCGCCGGGGGATTGCTGATGGGAGCGGTGACGAACATGCGGCCTGACCTTTTCAAGGGAATCATCGCCGGTGTCCCCTATGTGGATGTGATCACGACCATGCTGGACGAGAGTATCCCGCTGACCACGAGCGAATTCGACGAATGGGGAGACCCGAAGAACGAGGAATATTACTGGTACATGACCGGCCTGCACGATTCTCAGGTGCAGTACTTTGAGCCGGCCAAATGGGTAGCCAAGCTCAGAGCGCTCAAAACGGACGACAATATCCTCCTCCTGCACACCAACATGGAAGCCGGACACGGCGGAGTCTCGGGCCGGTTCAGAAGGTTTAAAGAAACAGCGATGGAATACGCCTTCATGCTGGATCTTGCCGGGATCAAGAAATAAAAAGAAAGTTGCAAGAAATTGGGGACAGTCCCCAATTATATATCCTTTTGGATAGAGATATTCTCCGGTTGGCTTGAAGTTGATCATGTCCTGAATATCCTGGCTTTTTTCATGCATATTCAATTTATTTTGACACGCTTTTTTTTATATGGTATGAATTCCTCTGATTTATTCTTACTTACGTATTCTTCTCCTTTGGGACGCGCTTAAAGATTCTAACTCCAGAGAAAAGCATGAAGGCTGTTCTCAAGTTATATAAACGGCATCCCGGCATTATCAATGTCCTCAGGCTTCTGTTCTTCCTTTACCTTTTCTTTTTCAGCCTCGAATTGATGGGGACCTCTTTGAGGATGTTCGGCAAGGGGCTGGCGGAAAATCTGATCCAGACAACGACAAATCCGCTGGTCGGTTTGTTCATCGGCATCCTGGCCACATCCGTTATTCAATCTTCTTCTTCCACGACATCCATAGTCGTTGGCCTCGTGGCGGGTGGTGCTTTGAATGTCTCCAATGCCATTCCCATCGTCATGGGAGCCAACATCGGGACCTCGGTGACCAACACTTTGGCCTCCCTCACCCAGATAAACCGCAACATCGAGTTTCAGCGCTCTTTCTCAGCAGCGATCGTCCATGATTTTTTCAATGTGCTGGCGGTTCTGGTATTATTCCCTCTGCAGTATTTCACCAATTTTCTGGGCTACGCAGCCACTTTTTTGGGAGACGAATTCCAGCACATTGGAGGATTAAAATTCCTCAGCCCGGTCAAAGCGATAACCAAGCCGGCCGTTGATGCATTCATAAATTTGGTTGGCGATATTCCCTGGATTCTGCTGGTTCTGGCTCTTGTCTGTCTTTTGTTTTCTCTATCTCAAATGGTGAAATCCCTGAAGGTTCTGGTGGTGGCCAAGGCGGAGGCCTGGTTTGACCGCTATTTATTCAAAACAGCCTTGCGGGCTTTTTTTGTCGGACTGTTATTGACGGCCATGGTCCAGAGCAGTTCGATCACCACTTCGCTTGCGGTCCCGATTGCCGGAGCCGGCCTCTTGACCATTACCCAGATCTTCCCATACACTTTAGGAGCGAATATCGGGACAACGGTCACAGCCATCCTGGCAGCGCTGGTGACAGGGAATCTATCGGCCGTCGTCGTGGCTTTTTCCCATCTGCTGTTTAATCTTTCAGGGATGGCTATCTGGTGGCCGCTGAAATTCGTGCCGATCACCATGGCCCAGAAATTTTCTCAGTTTGCCACAAGAAAAAAGTGGATTCCGATTGTATATATTTTGATCGTTTTTTTTCTTATCCCGATCGTATTGATTGCGTTATTCAGGTAGGAGGGATCAGCGATGTTTAAACAATGGCTTGAAATTTTTAAAAAGGATACCCTGATGGACCGCGCCTACAAGCGGTCGTTTATGATGCTGGACCTGACCCGGGATATGTTCTTGAAGGCCAAAGAATCATTGCGGTTCCGGGAAGACTGCGAGGTGGATGTCAATATTAAGGATAAAGACCAGGAGATCAACAGCTATGAACGGGAGGTCCGAAGGAATGTGTTCAATCATCTGGTAGTGGGGGGGACAACAAAGCTCCCCTCAGCTCTGGTGCTGGTGAGCATTATCATCGATATTGAGCGGATTGGCGATTACACCAAGAATATGGTTGAGCTGGCTCTGGCTCACCCGGGAAAGCTCAAAGGAGGAAAGTTCGAGAAGAATTTGCAGCGGGTGGAAGCCGCAGTTGAGGATAACTTTGTCAAAACCCGGGCCTGCTTTGAATCCGGTGATAAAAAGTCGGCTCTGAAGCTTCTCGAAGAGTACAAATGGGTCAACGATGTCTGCGATGACAGCCTGGAAGGCTTGATACGAGAAGACGACAAAGACATTCGGTCCGGGGATGCTGTTGCCCTCGGGATCTATTTCCGCTGGCTGAAGCGGGTTAATTCCCATCTGCGGAATATCACCACCAGCGTGGTCAATCCCTTTGACCGGATAGGTTTCGAACCCAAAGGAGGATAGGAGACAGTTTCGCTTTTTAGGGAGGTGAGGGGTCTATGAACCAGGAAAGCCATTCATTTGCAGTATTCCGGGAGGAGCAGAAATTTCAACAGGTTTGGGTTTGGCTTATTGTGATCGGCCTTGCCGTCCTGGTGTGGTACTCCGCTATCCAGCAGATTATCCTGCGCCGTCCGTTTGGAAGCCGCCCAGCACCGGATACGCTGCTGATCATTTTCTGGCTCATGTTCGGCATCGGGCTGCCTGCGCTCCTGCTTTATGCGAGGCTGATCACTGAGGTCCGGAGCGATGGGATCTACATCCGCTTTGTGCCTTTCCATTTTTCCTTCCATAAAATCGGTTTCGAAGAATTGAAGTCATTCGAAGTGCGAAAGTACAATGCTCTCCGGGAGTACGGCGGCTGGGGAATCCGCTACGGCCCGCAAGGCAAAGCCTACAATGTCGGCGGCAACCGCGGTATGCAGCTGGAGCTTGTCGACGGAAAGCGGATACTGATCGGTTCCCAGAGGCCGGAGGAATTCTTAGCTGCGCTTCAAGCCCAGAGTGGGGTCAGGCTTCAGTAAGTTCAGAAATTCAGAAATGAAGTAATGAACTCGGGCACTCTGAGTTAGACTGAATTCAAAAAGCAATTCCCGTGTTGCTGACGACAAGATTAATATGGCTGGATCCCAAAGTTATTGAACTTACTGAAGCCTGACCCCAATCTTTCTCTTGAAAAAATAATAGGCCGGGACTCCTGCAGCTACGGTGAGGATGGCGATCAAGGAAGGGATAGGCCTTTCCAGGAAGCCCAGGATAAGGATTATCGCACCGGCGAGGAGGTAGATAACCGGGACCAGAGGATAGCCCGGCATTTTATACTCGCTCAGCTTTAAACGCCTGAGTTTGAAGACACCGATTACCGCCAGGAGCGGAAAAATCCCCAGGGAAAAACCCATGTAAGTGAGTATCTGGTCCAGAGTCCCGGAGAGCACGATGATGACCGCTATCAGTCCCTGGAGGAGGATGGATTTGAAAGGGACTTTATACACGTCGTGGACTTTGGAGGCAAACTTGAAAAAGTAGCCATCCTTGGCCATCGAAAAATAGACTCTGGGCCCGAGGATGATGAAGGCGCTCAACGAAGAAATGAGAGCAAAGGCGATGAGCGCGGAAAGAAGACTCTCGGAGGATTTCCCGAACAGATTCCCGACCGCCAGGCCTCCGATGGAGATGACGCCGTGCATGTCAGCGGGCGGAACAGCGTAGACAAAGAAAAGATTCAGCCCGAAATAGAGCAGGATGACAATCCCTGTCCCCAGGATGAGAGAAAGGGGCAGGTTCTTTTTCGGGTTTCTGATCTCTGAGCCTATGTAGGCCGATGCATTCCAGCCGCTGTAGGCGAACATGATCCACATCAGCGATAGCCCGATGACCTTCCAGCCGCCAAAGTCAAAATTGAAGTCGCCTCCCTGGGAAAAGTGCCCGAAATTCCCTTTTCCGAAAGAAAGGCCGATGAATATCAAGCCGACGATCAGCACTACCTTCAGTACTGTCAGAAGATTCTGGACTCTTGCCCCGAACACGATGCCCCGGAGATGGATCAGGGTGAAGACCACGATTATAAGGATGGCATAGAATTTTTTAAGGATCGCTTCCTCGATCGAGACGCCGAACATGCCCCAGCTCACGGACTGAGGGAAGGCCCGGCTCAGGTATTCGCTGAACCCGATGGCAGAGGCAGCGATGGGTGCGGAGAAGCCGACAAAGAAGGAGACCCAGCCGCTGAGAAAGCCGGAGAGGGGATTGTAGAGTTTGGAGAGATAGATGTACTCTCCCCCCGCCCGCGGAATGGCTGCGCCGAGTTCGCTGTAACAGAGAGCCCCGCAGAGGGCGATGAGTCCTCCCACGATCCATAAAAAGATCATGAGCAAAGGATTGCGCAGGTCTTCCAGCAGGAGCCCGGAAGTGGTGAATATCCCGGCTCCGATCATATTGGCGATGACGATGTTGGTGACAGGGAAAAGTCCAAGTCTTCTCTGGAGTCCATTGTCTAGCGCGTTTTCCTTCATCCTGAGTTCCTTAACAAGTTAAACTTCTCTTGAAAATCTGGAGTTTCAGTAAAAAGTTTCATTCTATCAAGTTCATTATATTAAGGCGAGAGAAAAAAGAGTACTGAAGTCTTCCTGAATTTGTTGTAAGCGATTTCGTTTTATTCGACAAAATATCCGGATTATGCTATTTTTTGCCTTAAAATTCGAAAAGTATTTCAGGCAGGATGACAGCCATGCGTCGAGATAACAGTATCAGTCGGTTTTTAGGGGTTTTTACGGCCTGGGTGTTTCTTTTCGCTTTGAACACTGCAGGAGAGGCCCAGACCAAAGACTTCTACTTCCCCAAGGTCACCATCGAGATCAACGTTGACCGGGACGGTTCGTTCACGGTGGATGAGTACCGGACCTATGATTTCCAGGGGAGCTTTTCCTGGGCCTTGCTCCGAATCCCTCTGCGGGTCAGCCGCTTCGGTTACAGTTACGATGTCTCTATCGAGGACTTTAGTATCCTGGATGAACGGGATAGACCGCTGAGGATGGAAACATCACGAAGGGGAGGGGAGTTCGAGGCCAAATGGTACTATCAGGCTTCTGACCAGCTCCGCACCTTTCATATTCATTACCGGCTGAGAGGGGGAATCGTTTCTTATCCGGAGGTTTCCGAGCTCTACTGGCAGGTTATCGGCAGCGGCTGGGATAAGCCGACTGAATATGCAAGCGTGGTGGTGAATCTTCCCCAGCCGGTATCCGCTTTGAGCGATATCCTGGTCTACGGCCACGGGCCTCTCTCCGGTAAAGCAGAGATCGTCGACCTGAAGACCGCACGGTTTGTAGCCACCAATCTTCGTGCCGGGCAGTTCATGGAGGTCCGGGTGGTCTGGCCCTCGGGCATGGTTTCCGGCGTGCCTTCGACCCGCCACACCCGGGAATCCATCAAGCAGGAAGAAACCCGCTTCGTTCAGGAAACGATCGAAAGGGCGAAGAGGGCCCGGCTGGCTGAGCAGGAGAGGCGCTCGATGCACAAGCGATTATTCTTCATCTGGTTAGCCTGGCTGTTCGGAGCCTCCCTGGTCTGGTTGCCTTTTTACCTGCATTTTTGGAAGAAAGTCGGGAAGGATTACCGGTTTGATGATATCCCGGATTATTACCGCGAGCTCCCCTCTGACCTGTCTCCGGCCCTGGTTGAAATCCTTGTCAGGGAAGGCCGGGATATCACACCTCGCTCGTTCACCGCGACTCTGTTTGACCTGGCGAGGCGCGGCTATGTCGAGATGGACGACCGGCTGGTGGAGAAAAAGAAGCTCTTCGGCCGGAAACAGGAATATGAGACGACAGTGACCCTCCGCAAGGACTTCATGGACGACGCAGAGCTGCTCTCTTACGAGCATGCGCTCCTTCACCTCCTGTTCGTGACTGTCGGCAGCCAGTATCCAAGAGCGGGAGCCAAGCTTCAGCTTGAAGAGCTCGAAAGTTATCTCCAGAAGGAAGCCAAGGAATTCCAGAAGTGGTACAAGGAATGGATGAAGTCGGTGCAGCGGGAAGCCAAGAAGCACAGGTTTATCGAGCCGGCCAGCACCAAGATGCGCAACATCTTTCTTGCTGTCACCATGCCTTTGGCTTTTTTTACTGCCAATATCATACTTTTATTGCTGTCTGGCATCCTGATCCCGAAGATCAAGCGGAGAGGCAAAGACTGGGCCAGAGAGAACGAGCTGTGGATGGCCCTGGAGCGGTTTTTGGACGATTTTGCCCGGTTCAAGGATTTTCCGCCAGAGTCTTATAAGCTCTGGGAGCATTATCTGGTCTTCGGCATCATCTTCGGCAATGCCCAGAAGATACTGAAAAAATTGCCCATCATTCTCAAAGATGAGCGGGCCGTGGCTCCGGTCTGGTATTACGGTTTTCAACGCGCCTCCTTCATCAGCTCCGGACGCATCGAGAGCATGATCAAAAGCATCGAATCGATGTCCACCTCCATCACCCAAGCCAGCACCTCTGCGGCCCATTACTCCTCCGGAGGAGGGGGCGGATTCAGCGGCGGCGGCGGCGGAGGCGGCGGTGGAGGAGGAGGCACCGCCGGATGATAACCGATAGGGGTCGCATCTTAACATTTAACATTTCTCTTTGTTGAAGAAGTTGAAAGGATCAGGTCTAAACATTTAACACTTCTTACTTAAGTTTTAACAGAGAGGCCTCTTGTTTTTGTATAAAATGCACCATAGATGAGATAGAAGAATCAAAATAATAGGAAATGTCTAATGTTAAGATGCGACCCCGGTGTTGACTCTTGAAGGAGTCCGGGCTATTGTATTGCGTAAAGACATTGTTAAGCTTGGGATAGACTCTTGGTCATGAAGAGATATTTCCGTTTTTTTCAGTGTTTCAGAAAGCCAGTTTTCGCAATATCCCTGAACACTCAAATTCAATGAAAGGTGAGTTTGCCATGGGGAAGGTTATCACTCGTCGGGATTTTATCAGGGGAAGCACCTTTGCAGTATTGGGAGCAGCCCTGGGTTTTTCCTCGCAACAGGAAAAGAGGTCGAAGGTCATCCTGGTCCGCCATAAAGACGCGCTGGATGAGAATTCCGTGCTCAATGCTGATGTCGTCCAGCAGATGCTGGATGAGGCGGTTATGGCCCTGTTTAACAGGCCAGACCCGGTCGAGGCCTTTAAGCAGATCATCAAACCAGGCGAAGTCGTCGGAATAAAGAGCAATGTCTGGTCTTATCTTCCCACTCCGCCTGAGGCGGAAAAAGCGATCGTCCGCCGCCTGGTCGACGTCGGCGTGAAAGAGGAAGACATCAGCATCGATGACCACAATGTGCGGACAAATCCCATATTCTTAAAAGCGACCTCGCTGATCAACGTCAGGCCTCTCCGGACTCATTATCTGGCTGGGGTCAGCGGCTGCATGAAGAATTACATCATGTTCGCCCAGTCTCAGTCCGCCATGCATCCCAACAGCTGTTCAGACCTGGGTTCGCTTTTTTATCTGCCCCAGGTCAAAGGAAAAACACGCTTGAATATCCTCTGTGCCCTGACTCCTCAGTATCACGGACGCGGACCCCATCATTTCAGCCGCCGTTATATCTGGGATTATAAAGGCCTGATCGTCGGACAGGACCCGGTCGCGGTGGACGCCATCGGTTTGAAACTGATCATGGCTAAACGCAGCGAGCAACTCGGTAAGGACAAGGCTGTACCTCCCGTACCGAGGCATATTCGAGACGCGGACGTGAAGCACGGGCTGGGAACGAGCGACTTGAATAAGATAGACCTGGTCAAGCTGGGCTGGAAAGAAGATATTCTCATCTAAAAACTAAAATTGGGGACAGTCCCCAATTTTTGAAGCGCGGTAGTCTCATGGAGAGTTTTGACATCATCCTAATTTTTTATACGACAGTTTTTTAGGAATGAATAATAGGGGAGAACAGGAATGAATTCGATAGTTAAAAAAGCGCTTTTCACAGCCGTTATTATCCTGCTCGCCTGGTCGAGTTTCGCTGTGTCCCTGGAAGGCTCGAATCTTAAATATGTCAGCAGTATCCTCTGGTCAAAAGCCTATGATGCCGAAGTCGTCGGGGATCGCGCCTACTGCGCCTTCCTCAACGGGCTGGTCATCCTAGATGTGGCCAACAAGAGAAAGCCGGCTCTTGTCTCCCTCCTTTACCTGGGAGGGGGGTTCGGCATTGAGGTTCGAAATAATATTGCCTTCCTCGCTGCCGGGAAATACGGACTGAAGGTTGTGGATGTCTCTGATCCAGAAGCACCGTCTCTCTTGGGTTCCTATGACACGCCCGGCGAGGCCAGGGATTTAGCCCTGAACGGGGATTTTGCTTACGTGGCAGACGGAGAGTCAGGACTGCAGGTCATCGATATCAGCCAGCCTTCCTCCCCCAAGCCTGCCTCCTCTCTGGATACGCCGGGCACTGCCGGAGGAGTGGTCGTTAAAGGGGATTATGTTTTTGTTGCCGATGGCCAATCAGGATTACAGATTATCAATGCTGCAGATTCCAAAAGGCCCAGGCTGGCAGGCGCTGTGGACACCCAGGGTTCGGCCGAGAGCGTGGCCGTGAAGGAAAACTTCGCTTATGTCGCTGACGGCTCACCCGGCCTCCAGATAATCGACATCAGCCAGCCTTCATCTCCAGAGCTTATCAAATCTTTCCTGACCTCAGGCTATGCCCGGGGAGTGACGATCAAAGATGAGTATGCCTTTGTCGGGAACCTGTATGATGGAGCGTTTCAGATAATAGACATCAGCGATCCCAAGGCTCCGGAAGAGGTCGTCACCCGCAGGTATACCATGTACAATGAGGCCTGGGATGTGACGGTGAGCGGTGATTACGCCTATGTAGTGGATTATTTTGCGGGAATCCATCTCCTCCAGATCACCAACCCGGCCTCACCGATGGCCAGCGGCCTGTTTTACACACCGGGCTCGATCATAATGGCCGCGGCAGTAGGGGATTTCATCCACGCTGTCGGCGATCTTTCCGGGCTGCAGGTCATCGATGTCAGTGATATCTCTGCGCCCAAGATCGCGGCTTCAGTGGGAAGAATGCGCGGTGTCCATGGGTTAACCGCAGCCGGGGATTATGTCTATATCACGGACAGGTGGTCGTTGAAGACCTATTATGTCGGAGATCCTTCCAAAACGAAGCTTGTTAACACCTTTCGGACGCCCGGTGTGGCCCGGACCGTTGTTGCTCGGGGGAATCATGTCTACCTGACCTCTGACCATTCCGGGTTTCATATCATCGATGTCAGTGACCCTGCCGCACCGGCGCTTGTCGCTTCTTATGAGATGCCCGGGTTTGCCTACGGTCTGGCAGTCAGCGGAGATCATGCCTATATGGCCAGCAGCGACACGGGCTTTCATGTCATCGATATAAGCACTCCGTCTTCTCCCCAGGTGTCAGGTTCTCTAAGGACACCCGGCGATGCCTATGGAGTCGCTGTCAGCGGGAAATACGCCTATGTTGCCGACGGCTCATCCGGTTTGCACATCATTGATATCAGCAGACCGTCTGCTCCCTCGATAGTCGGCTCGTGTCCCATGGAAGGCTTTGCCAATGGCGTGGCAGTAAAAGGAGATTTCGCCTATGTCACGGATGAGACTTTTGGTCTGTGGAAAGTGGACATCAGCGATCCCCGGTCGCCACGTATAGTCGACTCGTATGATACGCCGGGAGAACCGGCAGGCGTCATCATCTGCGGAGAGCATATCGTTGTCCTGGATTCCTTTTCCCTTTTAATATTAAAATAATGGAATCTCTTCGATGAAGATCACGGTCTGTGAATTGAATAACGAGCCAGATGCTTTTGCCAGGAACTGGGAGAAGCTGAGCGGTCACGTCAAGCAGGAGAAAAGCGACCTGGTTCTCCTTCCTGAAATGCCTTTTTATCCCTGGCTGTTCTGGAATAGTGAGTATGACCTTCAGGCCTGGGAGCAGGCTGTATCCGCCCATGAGGACTGGGAGAGACGCTTTAAAGAGCTGGCTCCGGCGATTATCCTTGGGACCCGGCCTGTGAACGTGGATATAAAACGCTTGAACCAGGCGTTCGTCTGGGAAGAATATTCTGAGCCTCAGCCAGCCCATGCCAAGTATTATTTGCCCGATGAGGACGGCTTCTGGGAGGCATCCTGGTATGATCAGGGCGATACGGATTTCATTCCAGTTGAGACCAGCAAAGCCCTGATCGGTTTTGCCATCTGCTCTGAGATCTGGTTCTTCGAGCACTGCCGTGCTTACGGAAAAATGGGAGTGCACATCATTGCCTGTCCCCGGGCCACTCCGAAATCCACGCTTGAAAAATGGCTGGTGGCCGGCCGTGCCGCTGCCGTAGTATCCGGCGCCTTCTGTATTTCCTCCAACCGCATCGACCTCAGCACCAAAGGACCTGACCTGGGAGGACAGGGCTGGATTGTCGGGCCGGATGGAGATGTCCTGGGCCTGACCACGCAGAAAAAGCCGTTCTTAACGGTTGAGGTCGACCTGAAAGAGGCCGAAGAAGCCAAGAAGACCTACCCCCGTTACGTCCCTGATTGATTCTGAAGTCGGAATATTTCTGGATTTTTTCCCACTGATTTTCGCAGTATAAGTTATGGAAATCTGTAAGGCAGGCCAACGATATAACCAGGTGAGCCAAAAAAAGAAGTGAAAGTTATCCAGCCAGCTTCGTCTTGAATCGAATTTTTGTGATAGGATGATTTCAATGGGATTCAGTATGATTTTTAAAGGTGGAGGCAGGTCATGGATGAAGTGAAGATTGAAGGCTATAGACCGGGAGCGATCGGCAGGATCACTGAACTCCATGCCGTATATTATAGTGAGTTCTCAGGATTCGGCCTTTTTTTCGAGGCCAAGGTCGCTTCAGAGATGTCTGAGTTCATGATGTATTTTGATAAAGAATACGACGGCTTCTGGCTGGCAGTCAAGGGTGATGAGATTATCGGTTCAGTAGCCATTGATGGGGCTGAGCGGAAGACAAAGGGCGCCCATCTGCGATGGTACATCGTGGATCCCAAATCTCAGGACTCAGGTATCGGCAGTGTGTTGATGCAAAAAGCGGTGGATTTCTGTAAACAGAAAAAATTCAAGCAGGTGTATCTGTGGACATTCAAAGGGTTGGATGCTGCCCGTCATCTCTACGAGAAACGTTGTGGTCAAAGAGCAGATGTTTGAATTAGAATTGGGGACAGTCCCCAATTTTTGACATCTTTTTTCCGCTGTGATAGAAGCATCGGAAAGAATGATTTTTGATTTCTGGATAGGAGGAGGGCATCATGAGAAAGCCAAAATCCAGACTCAGCCGGCGAGATTTTCTTTCCTCTTCAGCCAAGATGGCAGTGGCTGCGGCCAGCCTTCCTTTACTAAGGGCAAAGCCTGTGTTGGACAAACCCGCGAGCAGAAAATTGAAAGTGGCTCTGGTCGGAACAGGAATCAGGGGAAGCGGTACCTGGGGGAAGACTCTCATCCAGAGATACAGCGACGTTCTGGAGATGGTCGGCCTCTGCGATATCAATCCCATCCGCCTGGAATACGCCAAAGCCTATATAGGCGCAGACTGTCCCGTCTATACCGATTTTGACCAGATGGTCAAGGATACCCAGCCGGATACAGTGATCGTGACCACGACCGACTGCTTTCACGCCAAATACATCTGCCGGGCAATGAACCTGGGCTGTGATGTGATCACCGAGAAACCTCTGGCCACTGATGAGATGATGGCCCAGGACATTCTGAATACTGAGAGAAAAACTGGCAAGAAGCTGGTGGTGACCTTCAATTACCGCTACAGCCCTGAAGCCGAAAAGGTTAAAGAGATTCTCATGTCCCGGGAAATAGGGGAGATCACTTCCGTAGATTTCAATTATTACCTTGATGTTTACCACGGTGCCTCTTACTTCCGCCGCTGGCACGGGCTCAAGCAGTTCTCAGGCTCCCTGTTTGTCCACAAAGCGACCCATCACTTCGATCTGATGAACTGGTGGCTTTCCGCCGAGCCTGTGGAAGTCTATGCCTATGGTGAGCTGCGTAAGTACGGGCATAACGGTTCAATCCGGAGTGCCCGCTGCAGGAACTGCGCACACCAGGGCAGCTGCGAATTTTTCTGGGATATCACTACCAGCGAGCACCTCATGAACCTCTACGTCAAGGCGGAATCCGCGGATGGTTACATCCGTGACTCCTGCGTCTTCCGCAAGAAGATCAACATCTGGGATGCGATGACCGCTCAGGTCCAGTACCACAACCGGGTGATGATGAGCTACTCGTTGAATGCCTTTATGCCTTATGAAGGATATTATGCAGGTTTTAACGGGACCAAGGGCAGGCTGGATGTCCGCGTTTACCACAATCAACCCTGGAAGGTCTCCAGTATGGCTGATTTCCGAATCACCCACAGTTTTAAGGAATCCAGGACCTTCAGCCTCACCTCGGGCGGAGGCGGCCACTGGGGTGCTGACCAGGTTATGCAGGACAGGATCTTCAGAAAGCCCGGACCTGATCCCTTAGGACAGGCTGCGGGGAGTAGAGACGGAGCGCTTTCCATCCTGATCGGAATCGCTGCTCGCCGCAGCATCGAGCAGGAACGCCCGTTCAAGATCGAAGAGCTGGTCAAGATGTAAAAGAAAATGGTTCTCTTCCATTTTGCAGGAAATTGGGGACGTTCCCCAAGGGGACAGGCCTTTTCAGCAGTAGATTTGTTTTTTTTAGATTCTGATAGAGAGTTCGCACCTTGAGAATGTGGAGTTTCGCCAGCATCTATCAGAATTTGTTGAGCTTTATCTAGTTGTCGTCAGGAACAAGATCTCAATGACTGAGGTGGCACTTTGGGGAACGTCCCCATAATTTAAACTAAGGAGGGCATCATGCCCAAGAAAGAAAACGTTCAAAAAAAATATTGTCCCGGGCATCTCTCCCGGCGGGAATTCCTGGGACGCTGCACCTCTTACGCGGCGGGAATATCTGCCATGTCCTATCTGGCCGCGCCCTCAGCGGCCAAGCCTTCAGCTGTCTTGGGATTGGCAGCGGATAAAAACAGCAAGACCAGGATCCGGCTTGTCCTGGCCCATCCCTCTTCCAAAGAACCCTGCTGGCCGAACATAGGATACGACTTTGAGGGCAAAAAGAGGGAGATAGTGAAGATGTTCCGCAAGGAATGCCCGGACATAGAATTTCTTCCCGTCACAGCCGGAAAGGACGATGACGCCAAGGAGATCCTGCAGCTGGATAAGGATATCGACGGCTACATTGTTTACCTTGTCGGCTGCCTCTGGGGTAGAGTCCCGGAAATAATAGCTGCTTCGGGTAAGCCGACGGTCTTCATCGATAATCTTTTCGCCGGCTCGGGGAAATTCCTCACAGGATACGCGCGGAGCAGGCGGGAGGGGCAAAGAGTGGTCGCTGTTTCCTCTTCCGATTTCCATGACGCTGTCGAGGCTGTGCGCTGCATTGATTGTATCCACAAGCTCCGCCAATCCACTGCGCTGGTGGTCGGCGGGAGGCCGGACAAGAAGATCGAGGAGCTTTTCGGGACCAAGATGCAGGGGATCGACTTCCCTGAGATCAGTGCCGCCTATAAAAATGCTGATTTGTCTCAAGCAAAGAAATGGTCTGAAAGATGGATAGAAGATGCGGCCAAGATCATCGAACCTTCCCGCCGTGATATCGAGCAATCGGCAGTCATCTACATCGCCATGCTCGACCTGATGGAGAAATACAGCGCCAGAGCGATCACAGTCAACTGCCTGGGCGGTTTTTACGGCGGACATCTTCCCGCTTATCCCTGTTTGGGCTTCATGCAGCTCAACAACGATGGCTATGTCGGGGCCTGTGAGGCTGACCAGCGGTCGACCATTACCATGCTCTTGATGAGCTACCTGGTCAACCGGCCCGGGTTCATTTCCGATCCGGTGATCGATACAGCCAAGAACCAGATTATCTATGCCCACTGCGTGGCGCCCACCAGAGTCTTTGGTCCGAAAGGGACATCCAACCCGTTTCATATCCGCAGCCATTCCGAGGACCGCAAAGGGGCCTGCAACCGGTCACTCATGCCCCTGGGAGAGATGACCACCACCATCCTGTTTGACGCGGGTAAGAAACAGGTGATCTTGCATCAGGGAAAAACGGTGGCCAACGTGGACCTGGACATGGCCTGCCGCAATAAGCTGGCCGTTGAGGTCAAAGGGGATATTGACAAGCTGATGAACCATTGGGATACTTGGGGCTGGCACCGGGTTACATTCTACGGAGACTTTAAAAGACAGGTTTCCAACATGGCTTCCTTGTTAGGCTTTGAAGTTATCGAAGAAGCCTGATACAATAGTCCGCTGTTGGAATTTTTACTGAAGAGATTGTTATAATATTTGAGATCAGGAGATAAGGATCATTCGATCCTCCCAGGAGAACAAGATGGCTTTGAGTAAAAAGGATTTCGAGGGAAAGAAGATCAATTGCGATGATTACACCCTTGCTGACTTTTTCGAGTTCGAGAGCGATGACCTTTTCGAGGTGACGGATTATTTCTGGGACTGGATTTCTGACGCCGTGAGCAAGCAGTACATGGTCTACGGCCAGCCCATCATGTCTGCGCCGGCAGCTGAATTCAAGGTCTACGACCGTTATAAGGATTCCGTCAGGAATTTCTTGAATTTTTGCTCTTACAACTACATGGGATACTCCATTCATCCTGAAGTCATCAAGACTGTCAAGGATACGCTGGATCAATACGGCACAGGTGCCGTTTCGGCCCCTCTGCTCAGCGGGTATTACGGATTGGTCAAGCAGCTCGAAGATGAGATCGCTCAAATAAAGGAGAAAGAAGCGGCCATCGTGTTCTCGACCGGATATGCGACGAACCTGGGCGTACTCTCCGGGCTGCTCAGGCCAGGCGATGTGGCTGTCATGGACATCCTGTCTCATGCTTCCATTTATGATGGCGTGAGGCTGTCCGGAGCCGAGATAAAGGTTTTTGCTCATAACAGCCCGCAGCACCTGGAAAGAGTCCTTAAGGGTCTGAAGACAAAGAGAGTGATCGTTTGTGTGGAAGGCGTTTACAGCATGGATGGAGACCTGTCCAACCTGCCGGAGATTATCCCGATCTGTAAGAGGTACGGAGCAAAGATTCTGGTCGATGAGGCTCATGCCTCTCTAATATTCGGTGAGAAGGGAGGGGGAGTGGCCGAGCATTTCGGCCTTGAGGACCAGGTGGATATTTCCATCGGGACGTTCAGCAAATCCTTCGGTGCTATCGGAGGATATGCGGCCGGTAACGAGAAGCTGATGCTGTATCTTCGGGTATTTGCTCGGTCCTACATGTTTTCCTGTGCCATGGCGCCTCATACAGCGGCCGGGATACTCAAGATCCTGGAGATATTCCGTAAAGATAAATCCGCCCTCAACAAGCTCTGGGAAAACACTAGGTATATGCATACCAAGCTCAGAGAAGCCGGCCTGGATATAGCTGAAACCAAATCTCCTGTGGTCCCGGTCATGGCCGGGTCAGACCTCAGGCTGCGGGAGATCAGCAAAAGACTCCAGCAGAGAGGGTTATACACAGGTGTTGTCACCTATCCTGCTGTTTCGAAGAATAAGACCAGGTTAAGGCTCTCGGTCTCCGCGAACCATACCAAGGAACAGATGGATGAATGCTTGAGAATCCTCAAGGAAGTCTATGACAGCATGAAAGACTGGAAACCCGGCCAATCATAATTGGGGTCAGGCTTCCATAACTTCAGTAATATCGGGGTCAGGCCTTATCAAAAAATTGCGGTCCAAAACGGGATTCCTGTTCTATCGGCAATAAGATTATTAAAGCCTGATCTCAATTATTGAATTATCGAAGTTTTGGAAGCCTGACCCTAACTTTCTGTTTTTCATCGTTGAAGGTCACACGTTTGCCGGTGTGCATCGCTTTAATGGTCATGCACAGCGCCACCGAATGATCGTACCCCGCCTGGATATCCGCATTCGGTGTCTTCCTGGTGCGCACGCATTCCATCCAGTTGCGCATGTGGGCAGAACTGGCGTCATCCGTTCCCGTATCAGCGGCTGTTTCCACTCCTCCCGCTTCTGAGATGGACATTGCGGGAAGCCTGTTCTCCTTCATGCCCATGGCTTCCGCCATTCTCTGGGTCAGGCCGCCGTCCGGGGTGATCGTGTTGTTGGCCAGGTTGAGGGTGCCTCCGTTGGAGAAATACAGCTCTTTAACACTTCCGGCTGAATTTGTTTGCCGTGATGAATAGACGACTTGAAAACCCTTGGACCGATTCCTGAGAGGGCCATAGTCAAAAACAGCCGTGAGCGTATCCCAGTTCTTCCGTCCGTCTTTCCACAGGTACAGCCCGCCGTTGACCACCACGCTTCTCGGCCGCGGCAGCCCTGTGAACCAGTGCACGGTGTCGATCTGGTGAACCATCCACTGGCAGGGAATCCCGGATGAATAGGGCCAGAAGAGGCGGTATTCGATGTATTTGCGGGGATTCCAGGGCTCATAAGGACGGTTCATGAGGTAGCGCTTCCAGTCCACGTCTTGCTGGCGCAATATTTCCACCAGATGAGGCCGGCGCCAGCGTCCTGGCTGGTTCACATTCCAGGTCATCTCTACCAAGACGATATCTCCGAATCGGCCTGAGCGGATAAATTCATTGGCCTGAATATAATTCATGGCGCTCCGGCGCTGAGTCCCTATCTGGACGATCTTTCCGCTGTCCTTGACCGCTCTCAGCGCTGCCCGGGCATCTTTCATTGTGTTGGCGAACGGCTTCTCCACGTAGGCATCGCAGCCGGCTTCCACAGCCTGGATGCAGTGGAGTGCATGCTGGAAGTCGGCGGTGCTGACGATCACCGCATCCACCTGTCCCGATTCATAGAGCTCCTGGTTGTTGCGCATCCCGGCTATCTTGCGGCCGGTCAGTTTTTGAAGGAAATCCACCCCTTCCTCTCTTCGGATTTTCCAGATATCCGAGACAGCCGTGATCTCGAAGTTCAGCAAGTCTGCATGGCTCTGGAAGGAAGGGATGAGAGTGTATCGGGCCCGGTCGGAGAAGCCTACGATTCCCACCCGTACCCGGTCGTTGGATTTCAAGATGCGGCGGTAACTGAATGCGGGAAGGCTTATGGCCGCGCCTGGGCTTATGGCCGCGCCTGCCGCAGCCGCAGAGACGGTTCTTATGAATTTCCGGCGGGTAATTTTTTCTTGACTCATGGTTGACCTTCCTTTTTTATTTCACGGATTTTAATATTGCGGTACCAAACCGCATCTCCGTGGTCCTGGAGGATGATGTGACCGGTCCGCCTTGTGGCAAAATCTGGGATGATTTTGTATTTGCTGGATGCAACCAGTGATTTCATTTCAGGTGTTCCCAGCTCGTACTCCAGGACCTTGATTCCGTTGAGCCAGTGTTCCCCGTGGCTGCCGTTGAAGACGATCCGGGCTGTGTTGTATTCTCCAACAGGCTTAAGTATTTTACCCTTGGGTTCGATCAGGTCGTAGAGAGCGGCTGCAGTCCGGTTCGCACCGATTTTTGCATCCGGGTGAGTCTCATCGTCAAGGACCTGGTATTCGAATCCCAGCGCCGCGTACCTGGGCGGAAGGGAGATTGACATTTGTTCAGAGACATTGTATTTGATGCCGCTATTACCTCCTGGGCTGATTTTCCATTCCAGCAAGAGCTCGAAATTCTCGAAGGTTTTGATGGTCATCAGGTCGCCCCCTTCCAAAGGCTGACCGTCTGCCTGCCGGGGCACGTCTTGGCTGGGAATTTTTTTGATCGCACCCTCTTCGATGACCCAATGTCCTTCAGGGATCCCTTCCCGGCCCAGTCCGCGCCAGCCGGTGAAAGTTTTCCCGTCGAAGAGGAGTGTCCAACCTGCCGCTTTCTCTTCTGCTATCAGTAAATTCGGCTCTTGTCCTGTTTTCTGTATTGGAGCCTGATTCGACTTGGGATTGCAGGAAAAAAGAATCAAAAAAATAAGGAAGAATATACAGTATTTGGGCAGGAACGTATTTGAGAATGAATCTTTGTTTCTGGCTCTGACCATGGCCGAACCTCTCTTTTTGAGTATCATGTCAAACCTGCTTGAAATTATCAATAAAAAGTTTGTCAGTTCCTCTTCTGTGATGTCTGTTATACCGGCGCTACGCTTCTCAACTCATATTAGACAATCATTCGTGTGATATTCTCTGTGGAGCGGGACTGGATACTGCCCTAGAGCCCCCGTAGCGGAGGGGCGACCCGTCGGCTTGTCCGACGGGGGGAACCGACGGGACTGGTTCCCTCGGGGTCCGGGGGCTGAGGGCAGTATCCAGGCCGCACAGATATTGTAGCCCTATTCACTGCGTTGCCGGTAGGTAAGATGGCTCTCTTATCACGGAAATGTGCAGTCTATTCTTATGGAAAAGTCAGGTGCAAAAATGTATAGTAGGTGAATAAGATTTCTCTCTGGAGAGGAAAACCATGAAAAAGAGAACACGAAGGGATTTTATTAAACTGACAGGAATGGGCGTGGCGGCTGCTTCTCTATCGTCCTTGGCGCAGGTTTCTTGTGCAAATCCGAGCAGCAGGACCGGGCCTTCACAGAAGCATCTGGACCTGGGAATGGCTTCCTATACCTTCCGCGAATTTTCCCTGGATGACACTCTGATCATGACCAAGAGGCTGGGGCTGAAGAGAATCGCTTTTAAAAGCTTTCATCTTCCCCTTGAAAGCAGCGAAGAGGAGATCAAGGCTGTAGCCAGGAAAGTCGCCGAGTCCGGCCTTGAGCTCTACGGCTGCGGCGTGGTCTACATGAAGAACGAGGATGAAGTCAACCGGGCCTTCCACTATGCCAGGGCTGCTGGCATGAAAATCATCATAGGGGTGCCGAACCATGAGCTGTTGGGACTGGTGGACAGGAAGGTCAGGGAATTCGATATTCGACTGGCCATTCACAATCACGGCCCGACCGATAAGCTGTATCCGACTCCCGAGAGCGCCTACAAGATGATCAAAGACCTTGATCCCCGGATAGGGCTGTGCATCGATATAGGGCACACCGAGCGCTCCACTGTCGATGCCTCCGACTCCGCTGAGAAATTCGCCGACCGCCTGCATGATGTTCATATCAAGGATGTCTCGGCTGCGGCTGAAGAGGGGAGTACCGTGGAGATCGGCCGGGGTGTCATCGATATCCCCCGGTTCATTCGCACTCTCCTTAAGATCAAATACACAGGAACAGCTTCGTTTGAATTCGAGAAGGATGCCAAAGATCCTCTTCCCGGAGTCGCGGAATCTGTCGGATATGTCAGAGGTGTCCTGGCTGCGCTTTGAACAATGAGTTGCTCCTTCTGTAAAAAAAAGTAAAATACAGGATAATGACCATCGAAAGCCGCGCCTACGCCCGGGCAGGTCTGCTCGGCAATCCTTCTGACGGGTACTTCGGAAAAATCATCGCCATCGCAGTCAAAAATTTTCACGCCTCTGTTTCCCTCAGAGAGTCGAAGGAACTCAGCATCGAGCCCTCCAGCCTGGGCACGGGTGTTTACAAAAATATCCGGGAGCTCGTGGTGAACATCGAGCTTTATGGCTATTACAGCGGAATTCGCCTGGTTAAAGCTGCCATTAAGAAATTTTTTGATCACTGTCAGGACCAGAACATGCCACTGGAAGATAAGAACTTCAGTATTCGCTATGAATCCAACATCCCCCGCCAGCTCGGACTGGGAGGCTCAAGCGCCATCATCACCGCTGTGATACGGGCTCTGATGGAATTTTATGCGGTGGATATCCCGCGCGAAATGCTGCCTTCCTTGATCCTGGAAGCGGAATCCAAGGAGCTGGGAATCAACGCCGGGTTGATGGACAGGGTCGTTCAGGTTTACGAGGGGTGTGTCTACATGGATTTGAACCGGCAGGCCGTAGAAGAAAAAGGGTACGGTATTTATGAGCGTCTGGACCCGAAGCTTCTTCCCAACCTCTATCTTGCCTATAATCCGGTGCTGGGAAAAGTCTCAGGTCAGGTCCTGGATGACATCCGGATGGGCTATGAGCGGGGCGATAAATTGGTCCTGGATACTCTCAAGCGCCTGGCCGACCTGGCTGAAACCGGTAAAAGGGCCCTTCTCCAGGGAGACTACGAGCAGTTTCATGACCTGATGAACGAAAATTTTGACCTGCGAAGCCGGATCATGAAGATCAGTGAAGGCAATTTCGAGCTGGTCCGGTCTGCGCGCGACTGCGGAGCTTCAGCCAAGTTTGCCGGCTCGGGTGGCTCTATCATCGGCATGTACAGCGGCGAGAAGATGCTTGCCCGCTTGAGGGCCGGGCTGGAAAAGCTCGGAGCAACGGTAGTAAAACCCGAAATCGAGTAGCCCGGATTGCCACAAAAATTGCGGACTTATAAAATATATAATGTCCAAAACAGAAACCTTGAATCAGGGACTTAAGGTTAAAATAAAATGGGGACTGACTTTCCTTATCGCCTGCTGCCTTATTGCCGTTTCCTGCGGTCCCGATAAAAAGATAAAAATCATCAAGCTGGCGCATGGCCTGGACCCGACGCATCCTGTCCATCAAGCCATGGAGTTCCTGGCTGAGAGAGTTTTTGAAAAGTCCTGCGGCAGGCTGGAAATAGACATCTATCCCAGCGAGCAGCTTGGCTCTGAGCGGGAATGCCTGGAGCTTCTCCAGATCGGAAGCCTGGGGATGACCAAAGTCTCCTGCAGCGTTTTAGAGGGTTTTGTGCCTTCCATGAGCGTTTTGAGCCTGCCCTATATTTTCCGGGATGAGGAGCACTGCTTCAAAGTTCTGGAGGGGGAGATCGGCAGGAAGCTGCTCCTGGCCGGTGAAAAGTACTGGCTGCGGGGACTGTGTTTTTATGATGCCGGGAGCCGGAGTTTCTACACCAAGGATAAGCCCATCCTCAAGCCCTCGGACCTGGAAGGGATGAAGATCCGTACCCAGGAAAGCCCGACCTCGATGAAGATGGTCCAGGCGCTCGGCGGCTCGCCCACGCCGATCGCCTGGGGCGAACTCTATTCCGCCCTCCAGCAGGGAGTGGTGGATGGAGCGGAGAACAATCCCCCCAGCTTTCACCTTTCCCGGCATTATGAAGTCTGCAGATTCTATTCTCTGGACGAACACACGGGCGTCCCGGACGTTCTCCTCATCAGCACTGCCATCTGGGAGGATCTTTCCGCCGAGTTCCAGAGCCTTCTCCAGGAGGCTGTCGATGAGTCCGTCGAGTACCAGAAGAAACTATGGAAGGAGGCGACGCAAGTAGCGCTGGAGCATGTTCAAAAGTCAGGCGTCCAGATCTTCTATCCCCAGAAAAGCCTTTTTGCCGAGAAGGTCATACCGATCTATGAAGAATACAGACAGCAGCCCGAGATGTATCAGCTTATTCAAGAGATCAAAAAGGTGAGATGATGATGGAGAAAGTGAAGAGGAGAGTCGATAAGATCCTGGAAGCAGCCTTGATAATCCTGATGGCGGCCAACGTGCTGAACGTCCTCTGGCAGGTGTTCACGCGCTTCATATTGAGAGATCCCAGCTCTTTCACTGAGGAGTTGGCCCGGTTTCTTTTGATCTGGGTGGGTTTGCTGGGAGCCAGCTATGCTGCCGGTCAGAAGATGCATCTGGCGATAGATGTGGTGGTCAAGAATCTCCCGGCAAAGGCCAGAAAGCTGGCGGAATCAGCCATCCAGGTTTTCGTCTTTCTCTTTGCTTTTTTAGTCATGGTCTACGGCGGCATCCGCCTGGTTTCGATCACTCTGCGGTTGAACCAGATCTCAGCTGCCCTGCGGATACAACTGGGGTATGTCTATCTGGTGCTTCCGCTGAGCGGGCTTCTGATCATGTTCTATGCAGGGTTGTTTTTTATGGAGAGAATCCGCTTCCCCAAAAAAAGACAGGAGACGCCCCAGGTCAGCCCGGCAGGCAGCGGCTGAATCAAGGAAAAAAATGGAAATCGCTCCCATCCTGGTTCTCATCTTCAGCTTTGCCCTTCTTCTCATCCTTGGTGTTCCCATTTCCTTCAGCATAGGGATAGCCACGATCTCCACCATGCTGTTGAGCATAAAGGGCGGGCCAGCCCTGACCACCGTCGCCCAGCGGATGGCGACCGGGCTGGATAGCTTCGCCCTCCTGGCCATTCCCTTTTTTATCCTTTCAGGGCAGCTCATGAACAGAGGAGGGATCGCCCGCCGCCTGATTGCCTTTGCCAAGGTCCTGGTGGGCATGTTTCCAGGAGGGCTGGCTTTCGTCAACACCATGGCCGCTATGCTCTTCGGCTCTATTTCCGGCTCGGCTGTGGCCACAGCTTCAGCCATCGGAGGCTTCATGGTCCCGACCATGAAGAAAGAGGGCTATGACCTGAATTACAGCGCAGCAGTCAATCTAACTTCAGCCACCACCGGATTGATCATTCCCCCCAGCAATATTCTCATCGTCTATTCACTGGCCAGCGGCGGAGTCTCGATCGGCGCGCTCTTTGTCGCAGGATATTTTCCCGGGATCGCCATCGGTATCTCATTGATGGTTGTCGCTGGAATCATCGCCTACAGGAAGAAGTATCCTGTCTCCGAGAAGGTGAGGATACAAGACGCCATCCTCCGCTTTCTCGACGCGGTGCCCAGCCTATTTTTGATCGTCCTGGTTATCGGGGGAATCGTTGCCGGCTATTTCACGGCGACCGAAGCTTCGGCTGTGGCTGTTCTCTATTCCTTTATCCTCTCGGTCTTGATCTACAGGGAAGTCAAGTGGAAAGATCTGCCGAAGATCCTTCTGGAATCAGCTTCGACGACAGCCATAGTCCTGCTGCTTGTGGCAACCTCGATGGGTATGTCCTGGGTATTTGCCTATGAGAATATCCCCCAGAATACCAGCGCCGCGCTCATGGCTCTTTCCAGCAGCAAGATCGTCATCCTCCTGATTATCAACCTTTTCCTTCTGCTCGTGGGTATTTTCATGGACATCACGCCGGCTGTTTTGATCTTCACTCCGATCTTTCTCCCTGTTGTGACGCAGCTGGGAGTCGACCCCATCCATTTCGGCATCATCATGGTCTTGAACCTCAGCATCGGCCTCTGTACGCCACCGGTGGGAACTGTTCTTTTTGTGGGGTGCGGGATCGCCGGGACCAGTATTGCCCAGGTTATCCGGCCCCTGATCCCTCTTTTTCTGGCCATGCTTGTCGCCCTTTTCCTGGTCACCTTCATCCCGGCCATCAGCCTGTTCTTGCCTAGGTTCTTCGGGTATTGAATTCAATAAAAAATAAAAAGGGGTCGCATCTTAACATTTAACATTTCTTACGAAAAGAGTTCTGTTTCATTTTTAAATGTTAAATGTTAAGATGCGACCCCAAACTTTTATTAAGATGCGACCCCAAACTTTTACGAACGTAAAATCAGGGATTTTCGTATCATTTATCGGAGGCGCACATTCAAAAGGGAAACGATTCCAAAGAGTTTGACTCTTTCTTGTTGAGTTGATATTCTTACCATGATAGCCTGAGGCAACAACAGGTATGAAGTGCCCAAAATGTCAATCCGAGAATCCTGACAACAGCCGCTACTGCAACAAGTGTGCCGCCCCCCTCCACCCGCTAAAGGACATCTCTGCTCTGCATACCAAGACCCTCCAGTTCCCAATCCTGGAGCTAACCCGAGGGACTACTTTTGCCGGCAGGTATGAGTTGATCGAAGAGATAGGCAAAGGAGGCATGGGCCGGGTCTACAAAGTATTCGATAACAAGATAAAAGAGGAAATCGCCTTAAAGCTTCTGAACCCGGATGTGGCCTCGGACGAGAGGACCATTGCCCGCTTCAGCAACGAACTGAAATTCGCCCGCAAGATTGCCCACAAGAACGTATGCCGCATGTACGACTTGAACGAAGAGGAAGGCACGCACTACATCACCATGGAATATGTGCCGGGTGAGGACTTGAAGAGCATGCTCAGGATGACCAGGGAAATGAGCATAGGAACGGCGATCAATATTGCCAAACAGGTGTGTGAAGGGCTGGTTGAGGCCCATAATTTGGGTGTGGTGCACAGAGACCTGAAGCCCAGCAATATCATGATCGATAGAGAAGGGAACGCCCGGATCATGGATTTCGGGATTGCCCGCTCCAGCGAGTCAAAGGGAATCACCCGAGCCGGAAGGATGGTCGGGACGCCTGAGTACATGTCTCCGGAGCAAGTGGATGGCGTTCAGGCTGATGAGAGGTCTGACCTCTATTCCCTCGGCGTCATCCTTTACGAGATGCTGACCGGAAAACAGCCTTTCGAGGGAGAGAGCTCCTTGAGCATCGCCCTGAAACACAAAACAGAGCCTACTCCCAATCCAAGCGAGACTAACGAGCAGATTCCCGGAGACCTCAGCCGGATAATCATGAGATGCATGGAAAAGGATAAGTTGCGGAGGTATCAGAGTGCCGGGGAACTGCTCATGGACCTGACCGCTATCGAGAAAGGGATCACCACCACGGAGAGGATTCTTCACCGGAGAAGGTCTAGGCCTCTGAAAATTAGCCTGAAGAAGTTAAACAAGGCAGTCGTCTACGGGAGTGCGGTTCTTCTTCTGGCCCTGGTTATTGCGGTCGGGAGCCTGTTTCTTTTCCGGCCAGAAGGAACTGTAAAGTCGATCGCTGTACTGCCTTTCCAGAATATTCTTGCCGATCCCAACACTGAGTATCTGAGCGACGGGATCACCGAGCGAATCATCAGCAGGCTGGCGCAATTGCCCCAACTCAAAAAGGTTATCGCCCGCAGCTCGGTATTCCAGTACAAGGGTCAGCAGATCGATCCCCAGAGGGTGGGCCGGGAGCTCGGAGTGGATGCGCTGCTTGTCAGCGAGATGCAAAGACGCGGCGATGAGTTGACTATCAATGTGGAGCTGTTGAGGGTGAGTGATAACAGCCGCATCTGGGGACAGCAATACATCCGGAACATCTCCGAGATTTTTTCTGTCCAGGACGATATCACCAATTCCATCATCTCCAGCCTCAAGTTAAGGCTTTCCGGAGTCGAGCTTGAGCGCATGGTCCGGCGGTATACGGAGAACTCTGATGCATTCGTGGCCTATTCCAAGGGGCGTTTTTTCTGGAACAAGAGGACGGAGGATGACCTGTGGAAAGCGATCGAGTATTTCAATGAAGCGCTTCAGGTCGACCAGAATTACGCACTCGCTTACGCCGGCTTGTCTCAAACGTACCTTCTCCTCCCCGAATACGGGACATATCCGCCCAAGGAAGCTTATCCCAAGGGCCGGGATGGGGCCCTTCGAGCGCTGGAAATAGACAGCATGCTTGCCGAAGCCCATGTTGCCCTGGCTCAGGTCAAATGGCGTTATGAGTTTGACGCCAAAGCTACGGAGAGAGAATACTTGCGGGCTATCGAGCTCGATCCCAACTATGCCACAGCCCATCACTGGTACGCCTATGATCTGATGTGCCTGGGACGGCATGAGGATGCTATCAGGGAAATAAGGAAAGCCCATGAACTCGATCCTCTCTCCCTTGTTATAAACAAGAAAGGCCATAGATGTGTTGCAGGAGACGCTCGAGATGGACCCGAATTACAGTTTCGTCCATTTTCACCTCGGCTCCATCTACCTGCAGAACAAGAGGTACACAGATGCTTTGGCAGAGTTTGAGACAGAAAAACAGCTTGCCCAGGGCTGGCAGACAGCGGTCGAGGCCTGGATAGGGATCACCTATGCGGAAATGGGCGAGACAGAGAGAGCGCAGCAAGTGGTGGATAAATTATTGCTAATGTCGAAACAGACCTACGTCGCCCCCACTTTGCCGGCTATCTTGTATTTTGTGCTTGGTGAGGATGACCGGGGTTTTCAAATGCTGGATAAGGCTTTTGAGGAATACGACAGTTGGCTCCGGCTGCTCAAAGTCGAGCCTATTTTTGATAGGGTTCGCTCTGACCCGAGATTTGTGGAGATGCTGAAAAAACGCGGATTTGAAAAATAGTAGAGGAGGGCATCTCCGTTCTTGTGAAAGCTGATTATGAAGGTGCACACAGCGGCGGTTCCCTTCCATCCTCGCCAAGCCCCCTCCCCCCACCACCATGGGCTCCGGATAGAAGGAAGCCTTCGCTGCATTTGTCAGCTCATACTATTGCAATCATTCGTTTGACATCTTTTAGTGAGCGGACCTGGATGCCGCCCTCAGCCCCCGGACCCCGAGGGAACCAGTCCTGTCGGTTCCCCCCGTCGGCTAAACCGACGGGTCCCCCCTCCGCTACGGGGGCTGAGGGCGGCATCCAGGTCCGCTTAAAAATTGTAACCTTGAATTACTGTGTTACCATTAGACCGGATATTTGCTCATCAAGCAAATGGAGATGCTCACAATAATTTATATACTTTTTTTTATTTTTGTTTATAATATTCGTTAATGGATTAAGGACATGATCGGAACTGGTCATAGACTCGATAAGATCGTTGAGAGCAGCTTGAACCTCCAGCAGGTGCGTAAAGAGGACCTGCAGTTTGGGGACATGGTCCTCATCACTACCCGGAATTCCCTTTACTCTATTTATGTCCTTGATCCCGAGAATTACCTGGTGTCCGGGGGTTGGTTCGACCGCAAGGGCCTTTCCCCAGTAAAGGCATCAGTTGCCGGCTGCACATGGGGGGGCAGCATCATCAAAGTGGATACATTGGCGGCCTGTGGACTTCGTCTTGAATTCGGAAACCGCGTCCTCACCACCACCATCCAAAAAGTGGCTGTGATCCGGGGCGGCGGCAACTGACAGCAACATTCCTTAAAATAAATCTTTTTATGGCTATTTTAATTTCTTGATCAGCCCTATCGCGAAATCCATCTCCACATCTTTTCCGTTCAGCAGGTCATTTATCGTCGGGGTGACAGGATAGTCGGGGATGATCCCCCTGTCAGGAGGATAGCCGGTAACTGCCATCGTATACCTCACCACAGGAATCCTCACTCGGATCCCGGTGTGGGGCAGCGTCAGTGTCGGCATGAATCCCGATGTATTGCCGTAATACCCGGCTCCACACTCTTCGCCGATAAACACAGCCTTTTTGTGGAAATGGATTAGGGATGTGCATTCGCCCGTTCCGGAGAATCCGCCGCCGTTGATCAGCACATAGACTTTGCCTTTGTACGTCGGCTGAATAGGTTTCTGTTCGTCCAGGTTCGGATGGTCCAGCAAGTCATAAGTCCCGCTGTCGTTTTCCTTGAAATCGCTCGCCGGGATCGTTCTTCTTTCTGGAGGGACATCGGTATGGGTGAGAAAGCTGAATTCTTTATTGTTAATTCTCAAGTGCTCGTAATACATGAACGGCTTCTCCATTAAATAAGCGACCAGTATTTTTCCATAGACATCCGCACCGCCGCCGTTATTCCTGAGGTCGAGGATGAGATGTTGAGTATTTTTTTCCTTGAGTTCTTTAAAGGCGTTTCTCATAAATAGGGGGTAGGAGATGCCCGCATTCTGGTAGCCTGATGGCCCGAAGGTGCGGATGGTCAGAATGGCTATGTCGTCTCTGTATTCCAGTTCTGCGGGCGGAAGATTTTTTGCTGCCTCAGGATATCTTTCTTCAAAAATTCGGTTCAAATCTTTTTCTCTGATTCCTTTGACCTCAGCTTTTTTAAGCGTCTTATCTTCAAGCGGCCTGTAAGCAATCTTATAGGAAATCGTTTTCCCGAACAGAAGATTGTAGGTCTGCCCGAAGCGGGTTGTGCTTTCCAGCCTCCTGTATTTGGATACCTCTATATGGGCATCTGAGGGAACAACGGCCAGCATTTTATCCAGTATCTCTGACATAGGCTGGTCATTGATTGAAATAATCTCTCCGCCCACAACGAAATCCTTATCCTCGCTGTAGTTGCGGAACAGGTATGCTTTTTTATTGATAAATCTCAGGTTGAACGGAAACAGGATCGGCTCATTTTCCAGGTAGGAGCTGAAAGAGCGGGAGGAGAATATCCCGGTATGTCCGTCGTTGATATTGGCGATCAAGGGAACAAGGAGCCGGAGGAACTCGGTTTCTGTCAGAGGGTGGCTTAATTTTTTTAGGGTGCTGTTGAACTGCCGGTCAAGCTCTTGCTTGGGAGTATAGCGGTAAAGACCGCCGTGCCCTTCTTCCAGCGCGTCCCTGAACAGCTTGAAATCCTCCCTCAGTTGATCAGGAGTGAAAATTTTTTCAGGATCGAACGCCTGGTTTGGGTTTTCTTGTGCCTTTATTGAAAAGCCGCAGAGCAGGACAAAAAAGAAAAAAGCGGTCAACATAATCGAATAAAAATTTTTTCTCATGCTCGATGCCTCCTTTGGCGAAGAATGGTGACGTTTTATTTGGTTCAAACCAGGAATTCTTGAGAATTTTTTTCTCTCTTCAATGGAATATAACGGTCTGTGCGAAAAAAAGTTTATGAATTCTCTGTAATAAATCTCGAGATCAGGTTGAGCAGCTGCTCGAAGTGAGCCGGATTGGAATAGCTGTGGTCGCAGCCTTCGATGATTTCCAGGCGGCAGTTCTCGATGAGGCTTGTGGCTTTCCTGCTCTGCTCGAGGGGCACAGTCTCGTCCGCCTCTCCATGAACGATCAGGGCGGGGACTTTGATTTTTTGGCAAGCCCCGTAAGCATCGATCTTTTCCGCGTCCTCATAAAAAGTGTAGTTTAACCGGCGCTCTTCATTATTCACCTGTTCGAGTTCGACAAAGCCCTTTTTTTTCCAGTCCTGGATTTCCTGGTCGCTTCGTCTCGTATGAGACATGCTTCTGTAATCGGACACCGGCGATTTCAAGGCCAGAATATAGAGGGCATCTGATTGTGAAGCGGCAAGGATGCTGGCCATCCCTCCGAAACTCGAGCCGACAAGACCGATTTTCGTGTAGCCCGATTCTTTGAGAAATTCTATAGCGTTCAGGACGTCATCAACAGCCTCCGATGTGGTGATTTCCTCAAACGGGCCTTCGCTCTCTCCATGGCCGAAAAAATCAAACCGGAAGGTGGAGATTTCGCGCTGGTTCAGGATGTCTTCCAGGCGAACGTATGTCCTGCCGTCCTTGCCCGTGGAAAACCCATGGCAGAGGATGATGACCGGCTTCGCTCTATCCTCTGTCGGGTTGGATAGAATACCGCAGAGCCTATTTCCTCTGTTGTTTTTAAAGTAGAGTTTTTCTTTCATGCCCCAAGGCTATTTCATATATGCATCCCTTGTTGGTTTGAATTCCGAGCCTTCACGCCAGTTGGGAAACGTTGATTCCATGCTCAGCCGGTAGCCCACCCTGAAGAGCAAACGCAGGTCATCGAGGGTTCCGCTGAGATCCCAGCTCGGATCATACTCATCGGAAGGCTTATGGTAGTTTTCCGCGATGTATTTATCTATTTTTTCCCGAGCCCACTTCTCGCCGTGTTCTATGTGGTCAACCCCAGAACTGGTATAAATCACGGGTACTCCCTGCTTGGCAAAAGGAAAATGATCGGAGCGGTAGATCGAACCCCTTTCCGGGCTGGGATCAGGCCGGACTCTTCGCCCTTGTTCTGCGGCTGCCTGTTCTACGTATTCATCCAGCTCTGAACTGCCGTATCCAATTACCGTGATGTCCTTCATCTTTCCCCAGATATTCAGGGCATCCATGTTGATTGCGGCCACGGTTTTGGCCAGAGGATAAATGGGATGAGTCGCGTAATAATCAGAGCCGAGAAGCCCCTGTTCCTCAGCGGTAACAGCAATGAAAGCGATTGAACGGCGGGGCGGAGACTCGAGCTTCAGAAAGGCTTCAGCCAGCTCGATCAGGGCGGCTGTCCCGGTGGCGTTGTCCAGCGCTCCGTTAAAGATCTGATCTCCTTCCAGAGTGGGATCGATTCCGAAATGATCCCAGTGAGCCGTATAAATGATATATTCGTCAGCCAATTCTGTACCTGGGATAACCGCTATGACGTTGTTCGATTTCTGGTATCGGATGCTGTTTTGTAAATGAAGGGAAGCATTCAAGCCCAGAGTTATAGCTTTGAAATCGCGCTTCAGGGCAGCCTGTTTGGCATCATCGTAGCTCAGCCCGGCACGATCAAGGATCTGGCGGGCCGAATCCAGATGGAGCCAGCCTTCGACAGAGCAGCGGGAGAGATTTTTATCTTCTGTGACCAGGTTGAACTGGGGCCCGGTCCAGCCATTCCTGACTACACTCCAGGGATAAGCCGCAGGTTCGGTCTCATGAATGATCAATGCGCCTGCGGCTCCCTGCCGGGCAGCCTCCTCGTACTTGTAGGTCCAGCGGCCGTAATAAGTCATGGACCGGCCGTTAAAAAGCTCTGCATCCTCCGTGGCATACCCGGGATCATTGACCAGGATCACCACTGTTTTTCCGCGAACATCCAGGCCTTCATAGTCGTTCCAGTTGTATTCCGGGGCCACGATCCCATACCCGACAAAAATCATTTCCGAGTCTTCCAATGAAGATTCGTCCACGACTCTCAGTGTACAGGCGACGAATTCATCGCCATAAGTGTACCGGTCTGATTTCGCCTTGTCCTTTACTATAAGCTCTGCCCTGGGATCGGCTGTGATTTCCACCATCGGGACCTCCTGGAGGAAGCTTTCCCCGTTTCCCGGTTTGAGGCCGAGCTTCCGGAACTCTTCTTGGAGGAAATGAATCGTTTTTTCCTCTCCCTTTGAGGCTGGCGCCCGGCCTTCAAATTCATCGGATGAAAGGATTTTGACATCTTTGAGGAACTCATCTGCTTGGATGCTTTCCAGAGCCGCTTCCAGGCTTCGCTCCTCTTTTTTGCAGCAGAAAAAGAATAAAGCCAGAGAAATAATGATGATAAGGATAAGATAATATTTCTTGACCATGGAATTCCCTCCGTGAATTTTTTATTTGCCGATAAAATTTTGAATGAGCCACTCTTAAATGTCAAGGAAATGCCAGGTTTTGTATTGAAACAGTATATATTTTCTGGATATCAATATGGATAAAACATGTTGACAATAATTACTATAATTATTAGTATTATGATTGAAGTGGGGGGCCGGAGAGAATGATAAGGTTGATGGTGGCGAGATTCCTTTGCTCAATTGATGCACATCTAACCCGGAAACAACCGGCTTGCCAAAAATCCAGATAATTCAATATCAAATAATGATGATTAGTTCCAAAAAGCCATGCTTTCCATCCACTCCATTAAAAAAAACTGATAAGAGAATGGAGTGTTTGATGGCCAGCGTTGGCTTTTTTGAATAGACTTAGGAATTAAAAAAAAGGGGGTTCATTATGATTCAAATCACCAAAAAAATCGAAGTTTTTGTGTTGGCAGCGTTCTTGCTTCTGGTTTTGTCGCTGAACTCATCTGCTGAGGAAATTGCCCCAAAGACCCAAGTCGGTCCGAAACATGATCACATCGCTTCCTGGTCACGCAGCTTCTGCCTCAACTCTAACTCTTTGCTTAAAGGCTCCTGGAAAGCAACCGGAGCGGATGCTTCGAAGGAGACGCTGGCCCTGGGGCTCCTTAAGCGAGCAATCAAGAACAGACCTTATCAGAAAGCAGAGGAAGAGACAGTAGAGGAAATTGAGGAAGGACCCATCGATCCCCGTCGCCTGTTTGTCGTTCCTGTTGCCGATGTGCTCCGTTCGCTGGAGATCAATATGGGAGGAGGAAGCGCTTTTGGCGTCAGGAAAGAAGAGACCCGGCCCTTTCTGGGACATATAAGGCTTGGTCTTGGAGGAGTGGCTGAGGTTGAATTGAGTACGATGGGCATTATTAACGAGCTTGCTGAGGGATCTTCCTCCATCCCCATGGCTGCCTTCAAAATAAGGTTTATTTCTGAAGGAAAACTGCGGCCATCTGTTGCCGCCGCTTTGCAGAGCTCTCTTTGGGATACAGAGGAGAGAGACGGTATTGTGCCTTATGGAACAGTCAAGTTCCAGAAGAGACTCTCCACGCTTTATTTCGTTGCCTCCAAGACGTTTGAAAAAGTGAGCATGCACGCCGGACTCAGCGTCAGCGACCTCCGGATCAGAACCCTGGAAGCGAATGACACCCCGATTTCTCCAGCATCTGGTGCGACCAAAGATTACTTCAATAAAAACCTTTTCGGTCCTTTCATCGGACTCCGCATAGAACTCAATCCGAAGACTTTTTTGATGATGGAAGCAGAGCAGATCGCTTCCTATGAGTTCGATGAGACGATCCCTTTTGTTTCAGAAGATGACATAAATGTGGAGTGGATGGGGATAACGGGGGTAAGATTCTTCTTTTTTGATTGGCTGGCCCTTGACACCGGGGTTATGTACAGGAGTGATTACCATGGAATCGGTGATGCCCATATTCAAGCCGGCCTGAATGTTAGCCTGTCCTTGCCCAGAGTTGTCAAATCTCTGTGGGGAGAAAGGTAATATTTGGAGAGAAGAAGGTTAAAAAATATATTCGATCTTCTTTTTTACTTTATTTCTTTTTTTAACCTGTAGTCTATGGCTTTCCTGGCTTCAAAATAGATCTTGGACAAATATCTGTGTCTCGCTTCTTGCTCGATCTCTTTTTCGTAATTTTGATTCACACTTTTAACGATTTCATCGACATCTGTGCCGGACTTATATTCGGGAAAAAGTCTTGGCACCATGCAGAGGATTGCAATACACAGTTCTATTCTGAGAGCCTCAGAGAAGCTTGTGTCATATTGATCAACTAGAAATTTGAGGTATTCCTCCAACCAGTCCGGCAGGAGAACTTGATATCTTTTCAGCAATGGATCCTCCTAGGGATGAACATTTTTTTTGAATTTTTGATAATACCAAAATTTAGTGAAAAAACAAGGAAATTTTTGCTTGACAAACAGAGAAGTTGGTATATATATATAAGGAGTAGTAATATTGATACTACCTATAACGAGAAAGGCAGGCTCAGAGACTCAAACTAAAGAAGAGATATTCTCCTTTGGTTCCCCTGCCAAAAACTGGGCTAGCAAAAGGGGGGTTGGTTTTAAGCTCCCCGAAGATCATCACTGCAAGAGGATCTTTCTCAAAAAATCCTCATAATCTTCGAGTGTCTTCACCCTCATTTCCATGATATCTAATTATAGAGGTGTAATCTGTTACAGAGCCGGTTCCCCTTCATCCCAGCCAAAATCCTTCTTTCATGTGCCTAGGATTGAGAAAAGCCGGCGTTACAGTTCTCGATTCATATAAGCGCGATAATTCGTTTGGTACGCTTTATTAAGCGGGCCCGGATGCCGACGGGGAGACCCGGCGGGATTGGTTCCTCCCGGGATTCGGGGACTGAGAGCGGTATCGGGGCCGCATAGAGATTGCGAACTTATTTACTGCGATTTCATTAACTCAGATGTTCCCTCGTCATGGAAATAGAACGCTTGTGAGGATGGCTTGTTTTTTGCCTTGTTGTTATAATAGGACTATGAGTAAAGGGGAAATAAAAAGATCTGCATTATTCTTATTCTTTGTCTTCATCTTTGCCGCATCTCTTCCCCTCCATGCTCAATGGGCTCGAGCCTACGGCGGGAACGGAGATGACTGGGCAAACTCCATCCAGCAGACCGTTGACCAAGGGTATATCGTCGCTGGCTACACAGACTCCTTTGGTGCCGGAAATACGGATTTCTGGATTCTGAAGCTGTCTTTTACAGGAGCTGTTGAATGGCAGCGCACTTACGGTGGAGGCGGAGATGAGGAGGCTTTGGCCATCCGGCAAACCAGCGATGAAGGATATATCGTTGCCGGTTACACGGATTCTTTCGGAGCCGGAAGGATGGATATATGGCTCTTAAAGCTTTCTCCATCCGGTAATATCGAGTGGCAGCAAACCTTTGGCGGCAGCAGAGATGATTGGGCGACTGCTGTTTGCCAGACGGATGACGACGGATTCATCATCGCCGCAAGCTCGGATTCCTGGGGGGCAGGAGAGTCGGACCTCTGGGTTATAAAGCTGAATTCAGAAGGCAGCGTGGTCTGGCAGAAGATCTACAGTCTCAATGTGAACGCTTCTCTGGTATCTATCCATCCGACCGCTGATGGTGGCTGTATCGCCGCCGGGCAATTCAATATCGGCCACAGCGACCTTCTGGTCCTCAAGCTGAACTCTGCAGGCATTATCGAGTGGCGGCGTTATTACGGAGGAGTCGGGGATGATTGGGCGAATTCAATCCAGCCGACCGGCGATGGGGGATATCTTGTTGCCGGCTACACGGATTCCTTTGGCGCGGGCAATTATGATTTCTGGGCCCTGAAACTGACTTCATTCGGAGATGTTGAATGGGAACGCACTTACGGAGGAAGCCAGGATGACTGGGCGAATTCAGCCCAGCAGACAGTTGACGGAGGATATGTCGTCGCTGGCGTCACCGAGTCCTTCGGAGCAGGGTACGCGGATTTTTGGGTGATCAAACTCTCAGCATCAGGGATCATCGAGTGGCAGACTGCTTACGGCGGCGGCGGAGATGATGCCGCTTTTTCCATCCAGCAGATAAGCGATCAAGGGTATATCGCTGCCGGCGTCACCGGCTCCTACGGGGCAGCAGCTCTGGATTTCCTGGTCCTCAAGCTTTACTCCGATGGGGAGATAGACCCTGATTGTGTGCTTCCGGTTACCTCCAGTGCCGCCGTTTCTCAAAGCTCTGCCTCATCCGCTACGGCATTAGTCGCCACTCAGGATACCATCGTTCCCCCTCAATATACGGCTATAGTCCCTCAGGATAGCAGTGCGGATTCATACCTGATTTGTGAAGACCGGCCAGAGATCTCGGGGACGGTCAGGACTGAGGGGGAGGCGGGGATTGAGGGCGCGACCATCACCTTTTCCGAAGGAGAAGGCGAGGCGATAACGGATGTCAGTGGAAATTATTCTCACAGCGTGAGCTACGGCTGGACAGGGACAGCGACTCCCTCAAAAGCCGGCTATGCTTTCACGCCGTCCAGCCGGAGTTACACGGAGCTCGTTTCTGACCGGGCAGATGAGGATTACACCGGGTTTATCGTGCATATGATCTCCGGTTTTGTGAGGACGGATGGCGGGCAGGGGATGGAAGGAGTCACCATCACCTTCGATAACCAAGGAGGCGAGGCGACGACCGCTGCAGACGGCAGCTATTCCCACGCCGTAAAAGAAGGATGGTCGGGAACAGCCACTCCTTCACAGACGTGTTATACTTTTACGCCGTCCAGCCGGATTTATACGGATGTCACCTCAGATTACTCAGACCAGAATTATACCGGAACTTTTTTGACTTATGTTATATCGGGCTCAATCCTTTCCAGCCCGACTGTCACAGATGTAAGCGGAGTGGTGATGTCCGGGCTTCCCGGAAATCCGGTAACAGACGCCTCTGGCTATTATGAAGCCACAGTGGACTGCGGCTGGTCAGAGACTGTCACTCCAGCCAGAGACAGGACCGTTTTCGATCCCCGTGCCCGAAACTACTATAACCTGAGTTCTAACCAGTCCGGGCAGGATTATCAAGCTCATCGGGGATGGTTAATATCCGGAGTGGTGAGGACCGGAGGCGGGGAGGGGATAGAGGGAGTGGCCATTGCCTTCTCGAACAACGGCGGCTCAACAATAACCGGAGTGGACGGAAGCTATCTTCATACCATAATCGAGGGTTGGTCAGGAACCGCCACCCCATACAAGCTGGGATATGAATTCGTGCCTTCCAGTCGAGACTACACGAACCTTATCTCGGACCAAACAGACCAGGATTACACGGGAACAATCATTACCTGCACCTTGACGGTCAACACTCCTGAAGGAGGGACAACCCAGCCAGAGCCCGGAAGCCATGTCTATAATTACGGGACTGAGGTTGAAGTCACTGCCTTTCCAGATGGAAAGCATAAATTCTCCCATTGGTCAGGCGATGTGCCGTCCGGACAGCAATACAGCAATCCGGTCTTCCTTATCATGGATTCAGATAAAGAGATCAGTGTGGTTTTTGATAAAAAAGGGCTCTGCTTTATCGCCACAGCGGCCTACGGCAGGCCGTCTCATCCGCAGGTCAGAATTCTTCGGGATTTCAGGGATAGGTATCTTATGCGCTCTGCATTCGGCCGCAGGCTGGTGGATCTGTACTACAGATACTCGCCAGCAGCAGCGGAGGCCATCGACTCCCATAAGCTATTGAGGCTTGCTGCCCGAGTTTGCCTTGCACCCCTGGTTGTGCTGAGTTTTTTGGCCTTGAAGCTCGGCCCGGTGTTATTCGCAGCCCTGCTTGTCTCCGCTTTTTTATGTCCGGCAGGCATTGTTCTTTTTCAGAGGAAGAAGGCGAAGATCAAAAAGGCTCATTGAGCGAGAGATCGGGTCCCCCCCAATATTTTAAAAAAAGAAAAAGTAAGGATCAGGTAAGAAACGTCTTCTCGAAGTATCGGCAGCTGTCTTCAACGGTCTTTTCAAAAGGGATGTATTCGTGATCGAAATCCTTTTTGCTTTTTTTGTTTGAATAATACGTTTTCCAGCCGCTCAGCTTTCCGTAGGCATAGGTCAGTAACGGATGCCGTTTCGTGAGGGAGCTTATTGTTTCAAGTAAAGCCCCGATCAGGCTCAACAGGAACGAAGGGACAGGGAAAGGGTAGGCTTTTTTCCCTGCACACCTGGCAATGGCTTTTACGACCCGGCTGTATTCGACATTCGTCCCGACCACAAGATATTTCTCTCTGCTTCCGCCTGAATCCAGAGCTTTGATGATGATCTTGACCAGATCCCGGACATCCACCACAGCCAGGCCGCCGGAGAAACATCCCATAAACAGGCCATTATAGATTCTGTTGTACAGCTGGTTATGAGGAGTAGAAAGGTTTGGGTCTCCGGGCCCCATTATCGAGGCTGGATTGAGGATAACAGCATTCAATCCTTTATTATTTATGGCCTGCTCAACGATTTTCTGGCCTTGCCGCTTGGAGACCATGTAGTAAAAATTGTCCGGCCAGTTAAACGGAGTGTCCTCATCGGCAAAACAGCCGTCTTTATGGTATCCGTAAGCCCCCACGGATGAGATGTGGATCAGCCTGGAATTGTTGTGCTCCAGGCAGCTCTCCACGATATTCTGCACTCCGGCTTTGTTGACAGCCATCAGTTTCTCCTGGTCTTTTTTCCAGTAGGAGATAAGACCGGCAAGATGGATAACATGAGTGTGTCCCTTAACAGCGCGCATGACCTCATCCCGGTTCACTATGTCGCCTTCGATTATGTTCAGGCAGGCGTATGTGTTTATCAAACGGCTCTTGTGCTTGTCATAAGGCAGGACAAAGGCGGATATTTCCGCACCGGGAATGGCCTTTGGCAGCTCTTCGAGAAGGCGGCTTCCGACGAAGCCTGTAGCTCCGGTCACTAGAATTTTCATCGGTTGCTTTTTTGGAACATTTTTTTTGTGATACTTAAGACAGAATGAGACTTGAAACAAAAGATAATGAAAATAAATTATAAAATATATTATATATTGTATACAATCAAAAAAATGAATTTTTATGCTTCCTGTTTCAGGGCGAGAATTAATTTACGTTGATCTTTTTCTGTGAGGGCAGGGGCTTAAGGGATGCGCCGGATTTTGGAACTTCGGCTAATTTTCCGGAGCCATTTTTGTTCTGTGATACTTGAGATAGAGAACGGTATCATTGGCGATACCGAGAAGCGCATGGATAAACAACGTATACAGGAACGACTGGGTGGCATAGGCGATGATTCCAAAGATTATACTGCCCACCAATGCGCCGACGATCTCGATCTCGGGATGACCGAGGTGATAGATGGTGGCTATTGTTGTCTGGATGAGAATCGCAATCAGAATTCCTGTTTTTGCCCCACCCGTGATGTTGATGATCGAAAAGAGAAAAAACCCTCTGAAGGTGAACTCCCAGGCAGTATAATACAGGAACAGGTAGGCCAGCTCGTAGAGAACGAATGTTTTCCCGCTTCGGCAGGCATTTTTAGCGAAAGGGTACTGGTCTTTGACCTTGGGATCTTTCGACGAGACATACACAGACAACGCGCAGACCGGGATGGCGATGAGGCTGAGGATGAGTCCCAACCTGTAATTTCCAAGCTGGAAACCAAAGCTTTGCAGCGCTTCAAGAGGTTGGGATGAGTAAAGAAGGATAACGATTACGGGGATGAGGAGAAGAAAAAGGAAAAAATAAACGAAGTAACGAATAAACACCTGGAGGTCATTACTGAATTTCTTCTGCAGGTTTTTGTAGTGAAAAAAGGATGAAAGAAGGGTAAAGCTCACCGTATAGGTCAAAAACAGCAGCGAATGAAGCGACAGATAATTTTGGAAGAAATCCCTCAAGAATGAAGTCATTCCCAGACTCTCCGTTTTATTCTATGTAACCCACTTTTTTCTCAGCCAGATACCAGTCCATTATGGCCTGAAATTGTTTCTGGATGTCTTTATCAGGCTTGTAATTCAGCTCTTTAATGGTTTTGGATATGTCATAGTTGGTGTGACAGGTGATTCTTTTCGCCCGGTATCTGGTTATCCGGCGTTCGAAAGAAGGAACGAAAAAGTTGATGATCTTCATGAGAAAGGCAATGAGGAAGGGGATGAATACAGGTACGTACAGTTTCTGTTTCTTGTTCAGCCTTTCCAGAAAAACAGAGAAAAATTCTTTCCAGGTGACATCAATGTCGTTTGTGAGTGTGTAAGCTTTTCCTTCTATATGGGGAGTGATACAGGCAAGATAGGCCCCTTGACTGAGATTGTCCACGTAGCAGAAGGGCAAGATCCATTTGCCGCTCCCGACGATCGGGGGGTATCCGTCTTCTATTCCCTTCAGTATGGGAACGCACGAGGTCCGGTCATAAGGCCCGTAGACATCAGCCGGCCTCAGAATCACGAGAGGAATACGATGTGAGTTGCGGAGCTCCTGAAGAAAATTTTCTGTCTTTATCTTGTATTTGACATAAGGGAAGTTAGCAGGTATCCCGGGATTTTCTTCAGAGATCTGTAATTTTCCGTATCCCAGGACAAGAGCAGTAGATATGTAGATGAACCTCTTCAGGCTGACTTTATTTTTCAGGATGTGATTCATGAAGTTTTTCGTGGCCTGGTAGATGTTCTTCTCGCAGCTTTCTTTGTCCGCTATATCGGACACTGCTGAGGCACAGTGGATGATGTAGTCCAGATTCTCTGGGAGTTCCTTTTGTTCGGCTTCGTTCAGGTCACCGTAGACCAGTTTAACATTTACGCCTTCCAGGAAATGGAGGTCGGACGTCTTCCTGACCAAGCCGTAGACAGTGAAGTCTTTCTTTAGAAAATACCGGCAGAGGTTGGATCCGATAAATCCGTTTGCTCCGGTGATGAAGACAGTCTGCATTTCAGCATTAGATTATATGAAAGCAGAGAAAAAAAGTCATGGATTTTCTGTGAGAATATTGGGGACAATCCCTATTTTTATCCCCTTAAGGCAGTTCTAGCTTGTTCAATCATCCTAATTGATCCAGGAAAGCTGAGGCTTCGGGGGGATTTGGCTTTTAATTCCTGCCCAATCGTTAAGGATTGAATTCCGTTTCAATCATAAGAAACCAGCGTCACCATAACCGGCTCTGGTTTTTCTTCATACAGGATTTCCATTTTCTTGTAGATGAGATTATTCTGGAAGACTTTTAGAACAACAATGATGAGAAGGATAGCTCCATAGAAGATGAACAAGCTTAAAGGAGAATTCAAGATCATATATTCTATGTGGCTCATAAGAAATGCATATATTAAGAAACAAATAATATATATTATCCAGGACAGATGGAGTTTCGCTTTACCCGGAAGATAGGAACAGACAAACGGAATTTTGCGGTAATTGATAAACAGAACTTCCATCAGCAATACTGAGAGGAGCATCCCGAACAGGCAGTGATAGAAGGCAAGCGGCCATTTCCAGAGAAAAAAATAAAAAAGAAAAAGTACAGCAAATAGAGGAAGAAGCATAAAGAAAAAAATCCCTTTCTTTAGGCCTGAGAAGTAATCTTTTTTATCCGGTCCCTCTGTCAATTTAAAAATCCAGTTCGCCTCGTTGGCTGCAGGAATATTTACAATTGTTCTTATCCCAATCAACAGAAAGAAAGATAAGACGAGAGGGATAGAAAGGAGTGCCTTATTAACATCAGATAATGATTGTATGCTGAATGCGCCGGATATCAGGATGATAAGAATTATGGCCACAGATGTCGCCACATAGGACGCAATTCCCATCTTGTGGATCATGCTTCTCCTGAGGGTCTTCTCAAAAAAATAGAAAACCGCTATCTGGATATGATTTCGCAGGAAAACGGAATTAAAGGGATTCAAGAAGAACTTCTTTAACCTGACAAAATGGGCAGTCCTTTTCTTTGCTTCCTGCATTTTCATTATGTATCTTCGGTACCCGAGCACTCCGGTCAGATAAAAAGCAAAAGGAGGTACAACGAGGGCCAATACGGCAAAAATAGATAAAACTGAGAACATGGGATCATTATTGCCCAATAAAGTCTCATAGAGACCTGTAAACCACATGGGCGGAAAAAGATAGAGAAAAAGAGAGTTATTTTCTTTGAGCAGCAGGAATGAGGATAAGGCAGGTATGCCCGTTGTCCCAGCGGAGAAAAAAACCATTATAGAGATAAAGACAATAATCAACAGCGATCGGAGGAATACAGAAATTCGATTGAATATTTTGTAGCCGAGAAGGCTGGTCAATATGCCTATTAAAAGACCCAATACAAAGAAAATGAAAAAGCCCGCAGCTAGGAAGCTAGTCAAATGAGCCAAAGCAAAACGCAAACTGAATAAAAGATTTGAAGACTGCCATTGAGGCAAGTAAAGTAAAAAGACGAGAGTCGAA
>SMTZ1_10000330_pt1 | contig 51214 bp, 51 predicted proteins | sample DeeMarSWOR136_30_FD_25667 | JGI IMG/M metagenome (IMG submission 25667) | reverse complement strand
CTCTTCCAGATACAGAAGTGAGGATAGTAGATGTTGATGACTATACAAAGATCATGCCCATAGGTGAACAAGGCGAGATAATGATTAATGGGCCGCAGGTAATGATGGGCTATTGGAATAAACCAGATGCTACAGCTAGTCAAATCAAAGATGGTTGGCTTCTGACTGGTGACATTGGAAGAATGGATGAAGATGGTTACTTCTACATTCTTGATAGGAAAAAAGACATGATCAATGTCAGCGGCTTTAAGGTTTATCCACGAGAGGTAGAAGATGTGCTTTTTGAACATGAAGCTGTTGAAAACGCTGCTGTCATTGGTATTCCAGACCCTGAAATAAAGGGTAGTGATATTGTCAAAGCTTATGTTGTTCTGAAAGATGGATTCAAAGCAAGCGAAGAGTTAGTTGGTGAGATTCGAGAGTTCTGTCGAAAGAATGTATCACCATATAAGGTTCCCAAAGATGTAGAATTCAGAAAGGAACTACCAGAAACCCTAGTGGGCAAGGTACTTCGGAGAGACTTGAAAGAACAAGAATTGGGTCCTGAAGAATAGAGACTGTCTTCAATAATATCCCAACTATTCAAGAGAGGATACATCCGTTAGAGCAGAGAATACTAGTAGCAGCTCCATAATATTAGAAAAGAGGATATGAGATACCAAAAACGGATTTAACGGACAAATTCTGAAATAGAAACGATAGACCAATTTCGAACAAATCATCAATCAGAAAGTGATGAATATGAGAAGAAGATCAATGTGTATTATGTTTGTTGTGTTGCTGGCTTCAGCCATGATTATTGGTTTGTTATATGTATACCTCTCTCAAACGCCATTGGTCGACTATGATGAAACTCTGATTATTTACGAGGATACCTATCCAAGTGCTGTAAATATTTCAATCTATTATGATGTTTGTTTTCACAATGTAACTTTCAATGTGGTTGATGATCCTGGTTATATGATCCGAATTAATTGGAAACTAACAGTCCTAGTGGAAGGAGCCAAAGGGAAAAACACTGGACTTCAAGTAACGAATACTTCGAATGACGAGTATGTTTACATTGAAATATTAAAAGAAAACCCAGCTGATGTTTGTGCGCTAAACAAAGGAGATGCTGAAGCATTCGTTAATGTTACTATCAATAGGGCATATACAATCAATCTCGAAGCGCTAGCAGGACATGGTAATATCAATGTGACAGCCAGTGGCGCAACTTTCTCGAATATTAACATGCATCATGGTATAAATTGTCCAGGCAACAATGGAATTAACATGACAAATTCCATAGTTTATGGAGATCTAATATGTCAGGTTTCTACAGGTCATTTTTGGGTAAGACTTGACAATGTAGATGTCAGAGGTACATTAGAGTGTACACCAATAGATCGCGGAACACTAATAATATTATGATGTAACCTGCAGCGAACTGAGTCATTCCTCTATCGAATTTGAAGTTCTATGAAATGGAGGTAGTAGTTTTCCAGACCTTTTCATATAGTTTCTATATTCATCACCAAACTCATCTATCATCATCTGTTCTTCATCAGGAATCCTCCGATAATTCACCCAGATTGAGAAACCGAAGAAGATTAAGACCAACAGGTCTGATGAAATGAGAATCAATCCAATCGTGTAGATGAAGATACCAAGATACATTGGATGACGAATCCTCTTGTATGGACCCGAAGTAATGAGCTTGTGATCCTCCTGTAGCTCCGATGCAATTGACCATTGTGTGTCCAGATGTCTATGAACCCAGATTAAGTGGAATATCGGTGGAATAGCAACAACAATACCTATCCACTGCAACCACTCTTCAAGAGGAAACCGAGTCCATGTCCACCAAGGTGGTGAAAGCAAATACAGGACTAAACCAACAGCACCTATTACTGTGATCATAGCGGTTAGAATCTTGAATCCTTTACCCATGTCCCTCTCTGCAGCCTTCAGTTTCTCTTTGACTCCAACAAGACTATCATGGGTCTTTGTCTTTCGACCATAGTATCCCCTTACAATACCGAATATTGCCCAGAGTAGCAAGAAAGAAATCCGAAAGAAGAGGTTCAAGCTCATTGTCTTCACACTCAATCTAGAACCCAACCAGCAGGTACTCAGAAATCTTAGACGAGTCTAACTTTTATAAGCCTGTTGAACTGCGTCACACCCACACCACTCCAATGATTCAAATAGAAGCAAGTGACATGGATTAACTCCAATTTGGAGGTATTCGCATGCAACTTGAGTTACTTGAGCTGACTATTGCGGGATTGATTCTCATACCCCTGGTAATCCTCGCCATCCTACATCTTCTAGATTTTTCAAAGGCTCATGGTAGAGCAAAGATGACAGCTATATACGGATTTTTGACTTTCATTTTAATCTTCAGCTATTTCACGCTGGTTTACTTCACAGTAGTGGACGTGTCAATCATTATCATTATATATGGAACTGGATTAATTTTCTTACCCGTCTGGACGCTATCACACTCTAAGCCAGATTGGCTTGAATCTTGGAAGATGCTATTTGCAATTCTATTCCTAGTTGTTTGGGCTGTATATGTTATTCCAAGAATATTCACTGCTTTGAATTTTGTACTATACTTCCTCGCCATTGTCTTTGCGCTTTCAATAATCTTTCTACTACCAGGATTGATGAACGATTTCAAGAGAATCGTGCTAATTCTAGGATTAGCGCTTTTCTATTTGGAACGAGCATGGACTTTATTTGATCCAATTACAGAGGCACTCATACTTGTAGCAGGTCTGTGGCTTGTATTCATTTGGTATCTATTGAACAAGCGGAGTTCATAGAACAAGTTCTTGGAGGGAACTTCCCTCCAACTCCCTCTTTATATGACTTTCATTGCACCTTCGTTATGAAATTAGGATCTCTCATTAGACAGTGAACCAACAATGGTCATGTTCGTATTACGAGCGAGTTTAGTTCCGTTATCAATCGCAACAGTCATTGAAGCAATCATTATGATTCTGCTGTCGATATACTTGGATACGATTTTTGATACGAGTTGACTAGAGAGTAATGCAAGGGACTGCGAAAGGACATAGTCGTTAAGAATTCCTAAGCCATTCACTTTGTCAAGCGAATTATGTTTCCTTACGCATTCAATTTCATATACTCCATCCTTCATTGGTGCATTACTTCATATTTTGATGAGCGGTATTGTTGTACTTTTTCTTGATCTGTTCAAAGGTTTTCTCAAGAACATCGATTTGCGCAGGATAATCTGGAGTATGGTTTTGCAAGATTGAATTCACTTTCTCATGTGCTCTATCAAAAGTACTCTTTGCTCCTCCCTTCAACCACGATTCAGTAGTCAATCGACATAGAATTTCTGATGGCATGTAATGTTCAGACCTCAACTTCTTCGAGGTGTGTTTTTGTCTTAGATAATCTCCAGTGAATCCCATTTTTACGATCAGTTCTATTATCAAGTCAATATCATCGAATTCCACACCTCTGGAAAACCTATACGCTGAACCACACAGTTCATTATCAATCACAAGTTTTTCAAGAGATTGACAATTCAATTGTGCGAGCATGCCTGGACCAGAGATGAGATTGATACCCGTCAAGGCTCCAAGAACCAGACCAATTCCAGATTCGAATCCACTCTGTGAGTCTTCTATTTTTGCTTCGCTTGTCCCTAGGTAAGACTGAGTTGGTAGTCTATAATACCTCCCGATTTCAGAAGAAGCACAAGCTGCAATAATTGCCTCCATTGAACCAAATCTGGGTGTAGCGTATTTCATATCAAAGGAGCCAGGTGCTCCTCCATAAATCATTGGAGTTCCAGGATTAACAAGCTGTGAGATAACAACACCCCCTAGGACCTCTGCATTAGATTGGATAAGAGTGCCTTGAATTGTAATTGGACTTGTAGCTCCCATAAGGGGAGCTGGTACAATTGTTACAGGAATGCCAGTAGCTGAACAGTCCATCAGATGCTGAGACCCTACATCATCCCAGGTTAATGGTGAAGTTGGACAGCAATCAAAAATAGCCCGAGGATGACTAGCAAGTTCATCAGTATTTCCAACGACTGCTTCTAATAACAGTTTCATATTTGGAACATCATCTTTCCTGAATGCTCCAGTTATGATTGGTTTCGCAGAATGTTTCAAAATGATATAGAGTCTATACAAACAAGAAAGCTGCTCAGAAACATCTGAAGGTACAAGTGCAGTACTCTGGGCATTGATGTGATCTAGGCTATTAACTAGTTGGACCAGTTCAATGCAGTCTTTCAAAGTCCCTTTACGAATTTCTCTAGTCTTTCGGTCTTTGAAATAGACAGCTGTTGATCCTGGATTAAAAATAACATTCTCAGATCCGATGATATGTGATTTGTCACCATCTCGGGTATAGATGTCAAAATAAGAAGGTGCTTTCTTGATTGATTCCTTGACAAGAGATGTTGGTATCTTAACTTGGTCTGAATCTAGAGTACAACCATTATCTACCAGAATTGATTTCGTTGTTTCATTCTTCACCTGTATACCAATCGTTTCAAGGATTTCCAACGTAGCTTCGTGGATAGATTTTAGATTGTTTTTTGATAGGAATCTGATTGTTGTCATCTCATGCGAAAGAGGTTTCTCTTGAACTTAAGTCTACATGATTTATGATATCCTCTCTTTTTGATTGAAAATGCCAATTAAATACTGAATTCGGCAATAGACGATTAGGCGCTAATGGGGAATATATAGGCGCGAGATATATTAGCAACGCTTTACATTAAAAAGACCACTCCTTTAGTCATGGAGGGTAATTTGATGGCAGAAATACCAACACCAACAACCGGTTATTCTGCACCAACAAAAAGCAGACCATTGGGTGTTACAATACTTGCAATCCTGCTAATCTTGGGTGCAATATTGAATCTAATATCTGTTCCAGGGGGTCTAATCTTATATGGAGCTCTGTATACTGGGTATACAGCACTGATAGGTATAATCAACTTGATTATAGGTATCGCTCTATTTCAGATGATTCCATGGTCGAGAATGGCTGCAATCATCATGCAGGTCATTAGTTTAGTCATCGGACTAGCTCTCTCAGTAGTGCTTGGTGGTATGTTGTTTGGTGCATTAGGTATCAGCATAATGCTGATGGCAATGTTGCCTGGAATCATTATCTCGCTGATTGTGATTATCTACCTGATGCAAGGTTCAATCAAAGCAGCATTTGAAGGCGCTCAATGGTAAGGCGAGGTGCTTATAGGAGGGGTCTCTGACCCCTCTTGTTTTCTTTTTTTTTCATATTCAATCATTAGGCCGAATAAGATTAATAGCTGAACACCAATGTCAGAATGATATTATTCGTGAGGTATTGAGGATGTACGAATATGAGGGGACAAGTCCAGCAAAGATTCATGATGAACTCACTTTACCTGATAATTATTCGATGGAGGATATCAAGTCCAGAGTCAAGTCCTGGTTAGCGTCTCCTATGGGTTCAGAATATGTTATGGAAGTCGTTCATGAACGGCATATTATTCTTTCAAAGTCGAAACATGATATGAGAGTGTGCTGTGTTGGTTGTATCACAACCTGTGCCAGTATAATCTTGGTTGTTATGATAGTCATTGGAACAGTGGGAATCTATGATTATTATGCATTAATGAACGCCATGATTCTAGCAATGGGTATTGTTATGATGATCATGGTGATTTTTGTTGCTATTTTCTGTCTAAGACCTCAGAAAGCAGTAATCGAGATGAGGATTGGAAATGAGATTCCAATCAAGGTGTCTATTTTGAGATCTGGTGAGTTAGAAAAATCCGCCCATGAATACTTTTCTCTTAGAAATTCCATTCATAGGGAACCTGGTCATGGAGGGCCATCTCTTGAATTCTAGGGACAAACCTTGGAATGAAGGAGGATAGAGGGTGTCATCGTTTAGTGATGAATTCAGTGTGCCAGAGAATTACACGATGGAAGATATCAAGTATGGAGTTAAGTCGTGGAATGCATCCTATCTTGGCAAAGATTACATTATGGAAGTGATATCTGAACGTCACATAGTCTTGACAAAAGCGAAACATGACATGCGGTTGTGTTTCTACCCATGTATTGCCCTACTAATTGGCATACCTCTCTTGTTCTTGATTATGATGGCTTCACCTTTTTTAGCAATTTTTGGAGTCTTTCTATACATTGGCATAGTCGTTGTTGTTGAAGTGATTGCTGTCTATCTCTTCTGTCTCAAACCAAAGAAGGTTGAGTATAGCATCACTTTCACGCATGATATGCCTATTCATGTTCGTGTTATTGCCACAGGAGAGATTGGTATGTCTGAACATGAATATCAAGGATTGAAGAACAGCTTGCATGGAGGTAGGAGTGATCCAAGACAGGGTCTTGAATTGGACTATTAAGAATCCAGTTGATAATTAAAGAGATAACATTATCACTGGGAATCTATCGAAGATTTTCAAGCGATTCTCGGTGGTCCAGATGAAACTACCAATGATCATTGTACATGGTGGAGCTGGTGCTTGGAAAGACGACAGAATTCCTGTTGGCATTGAGTATGTAGAAAAAGCTGCTAGAGCAGGATTTGATGTTCTCAGCTCAGGAGGTTCTGCAGTCGATGCAGCCGAAGTATGCACTCTCTTTATGGAGAACAGTGGCAATTTAAATGCTGGAAAAGGAGCTCGACCTAATCTTGATGGAATTCGCGAGCTTGATGCGATGATTGTTGATGGCATCAATCTTCAGTTTGGGTCTGTCGGAGCAATCACTGGAATTCAAAATCCGATCTCTCTAGCTCGGTATATCATGGAAAAAACAGATTTCAACTTCTTTGCAGGTGATAATGCAAAGAAATTGTATGATAGGATGATACAGGACGGTTACCGCCGAGAGATTCAAGCTGGAGAAATCGAAATTCCTTACATATCTCCCGTTGGTGATACAGTGGGTTGCATAACTGTGGATGCTAATGGTCATATTGCTGCTACATCATCAACCGGAGGAATTGCCAAGAAACTCCCTGGCAGAGTAGGGGATTCACCAGTTATGGGAGCTGGTGCTTATGCAAATGATATATGCGGGGCTTCTGCAACCGGATGGGGTGAACATATCATGAGAGTAGTCCTAAGTAGGATGGTAGTTCTCTATGTAGAAGATGGTCTTGATGTCATGTCAGCCGCCCAGAAAGGAATGGATATGTTTGAGAGAAAAACCGGAAGTGAAGCAGGTATCATTGTTGCAGATAAGGAAGGTAATTTTGGATATTCTACGAATGCAAAAGCAATGCCAATATCTGTGATCAGAAGTAAGGCGGATAATCTCCAGTCCCATGCTTGTATGAAAGAAGAATAATGCAATCACTATATCTGCAGAATTGAGGTTCGAAAATAGTCAGTTTATATGTTTTCTAATCATTTAGGTACATGATTACTTTCACAGATGTCATTAGAGGAGTCACGGACCGAAAAAATAGACTAAATAAATCTATTGAATATAGTTGCTACGAAACGACACCTTATATTCAAACTTATTTTTGATTTTAGCACGTGGTTAGGTCTTCTAGCCCGGACCCGGAAAAGGCATAGGTATCTCGCATTGAAGCTCACAATCCACAGCTTTCTCGTATTCAGTGCATCCATTCTCGTGTTGGAAAATTATGGTTTCGTCTTTTCCGGGTCTCACACGTTTCTATTGAAATTCAATTATATCTGCAATCTAGTGGGTAGGAATCAAAGGAAAGAGATTTTTTCGTTGGCCAATTGAAAGAATGCATCATTTTTTTTTAATATGGTTGAACTTAACCACAAGGCTTTAAGCTCATATGTGTGAGAGCATGTAGGCCACAAACCAAGGTGGAATATTTTAACGATTGGCAAAGAAACGAAAATCAGCAGGTCGAGCTAAAGGCGGCGCTGGTCACAAAGGCGGCGTTCAATGCTCAAGATGCGGACGAATTGTTCCCGCAGATAAAGCAAAGAAATACACAAAGAGTGTAAGTTCAGTAGAACCACAGATTGCAAGAGAGCTTCGGCAAAGTGGAGCCTACATCCCTGTACACAGAGTCACCTCATACTATTGCGTTAGTTGTGCGGTTCATTCAGGGAAGGTTCACATTCGAGACACTAGAGCTAGAAAATCAGCTCCTGCTCGATAACGAATTCAGACAATGTTAGGTAGCATCTCAGAGCTAAAATCCAATGGTTTCTTTGATCTATATAGTGGACACACCATTTACCAATTATTTAAGGGAAACTCTTCTTTCATCTAAACGTAACTGCTTTCGTCAAGACTTTTGCCTACCATTTGTTCCAGAGCCATATCATAATCCGCATACTGTCGAAGACCAGGCAACTTCCCAATTGGCTTTCCATCTTTAAAAGCGATAACCATAGGAACTGAATGTACACCAAACTGAACTGTTGTACGCCTATTCTGGTCAATATCAATTTTCGCGAAAAATACTTTCCCTTCATAATCTTTAGCTAGCTCAGCGAATATCGATGCGAGAGTCTTGCAAGGGCTGCACCATTGTCCAAAGAAATCAACAAGTGCGAATTTCGTCTTTTGAATGGTCTGCCAGAAATTTGCATCCGTCAAAAGATTCACGCGACCATTAGCCATGGGTTCTAAGGGTTGGGGCTTTTGAGCTTGCTGAGCCCGTTCCATAAGAATCTGCATTTTCCTTCGACGTATTTCTTCTAGCTCTTCGTCATTTAACACGAAAACACCTCTTACGGATGTGCAAAATTTTTACACAACCGTATTTGAATTCTTCGATAGGAACGTGACGAGTAATGCTTTACCGATTCAGGTCCGTTTATATTAAGCACTAGCACGCTATGTCAGGGGCTACTCGATGTCTGAAGAACCAACAAAGAGCTCACTCAGATATTATGCCATGCTCGTTTTGGCCATGGTATTCTGGGGTGGTAGTTGGCCCTCTGCTAAGATACTAGTTGGGATTGCACCGCCAATGACAATTGGTTTCTTTCGTTTCTTTTCAGCCAGTATTCTCTTCCTAATACTTCTCTTCATTACTGAGTCAGAACCAAGACGTATATTCAGAAGGTCTAATTTCAAGATCCTATTTTTTGTTGGTTTGACAGGCATTTTTGGCTATGGTGTTCTATTTCTGACAGGGATGCGTTTAACTACTGCAGCGCAAGGAGCGATTATAGCTGGATTTAATCCAGCCACTGTTAGTTTAGTAGCGCACATCTATCATAAAGAACGACTCTCTAAAACATGGCAATACATCGGTTTTATACTTGCGTTCATGGGAGTTGTTTTTGTTGTTGGAATTCAAGCTCTCCTTGAGTTCAATTTAGATTATCTAGTGGGTAATCTGATAATCTTAGCAGCTATGTTCGCCTGGGGTCTTTATTCTTCAATAGGAAAAGAGGCAATGAAAACACTCTCTCCTCTTGAAGTCACAACAGGGGGTTCGATTATTGGAGCCTTTCTCTTTGGATTAGGCGCAATCACGGAAGAAGTTTGGTCACTCCCAGCTTTGGTTAACCCGATATTTTGGCTCAATGCACTCTATCTTGGAGCTTTTGTAACCTTCATCGGTTTCTTGTTTTATTTTATTAGCATTAGAAAACTAGGAGCTACTCGGTCTGGAGGTTTCATCAATCTTGTACCAGTTTTTGGAACTCTCTTCTCAGTGTTAATACTCGATGAGGTCATCTATTGGACATTCATAATAGGCTTGTGCCTAGTAGTCATTGGTATTATTATCATTAACACTCGTCGGTGGTTCATAGTTGGTCTTTGTTTTGTTGTATCAGGAGTCATAAACATACTACTTCTAATCTATTGGACTGTTATTATTGGTCTAAGTCTTACTATTACTGGAGGTGTTATTCTATTTCTTGACTTTGCAAGAAGAGAGAAGTAGGTATTGCGGAACAGAAATAACGATGTTGTGTAGACCTCCAATTCAGTATTGACCATGAATAGGGTGACAGAAGTGGAAGCTTATGAAGACCTTATGGACAGGGAAAAAGATCTGATACTCTTGAACTCTGTTATTTATCAAATAAGATGGGACTACGAAACCTATATGCCCCCCAAAGGATTGATGCAAAGAAGTGAACAATTGTCGGTGCTGATGAAACTATATCATCAGAAGATGACAGATCCTGAAATTGGAAGATTATTGGATAAGGTAGAGAGTGATTCTGATAAACTGGATGTGATTCAGCTTCGGAATGTCTTCTTGGCACGTCGAGATTATGACAAGGAAACAAAAATCCCAGAGGATCTTGTTTCAAGAATTGCTAAACATCAGCCAATTAGTCTTGATTCATGGAAAAAGGCAAAGGCTTCTAACGATTGGAAATCATTTGAACCTGTACTTCAGAAAACTGTTGATCTAGCACGAGAGCGTGCAGAGATTGAGATGAAGGTAAAAGAAATTCCAATTCTTTATGATAGCATGCTTGATGAGTTTGAGCGAGGAATTACATCTTCAGAAATAACCAAAATTTTTGGACAACTTAGAGATAGGCTGGTTCCTCTAACGAAGAAGTGTGCTGATGCATCTGAGGGTTTCGATTCATCATTCCTAAATCAGAAGGTGCCTATTGATGTTCAGAGAAGAGTAGCCATGGACTTGGCAAATCTAGTAGGTTATGACACAACATCTGAACATGCAGGTGGTCGAATCGATGAAGTAGAGCATCCCTTTACAACAGGTTATTATGATGATGTAAGAATTACTGTGAAGTACCATGAAGATAATTTATCCTCTGCAATATACGCTATTCTTCATGAAGCTGGTCATGCACTCTATGAACAGAATCTAAATCCGGATTGGAAGTATCAGCCAGTTGGATGGAATGCGTCATACGGAATTCACGAATCGCAATCTAGATTCGTTGAAAATATAATTGGTAGATCACCTGAATTTCTACAATTCTATATACCGAAATTGCAGGTGTTTACTGGGGGTTCATTCCCAAGAGTGGATGAAGTAGATTTCATTAAAGCTATGAATCTAGTTAAACCATCACTGATCCGTATAGAAGCTGATGAGGTAACATATTCAGTACATATCATTATTCGGTTTGAGATTGAGCGAGACTTGTTCTCTGACAAGATTACGGTGTCCGAATTACCTCAGGTATGGAATGAAAAATACAGGGAATATCTAGGAATTGATGTCCCTGATGATTCAAAAGGCGTTCTTCAGGACACGCACTGGGCAAGTGGATATTTTGGTTATTTCCCAAGTTATGCTCTAGGTAACATCTACGACGGAATGCTACTTGAAAAACTACATCATAATATGCCTGAATGGGTGAGAAATGTTGCTAAAGGAGAGATTCAATCTCTGATTAATTGGTTGAAGGAGAATGTGCACCATTATTCAGCACTATACGATCCTTCAGATTTGATGGAAAAGGTTACAGGGAAGAAGCTTACGGCTGAACCATTTTTAGACTATTTGGAACAGAAGTATTCACAAATATTTGGATTCTAAGAAAAGAAGGAAACATATACAGATGGAAATTAGAATCAAAGACAATCCTTAAAATGCGTCCATTATGAACGGGACTCTAGGGCGAAAACAACATGGACATCTGGAGCGATTTTCTGCAGACAATGGCCAACATTCTAGCACCTGTTGCAGTGATGCCGGGCTCAACCATTTTCATCTTACTTGTATCAATAGGGCTTGCTCTATTATCAATATGGGCTACTAGGCGATTCACAGACATGGAGAAGATGAAATCAGACATGGATGAAATAAAGGCTTGGCAGGAGCGGTTCAAAAGAGCAAGGCAAACGATGGATCCAATCGAACTCCAGCAAGTTATGGATGATCAGGGAAGAATCATGAGGCTCAATAGTGCAATGATGTCACAAAGAATGAAGCCTATGTGTATGTTCTATATTCCATTGATAATCGTCTTTGGAATTCTTAACTTCTTATTTCAAGGAAATCCAGTAGCGATCATACCATTCAATATTCAAGAGGTTCTACCATTTCTAGATGGATGGATAGGAATGAATGTTCAAGGAAGTGGATTCGGACTTTTCTTCTGGTCTTGGTATTTTCTAGTCAGCCTAGGTCTTGGGAATCTTATTAGGAGACCTTTTGGTCTCTCCATAACCACATGAGGATAATCACAACTTCCTATGAGCGCTGCGTTGTGCCAAACAGGACACAAAGGTTACGTGCTTCATCTCCTTTTTATTGAAAGATCGAGTTTACATTGTTGCGGTTCCCCATGGAATCAACTCTGAATTTCGGTCGCGGGGACATGAGAAAGGATGTAACCTTCTTCTATGTAACATCCCTAGTGGTCTTTCTTCCATGTTGCATCCTTTCTCTGCACGTCATTGTTTAATCAGGAACCATTTTAACTATGAAATTCAGTTTGTAAGATTATGAATTCAGAACCAGCTGAAGTATATTTTGGATCAGTGATACCAGGAAATACAGCGGAATGGGCAGCTTTTGCAGCAAAAGTTGATGAAGTCATCAAAATGCTTGATTTCTCGACAATCAAGAAGAAGGACAAAGTCGCTATCAAGATGCATTTGGGATTTCGAGATGGTTACCAAACAGTTCCAGTGTTCTTTGTTAGGCGTATTGTCAAGGCAGTCAAGGAAGTCGGGGGATATCCGTTTATCACAGATAATCCTACTGCAGTATACAATGCTGCAGAAAGAGGATACACTCAAGAGACCTGCGGATGTCCCTTAATTCCAATCGCTGGTGTGAAAGACTCGTATACATACACATTCAAGGCAGATTTCCATAATGTGAAAACCTTAGAGATGGGCGGTGTCCTCCACGATGCTGATGCACTCATTGATCTAACTCATGTCAAAGGACACAACACTTGTGGTTTTGGAGGTGCTATCAAGAACATCGCATTAGGAGGATATCATGGTCCTTCAAGATGGACCAAGATACACGGTGTTGAACAATCATTGCCGTATTGGAATGCTGACAAATGCACTCCTGAGCATGCTAAGAAGCTAGTAGATGCATGCGAAGATGGATACATCAAATATGATGACAAGAAACACAAGCTTACACTCGATTTAGGTATGTGCCATCAGTGTTTAGATTGTTTAAAGATAGACAAAAATGTTGGCTGTCTTCAAATCAAGCAGGAGAACTTCTCACTATTTCAAGAATTAATGGCTATTGGAGCAAACGAGGTACTCAAGCAATATGATGAAGATAAAAAATTCTTTCTCAACTTCGCAATCAATATCACTCCTTTCTGTGACTGCTGGGGATTCGGACTACCAAATGTCTTGAATGATATAGGAGTTCTTGGTAGTCGGGATATTGTTGCAGTTGAAAGAGCGAGTCTGGATCTTATTGGGAAACAGAAGATAATCGAGAATATGATGCCTCCCTTTGTCAGACTTCATAAAGGAGAAGATTTGCACCCATTTCAAAAGATGCATGGACCTATGAAGAATCCATACATAACCCTAGATTATGCAGAGAAACTTGGGATGGGATCTCAGAATTATAAGCTGATAGAAGTATTGGCACCTAAAGAGACAAACAAGCAGAAAGGTCCTTCAACTGTCACAGAAACAGCTCCCTCATTCTATTGATGGCACCAATTGAAATTCTTGGAAGGTTAAATCTGGAGAATCATTAAAAGACTACGTGAAGAAAAGATTCAGTGAGCCATTATCAGTTTCGAAATCAGTTTAAGAGTGAGCGATTCTACCTTGCCATATGAACATTCTCCTGAAGAAAGGTTAAAGAGATACAAAGAAAGTCTGGAGAAGATGGCAAAAGAAGAGGGGAGAACTCTCAAGTTCACAAAAGAAGAAACAAAGACCTCTCAAGCAAAAAAAGACACGGTCGTCAATCCTGTCAAGACAGCTCCTAAAAAAACGATACCAAAAGAACCAAAGGTCAAACCACCCCAAGTCTTAGTTAGTCCTGCAAAAAAGGAGCTTGGAGAGTCAATAGCCACGGTAAGAAAAGCTCCTAAAACAATTAGTGATGCAAAAATAAAGGATCAAGATGGAAAGAATTTATTGATGCTGAGAGTTCGACATCGTTCCATTGATAGTGCTTTGCAGGAAATCAAGAAAAGACGTGCAACACTTGAAGCTCAGCTCAATAGCAAGTTCATCACAAAGAAGAAATATCGAGAAGAGATGGCAGCGTTAGTTGATGAGGGTCGTTCTTTAATTGTAGAGAAAGAACGTGTTGAGAAAGAGATGAAAAGGCTGAAACGGAATTAGTGAAACTGATACAGTAATGCAATCATCGACGATGTTGATCAAAACAATACAACAACACAAAAGGGAAATAGCCCTCTCTGATTCAAATGGATGAGTCTGGAGGCTGAATGCCCTGAGTAGGAAACGTGCATCTGCAAAGTCTAGACGACTGGCTTATGTTCACAAGATATGCGAGCTCAGCAGACGCGGCGATATTAATGCAGTTGCAGATATGATGAAGGGTTATTTTTCAGACAAGAATGCAAATCCATGGCACACTATCTATAAGGACATTGAGAAATATTGGACAAAAGAGCATCCAAAAAAAGATGTGACTGAAACTCTAATCCTAATGCGTGATGCAGTTTTTGGCGCTTTTGAGATACTTTCATTGAGTATTGCAGTAGATATTCCCACATCTGAACTCATTGATCACTTTATAAAAGAGTCCGCTTGGGAGGAAGGAAGAAGAAAGGTCAGAAACATCTGTATTGAACACGTTGGGGACCTAATCAAAAAGAGGAAGACTAGATTCCTAATTCCTTCAGGACTCAAGCGAGATGGATTAGGCTTTTTCGTTTCTGAAATGGAAGATGTTGAATTAGAAATCTTTAGGAAAGCAAAACCGAGAATCAAGAAGGAAGCTAAGAAGAAACAGATACTAGATTTGAGCTCTTTGGAGAAAAACAAACTTGGCAGTCGATTTCTTAGAGAAGAAAAGGTCATGGAAACAAGAATCGAAATGAGCGATCCAAGAATCCCTTCAATATTGGAATCATATGACCATTTTCTTGTTGAGCTCGAGATAGACAGAAGTTCATCGATTACAGGACCAATTCCAACAGAGCAAATCACTTTGAATGGTGTTCCAGTTGAGAAAGAACGAGATAGAAAAGAAATTCCAAGTAGACGACCCAAGGAAAAAATTGCACAATCACCACTTGCAGATTTTCTAGATGAAAAGTCAGGGATAAAGAAAAAGAAATCGAAGAAAACACCAAAGAAAAAGAAAGGGAGGACGAAGAAAAAGTGAGTATAAAGAAGGACTCCCTGGATTATCAAGCTCTAGAAATAAAGGCACTCAAAGAGCTGAAGAAAATTGCTTATGATATCGACTCGCCAGATTTAGGAACTATGTATGATGCCGTGGGAAGACTTGCTTCTCATAGTACCTATAGATCGCTTCTTCCTAAAGCCATGGAGCTACTTGATGCTAATGACCAGAATGTGAAGCAAGCTGCATTCACTGTAGCTGGCAAAAGTGTATTTGGACCTTACATATCAGAGCTTTTTAATAATCTAAAAATCTTGAATCCTGTAGAGAGAGAACAAGTCCTTCAAGGCATTCATGAGATGTTCTCTCAAACTGGTGGACCGGAATCCAGACAAGAACAAAAGAGATGGATTGATGCCTTGGAGAATCTTGGGAAAGGACACCAGCCAACTGTTTTTGCACTGATGAGGTTTTTGGGTGAACCCGGTCGTAGATGGGTCACAGGCCAAATTCGAGAGAACATTGACGACATATCTCTTGGGGCAGTTGCACCACTTCGAATATTTCCAGAAAAGACACGAAAGAAGTTAATCAAACTTCTAGTAGATATTGCATCAAAAAAGAGAAGGGATATACTTCCATACATTTGTGGAATTGTAGACCAAACAACATACATTCATCTTTCTGCATTTCTGAAGGGTAGTAAATGGCAAGAGAGAGTAGAGATTGCATCAGCAATATCAGGTGCTGGTATAAAGACTACTTCAGGTTTTGTATTGGAGTTGGTTGGCGATTCAAACTGGCGGGTAAAGCAAGCACTTCTGGAAAAACTCAATATTCGAAATTCGAGATTCTCTGCAATATCTAAAATCTTGAGTTTTCTCGTGAAGGAAACGCATACCAGAGTACGAGGACAAGCAGAAAGAACTCTCCTATTACTTGGTTCAATAAAATGCCATGATTCGACTCTTAAAGAACAAAGAAAGAAATTGGAGAAACAATACCGAACTCAGCTACTAAAAGCAGCTCAAGCCAACAAAGACCTTGACTCTGAATGGCTAGGAATTGAGATAGAGAAGGTCGATCCAATGCATGAAATTATGCGGAAAGTATCTGTTGAACCTAAATCTATCGAAGTAGAAGATTCTCCTGAGCCTATTGGTGTATCACTCTCAGATCTTATGTCGCCTCCATTATCAGGAGAAGAAACCATCTTTGGAGAGAAAGATAAATCGACACTTCTGAGCGCTCTTCTTGGAGCTCAGAAGAAATCTATAGAAGAATCTGAAGAAGACATAATGGATAAACCAATAGAACTCCCCCTAGACCCCACAATACCTCCTGCAAGCAAATTTCTGTTATTGTTGCAACGAATGTCAGAAACTATAGGGAAAGATGTACCATTGAATGATCTACTAACGAAAGCCGCGGAAATAGGTATAAGTGAGGAGGAGTTTGAGAATGCGATGGATGAGCTAGAAAAGCAAGGTATCATCTATCGTTCTAGCAAGGGCACTGTTAGTTATGTTGACATTGAACTCTGATGTTTGAACTTGACACAAAGAGTAATCTTATTGCCTGTTGATAAAACACGATTGGTGGAGTCAAGAAATGAGCGAAGAACTTCTGATTAAGAATGGTATGATTGTTACTGGTGATAAAAGAGAAACTATAATTCCAGAAGGTTATGTTAGGATCCATGGAGAAAGGATTTCTGAAATAAGTGAAGGTGAAGCGAAATTCAGCGCTGATACAGTTATTGATGCCACTGGATGTGTTATCATCCCAGGTTTGATTACAGCACACACACACCTTTATGGCATTCTATTGCGTGGAGCTAGCTTAAATATCAAACCACCAACAGATTTTGTTCAAGTTCTTCAACGAGTTTGGTGGCCTGTTGATGAAGCTTTGACTCAGGAAGACGCCTATGCAAGTGCCTTGTCAGCAGGAGCCGATATGTTGAGAAATGGCTCTACTTTTTTTGCAGATACTTACTCTGGACCAAATTCTATTGAAGGAAGTCTTACCGAAATTGCTCGAGGTTCAAAGGAAATTGGTATCCGAGGTGTCCTTGCCTTCGAAATGACCGAAAGGAATAATCCTGATGAGGCTCATAGGGGGTTTCAGGAGGGAATTAGATTCATTGAATCTTACAAAAATGATGAATTGGTCTCTGGTATGATAAGTCTTCATGCATCATTCACAGTTGGAGATGAAATCGTCGCAAGAGCAGTAGAACAAGCAAAGCAGCTTGACGTCCCAATAACAGTTCATACCTCTGAAGGTCTTGTAGATCTATACCACAATCTTGAAGCATCTGGAGAAAGAACAGTGGAGCGACTGGATAGACTCGAGGTTCTTGGACCTAAGACAGTTCTCGCTCATTGTGTCCACGTAAATGACCATGAACTAGATCTGATTGCGAAGAGAAGAGCTTCAGTTGCGCACAACCCAATGAGCAATATGTTGAATGCTGTGGGAGTTGCACCAGTTCCAGCTATGCTAAGTAAAGGGATCACCGTAGGTCTTGGAAATGATGGATGGATTTATGATCCATTTGAAAATATGAGATGTGCCTTAACTGTGCATCGATTGGCAAGTGGCAATCCAAGTATAATCGGTTCTGATGAGATCTTTCGAATGGCTACAATAGAGGGAGCTCATTGCTATGGTCTGGGAAATGAGTTGGGTAGTATTGAGAAGAGGAAATTAGCTGATATCGTGATATTGGATGGTTCAAGAGCTCCCACACCAATCACTCCCACATCAATTATTGGTCATCTTGTCAATACCTTTAGTGGACGTGACGTTAGAGATGTCATTGTGAATGGAAGAGTCGTTGTAAAGGACAGATTACTGACTCAAACAACTGATGCTCATGTGTTAGAAGTGTCTAGGAAATCAGCTGAGAATCTCTGGTCATGTCTGAATAAAGAATGAAAAAGAAGTAGGTGGGGCAGAACCCCACTCTCTTTACCTTCTACGCATGCAAACTACAGCACCTATTATAACTATCACGCCTACCCCTAAACCGACATATAGAATGTTATCTTGGAGTAGTCCAAGGATGTCAAGCCCAAGTCCATCACGTATCAATGAAACTGTAGTTTTGACACCAGATGTACTGTTTGTAGCCTCAAGGACGTATCTAGCGCAGAATCCATCTGATTTCAGATACTGTACATAGAGTGATACAGGATCCCCGTCATCTACTCCAGATAATCGGACACCCCAAACTGATGAGTCATTGATGATTGTATGATTCTCAGTCCACCAGTCAGAGTCCATTGCTAATTCAGTTAACAGATTATAGTTGCCAGTAGGTACAATAAAATATCCTCCAATTCCTATAAAGCCAAGAAAGAGCAGAGCTTCTATACCAAGTGCTGTACCATTGGTATAGTACATATCAATATCTACTGTGGGAATTGAGGTCCAATCTGATAGAGGATCAGGTATTGCCCCAGGAGTAGCTTCGACTGTGATATTCATACCTTCATCAAAGGTAGTTTCTCCTTCATCCACCCATACAAAACGATAGGTGAATTCGTCATTTAGTACTACACCCCATTCAAGCCCTTCTGATGTAGCTGCTGCTACAGGTGATATCAGGAATATAGCTACAAATGAGATTACTAGCACAACTTTTAGCGTGCGATTCATTCTACATTCTCCTTAACCCGCGCTTGCGGTTCACTTCGAATGAAAAATGAATACAGAAAAGCTATTTGCCTACATACTCATCCTAAACAAACAGAGTTTTCAATGGGCAACACTTAGCCGCTATTAGGTGTAAAGAACTGCATCCAGAATTGACATTCAATGAACCCATATTCGATGCACATATTCATGTTGTAGATACAGATGCTCTTGATATGCTGGTAGAAATTAGTGAGAGTTATGGTGTAAAGGAATCACTCTTAATTTGTCACAGCTTGGGAGCTAGGAATTATGCGGAGAAGACTTATCCTGGGAGATTCATTTTTGCTAAATACTTCTCAGGTGCTATGCGGTTTGTCGATGGAGTAGATACAATTCTCAAAGAAATAGCCACTCTTCGAGATGAGGGTTATCATATGGCAAAGATGCAATCAGCTCCTGTAATGAGAGGGAGAACAGCTGCAAAGCCGGATGATCTAAGGATGGATGAAAATGAGATGGCGAGAGTTTTTGATGTCATGAAGGATGAAGGGATTCCATTTCTACTACATCTTTCTGATCCAGATACATATTATTCCACAAGATATACAGACACCTCCGTCTATTCATCTAAAGAGAGAGACCTCGATGAGCTTGAAGGAGTGTTGAAACGACACAGTGCTCTGAAGTTTCAATTGGCACATTTTGGATCTCAACCTGAAATATACAGACTGGATAATTTAGCTCGCTGGTTTGATACTTATCCCAATTTCAACATCGATACTAGCTCAGCAAGATGGGTTTCTCGAGAACTTAGTAAGGACCCAAGGAGAGCAAGGGAGTTCTTCAAAAAGTATCAAAACAGGATTGTTTTTGGGACAGATTGTGTGACATGGAGACCAGAGAGGGATTACTATGAGGGGCGGTATCTAGCTCTTAGATTACTACTTGAAACAGCAATAAAACAAAGACCACTACCATTCACAGATACTGATACAGTAAATTCTGGTGGTACATTCATCAATGGTCTTGATTTGCCAAGGAGTGTGCTTCGAAAGATATACTGGCTGAATGCTAAAGACTTCTATGCTGAATTCTGGTAATATTTAGAAAATGATGGATAAGCAGGTTAAGGCTCCATCGCATTTTTCGAACTCACTCATATCAAGTTGAATTACATCAAACCCAGCCTCATTAACTAGTTTAGATGTCTTATTATGCCGTGCTGATAAGATAACAACATCTCCAATAGTGAGCGTGTTTGCAGAGTGCACTTCTTCTTTTGGAAGAATAATCTTCGTGAATCTATCTAGAATAGAATTATCGATATATCGGGGATTCACTAGGATGAAATTCTTGTTTAGATAAGTGATATGGCTCTTAATGTGCACAATGCTGGGATCTTCGATGCAATGAATTGGGGTTTCTAGCCAATGTTCCATCTGGGTAGCTCCTTCAAAGTTTGTACGTTGTGTGATACCACAGAGAAGTGAATCAGGAAGATGAACCACATCGCCACCTTCTAGAGTTCCAGGTGCTTTCACCGAAGAAATCTGTTTGAATTCTGAAAGAATTTCTTCGATCCGTTCACTCTCCCCTCGACGACTTTCCTTTGCCATTCTTGTTATTAAAGCACGAGTCCCAGAAACGACAGCTGTATCTTCTACAAAACAGGAATCTGGATGTTCATCATCAGGTGAGAGCTCTATTAAGTCTAAACCAAGTTCCTGAAGTACACTACAATATTTCTCATGTTGTTTCAAAGCTAATCCAAGATTGACCGTGTGATGATATGGATGAGTTGATATGCAACTCTTGAAATTTCGACCAGGTGGTCTAACAATAGCTCGAAGTTTCATTTTGCTGCAACTATCTCTTTTTCTTTCGACTAGGTTTAGTTTCTAAGTATTGAGATAAATCACTCTGTTGGAAAGGACCAAACCTCCAACCATGTCCTCCAGGATTACGTTCTACAATTCTTTCTCTCTCAAGGTTTCTTAAATGATAGAGAACAGTTGTAAATGTAACATCAACATTTCTGGAAATTGCAGTAGTTGTTACCCAGTTATCTGGATCAAGCTGTTTAATTATTTGAGTCCTAGTTTCAAGCCCTCTTCGAACGTTGCGTATCATACTCAAATATGCAAGTCGATCTATACTCAGAAACGTCACCATCCAGTATGATTACATCTACAACTAAGTGTTTTCTGGTGCTTAGAAATTTCATTTGAGTTTCTTGCCCAGAAGATGTTTGAATGCAGCTGGCTCATTTCCCTCAGAGATAGGGCGTATTCTGTAATCAGGATAGGTGTGACTCAATCTAGCTGCAACTCGAGTCCCAATTAGCTTCGTGACGATTTCTGCGTTCTTACCCCTCCAAAGGTAGACGGTTTTATTCTCATGGACTACAAATACTAGGACCTTATTCGTATCAACCTCAACAACATCATACTTGGACTCAATCAGTTTAGCCTCTGAGTCAATCTCGAATGCTTCAACCATGTTGCTCAAACCTTATCCACGATTAACTTCGGAACTTTGTCGTGCAGATTCTCTTATGAGGCTTTTTCAGTGGGTATCACTTGTCCAACATATCGTTAAATATAGCATATGGGAAATGAAACCAGCCAGAAGGCAAGAAATAACAAGAATTGAAGCCATCTGAGAAAACACTTACGATGTGTATCCATTGCCGGATGAGAAACCTACCAGAATTAAGTTCATTGATCGCGAGCTGAGAAAGATTGACATTGTGCTTAGTGGACTCGAGGTCTCTTTTCCATTAAATGCGATTCCAGATGCAATTTATGAAGCCATTGTGAACACACTCGAAGGGGCTCAAGATGCAGATGATAAGATCCGTAGGCTCTATGAAGATACCTTGATGAAACCGACAGTTTCAACGAAAAATGCAACTGGTATTTTCCCAGTAAATTCTGCAAAAAAGTTGGTTAGACTTACTCTCACTGATGAGGCACTGGAAGACATGATTCTTGAGCTAGAGGGTGCAGAGCTCTCATTTCAAGGCAGACCATTCGGTGAAACTATCGAAGAACGAATTGAGCTTTACCAGAAGATCATGCTAGATGACAAAAAGATTGACCGTTTCAGATTCGGAGCAGTTGAGATGTATGGGGATGTCACCTACCAGAATATTCTAAGAGACCCACGTGTGAGTCTGAACTTCTTTTGGACGCAACCATTAGCACCTCAAAATCAGAGCTACCAAATCAATTGCATCGCTGAAGTAGTACTACCTGGAGACCCATTCTTTAGATATATGAGATTGATGAGAAGGTTGTTTAGTTCACGACTTATTGACCTTCGGGGAACTGAAGATTACATCTGCGCATACAAGTTCTGGGTTTGTGAGATCAAAGAAAAATCTCTGACAGAGAAAGCTGGCTATTCCCCCCTCTAATCAGTAGTTTGTTACTCGAAGGAGTTTTGTTGGGAGCTCATCTATTGATGCAATGTCTAGGACCACACCATGAGCTTTCTTTGCTAGATTGTTTGCAGCCTGCGGATTATAGGAAGATTTTGGTACAAGAATTATCATCTTGATTCCAAGAGGTTTCATCCGTTCTGCAAGTTGTTCGCAGATTGCTTGGTCGCTCAGATACATATCAGTGGAAAACACTAGTATCTTCTCCTTCGCACGAGTATCCTCGAAGTTTTGAAGCGCAAGCTTTAACGATTCAGCACCGCCTGTACCACCACTAGCCCGTGCATCAAGCAAATCTGTTGCTACTTTGTCAACTGAAACATTCTTCTCAGCTATACTCTTAACAACATGAGTGACACTATCAAACAGAACTACTCCAAAGTCATCACGTTTAATTCCATAGAGACCTGCCATTACCGAAATTGCGAGCATACCTAGTTTCTCAGCAGAGTTCATTGAGCCGCTTTTATCGAGAGCCCAATAGAATGCACGATGACCTTGATAGGTTTCCGTTACTAGGAAATCAGAGGTTTCTAGAATCTTGAAGCTTGTACGCCCCTGAGTCAGGAGAGAGTCTATTGTTTCTTCTAAATCGATGAGGTCCATGTCATCGCCAATCTTGAATGGTCTTACTGTTGTGGATTCTTGAATCCCTCCGAGCATACTACTTCCCATTGTTTGTCTAGCATATCTCATACCAAGGTCTATCAATAATCTCCTAGCTATATCCTTTAGCTTCTGTTTGAGCTCATCAGGCAGCTGATCTCTATAGCTATACCATAGTCTTACTATGTTTGTAGCAGGACCTCCTAAGAGACCTCCAAATGCCATATCTGCGCGGCTTTCATCATATGGCTGAGAACCATCACCACTGCCAGCTCCATAACCTTGACCAAATCTTCGTGTTCCATATCCTTGTGCACCTGTACCGAGTGCTGCATGAAGGTCTTCATGTGCGATTGCACCCAATGCACTCTGGTTTCCCTTCTCTGCAGCCATATCTGCGAGTTGTCTAAGTTGTTGATGGGACAGTCCAGCTGCAGATACGAGATTGTGAATCCTATCAAAATCCGAAACCCCAGCCTCAATCAGTTTCTTGATGACTTCGTAAGAGGGATTTAGTAATTCCAGAATTTCAGCTTCTGACATGCCCAAGCGTTTTCCCGCCTTCTTGATTGATTCTTTTGAAGGAATCTGACCCATTCGGGAAAGTTGTTTCACCGTATTACGAAGATGGGTTTTGGTGGGAGATGTATCACAAGCAGCATTGGCTAGATTCTGCATAGCATTACTCCATTCCTTTTGCGTGTGACTACTAGGTAGATCAGTACCCAGCCCCATTCCCTGAGCCACAAGGGACCTTAAGAAATCCGATGGAGAGGAACGTGCATTCGCATCCTGAATCAGTGATTTGATCTCTTTTTTGAGTAGATTATCCCAACTCTGATTGTCTCGAGCAGCATCAGACAGCTGCCGCATGTCCACATTATTATGACCTCCATTTTCATATTGCTCATCATAAGCGTTAAGCAGGTCATCCATAATATCATAGCCAGTGTGTTTCTTGATTTTTTCAGCAAATGCAGCAGCATCACTTAGTGAATACTTATTGGGTGTATCCTGAATATGCTGATTCAGATTAGTTGGCAATCGCTTCATTTCTGCAGCATAGTCAGCAGCGTCACTCAAATCCGTTAGATTGTTTTGAAGTGATTTGTCTAGAGATTGTCTGGTTTGTTCATCTAACGTGTCCATCTCTTCGATATGTCGAAGCGCCCGAGCAGCTGTTGTTGAATCACGTCTTGCCAAATCTGAGAATTCTTGTTCAACATCGCTATCTCCGCGATGGGCTTTTGCCGCAAGCTGCTCAGCAGCATTTGATATATTGCAGACTTCATCTAGGACATCAAGTGTTTTGGAGTTCTCAATATCCTGAGATGTAAGAACACCTGCTCTATCTAACAATATTGATCCAGCAATCTCTTTGAGTTCCTGATTACTTGTTATGCCTCGAAGTACAATATCACCATCAGTTAGATAGTCAGTTGCAGTTTCATAGAGCTTGGGATCACCATTCTTGTGAAGGTCTTGCAAATAATCGTATCCCGCCTGTACTTTATCTTCCTGGATGACTTTCGCCAACTCTTGCTCTCGACGTATCTGATCCATGACTTTTTGAAGAGCATCTGACTGTTTCTGATTGGTTGTTACGGCTTGGACTTCGTTCTCCTTATCATCAGCTTTGGTTCGTTCTATCTTTTCGCGTCCCAGAAGAATATCTTCTGCGACCTCTCTAGCAATGTCTTGGTCAGGGGGATACGTTGTGAAGATAGCTGCTTCAAGGAAATCTTCGAGAGTGAGCTTTCCATTTCTAAAGAATCTAGCAGAAAGAAGCTGAGGAATGGATTGAGTCTGCCGAACACTTGGCTTCTTTGCAACATCCTTTCTTGACCGCATACGTTTGGTAAACTCATGAGCAAACGGAGGGGCATTACTTGGGATTGGAGTAATTTTTGGCTGAGCTGCCATGTCAATTAACTCCCCAAGTTCCTCCTGACAATTGAGTTGACAGCAGGCTCAGGATCGATTCCAGGTCTGAATCGCAACGCTCCTACAAGCACATAGGTTGCAGCTTTTGATAGTGTGGAGTGTGAGATAGTCTTCTCTTTCATCCGTTTTGTCATCTCAGCTGCGAGTCGTGATATTGATATCCCTGCTCTAATACTCGCAGGAATCTCGATGTCAGTGTTTACTCTAGTGGATGAAACAAGTCCATACACCTTCTCGAGAACAGCATCTGTGAGCTTGTATTCTGGACAGTTCATCTTCACGATTTCAATTTCAGTTTCCTTGCGTGGATATCCAAGACGTATCCATACTCTAATACGGTCTCTAAGTGCCTCACTGAGTCTATGAGCACCACTCATTTCCTCGGGATTCATTGTTAAAACTGGGAAGAAACCATCATTTGCACGAATCCTACCTAGTCTTTGAACGTTAATCGAGCGTTCTTCAAATGGATCTAATAGAGAGTTTTGTACATACTCACTAAGGCGATTTCCTTCGTTTAAGCCAAAGACTCCTCCAAAGACCATGCTCTTCAATAACGGACCTGGTTCAAATGCTTCAAGTGTGAAGCCTTTGTTAAGAACTATACTTGGGTTGAATGCACCAGTAAGATGTGATGGTCTTACACCTTCGTCCCCTGTGACCCAATATAGCTCCCTCCCACTCTTCTTTGCATAAGCTCGTAAAAGAAGTGTTTTCCCAGTACCAGGGGGTCCTATTATTCCAGGTATGAGATCTGCATTCTCACAATCTGTGAGTACTCCAAAAGCATCAGCGTATTGTTCTTTGAGGACTATCTTAACATCTTCAGAAACAGCAGCTTTAACTCGCTCATCAAAGGCCTCTTTGAAAAGTTTCATCTCACTCTGCATACTATTCCCCCCGTTGTAACTAGTAGGGAGTATGGTTGTAGGGTATATAACCTACTCTCAAATTTGGTTAGTCATGTGATAAGGATTACTCAGAACCTCATTTATGTCCCAGCTCTGAATATGTGAATATGACCGGTTCTCCACCTGTGTGGTAAAATAGAGTTGGAGAATCCGTAGCAATATCATCTGCAAGAGCCATCCTGATGAGTGCCAATCCAGCCTTACCTGTATATACTGGATCAAGGAATATTCCATCCATTTTTGCGAACATCTCAATTGCACTCACCACACCATCGTCAAGTTGGCCATAGCCCTTTCCAATGAAACTATCATCCACATTGATTGTTGGTTTGAATGGTTCAATCTCAGGATAAGATTCAACTGTTCGCTCAAGCAAATCCTGGACTCTCTCTTTCACCTCTTCTGCAGGACTCATAACTGTGATTCCAATAATATCAATATCGAGATTTAGCATGTGTGCTCCTAGAATTAGACCTGCAAGAGTCCCTCCAGTTCCTGTAGCCACAATAATTCTGTCTGGATGGTAATCATACTCTTTGAATTGAGAGGTCAGTTCATCCATAGCAACAGCATATGGAATTACTCCGACAGGCATTGCAGCTCCAGCTGGTATTGCATAAGGCGTCAAGCCAAACTCAGTTAAAGTTTCAATAATCTCATCCAGTCGTCTGTTTAACATGAGTGGTGCATCATCCGGAAAGAACTTCATCTCAGCACCAAGCATCTTGTCAAGAAGGAGATTTCCAGTATATTGATCTGGTTCTTCACCTGCAAGGAGAAGAATGCATCTCATCCCTGTAGCTGCAGCCACTGCGGCCGTCTGACGACAGTGGTTGCTCTGAATTCCTCCAACTGTCACCAGAGTATCGCATTTGTTTGTTTTTGCATCACCTACAACAAACTCAAGTTTTCTTGTTTTATTTCCACCAAAAGAAATCCCAGTTAAGTCATCCCTCTTGATCCAGAGATTGTCTAAACCAATGGATTCTCCAAGATTCTTCAAACGGTGCATTGGTGTAGGTAGGAAAGCTATACGCACTCGAGGCAGTTCATCAAACATTGTCTACCCACTCGCACCAGTGAACCAAGAGATTATGAACATCAAAATGGCAGTCATTATTCCTGCGAAGAGAGTTTTAGCACCATAAGACCACATGTTCTTTTTCGACACAGCACCCAAGAATAAACCAAGGGCAAAGAGCAATGCGAGGCAAATTCCTATTGAAATATAGAATGCTGTTCGATAGACAAGGTATCCACCAGGCACAAAGAATAGTGGGATGATAATGATGAATGCTGCAATCGCAGGAGAAGCACCGTCAACAATGGCTACTACTAATGAGGTGGTTTTAGTTGCTTTTGCATACATTGAATCACTCATATCACTAAGCATAGCTCTGCCAATCTCGTCAACCTCTCGGTCTCTCTCGGCACTCTCAGTGAGATAAGACCCACTAAAACCAGAAATTGCCATAGCGATACTTGTACCTGCTGCTGCAAGAAGAATAGCATTAAATTGGAGTGTAGCTTCCGTTGGTGCTGCGGGATTAATTGTAATTAGACCTCCAAGAATAAGCCCAAGCATCGTAAGAGCTCCATCAAATGCATTCATTGCTAGATATCGTCGTGCTATTTCAACGCCTTGCGTTAACTCAAGAGCTCTCATAATTCTTTGAATGCGCCCACCTTCATGGGTGGGGTATGTACTATTGCCTTCCTCAGATTCGGACACTGAGTTCTTTACTCCATTGCCAGATACGTGGCTTACTGCTTAGGGTCGGTTATAAATCAATGGATTAGCCAAAGATGCCAAAGAAAAGAAAGCCAGGTATCAACATAGCTAGGATAAACAAAGTTGCTATGAGCAAAATTACTCCTAGGAGTATCCACATCCAACATTCACAACATCGAGAGCAACAACCTTTCTCCTTTGGTGGAGGTTGCTGCGGATATCCATAATCACCAGGCATAGGAATTTCAGTCATAGTAACCACACAATGCAATATTAGTACGGATTGGGAGGTGTAATTCTTGCTTATGAGCATTACCAGCTTGTAGCCACAGAGGTTTTAAGTGCTCAAGCAAAAAGGCTGTTGTGAATCGTACCTGATTCATTGGCACGCATACAGGGGATAGGTGTTTTGACCGAGGAGGAGAAAGTCTACACCATTTTAGATAGACCTTGGGGACTCCGGATGATAGGCGTCACCCAGATGGCTTTTGGAATATTTGGACTACTCGCAGCAGTCGGTATATTCTTTGCTACACTTGCAGGAGCATTAACCGAAATCGGATACTTCTATAGTCTAGTCCTGTTTGGAGGTGTAGCATTCCCCTGTTTATTCATTGGCAATAAAGTTGATGATCTAAGAAGATGGGCGGTAATAGCTCAAGTAATCTACAGCATGATGGCAATTGGACTGGCTGGATTCTTAATCTATGCGCGAGGATTGTCCTATAATTGGACAGTACCATTGTTTGATTTCAGTATAGAATTGGCAATTGGTAATGTTGCAGCTTTCATTGTAGCAACGCAGACTCTGATTGTTCTGTATCTTCTGATAAGATGGGATAGAGTTGCACCGCCTCCTGGAGCGAGAGTAGAGAGGGATAAGGCAAGAGCTAGATTGATTGTGACAGGTTTGATGCCATCACCATTGGAACCAGCTCTGTTAGGACCAGATGGGAAAACAGCCCTAACACCTGAGCAAGAACAGAAGATCTTGGATATCAGAAAAGTCGTTACAGAGGAAGGAATGGCGATTCTATGTTCCAATTGTAATGGTGCAACTCCACTTTCCAAGGTAGAAAAAGACAATACAGTTCATTGTGACTATTGCGGAGTGGTGCTTGGTGTAAGCAGTGTATTTGTTCCATGTCAGAACCATAATGAGTACCTAGCAGCAACGACTTGTAATGTATGTGGAGAACATTTCTGTAGGCAATGTTTGACGGTTCAAGAACCTCCTGTTGATGAGAAGTGGCAGGGATCAGCAGTTTATCTCTGCAGAAGGTGCTTTGAAGGAAGATATCGTCCAGCTGTAACTACTGCCTCATTGGTCATCCCAATAGATCAACTATTCTCAACTGCAGGTAGTAGATTCTCAAAAGTCGGACAGATGTATAGCAGTTTCCTTGGTGCTTACGCTAATGGGATGAAGCATCTTTGGAGACTCCCACTGGAGCTCCTTGCCAGTGTTGGTAAATCTGGAGGTGGTGGAAGTGACAACTGCGTTGGAGCACTAATCCTGATTGTTATCATTATAATTGCAATCCCTATCCTTGCTGGCATTCTGATGCTGCTTGGAGCCATCGTCATAATCCCAATTCTCTTCTATGCAGGATTAGTTGCTGTTACAATTGAAGCAGCTAAGATAATTAGTGGAACGGATTTTGTATCAGTTGACAATGCTCGGGTGAAGAGCATTCACACTCGCCGCAAGCCAAAGGTCGTTGAGTCAAAACTCAGACCATCAGTGCGTGTTTGGGATAATGAATTCAGAAGAGCTGCACTTGAACATAGAAGAATACAAGAAAAATACGATGCGGAACGACGAAGACGGGACGCATTAGGTAGGGAACGGAAACGTGCTGAATCATTCTGGGGGCGTCAGACATGACTGAAACTGTACAAGAGCGTATTATGTGTCCAGTTTGCGGTGGTCCCGTTAGCGTAGATAAGCGTGACAAGGTAAATCGTTGTGAGTATTGTGCAAGTCCAGTGCTTGGTCCTAGCCAGAGTAGAGATTGCGTTAATCATCCAGATGTCCTTGCGAAGGAAGTCTGTCATGTTTGTGGAGATCTTGTCTGTGAGGACTGTATGCAGAAACGAGTAGGGGAATATGGTGGTAAGCTACTAACAATAGTCAACTGTGAAAAGCAATCTTGTGTTGCAGAAAGCGATTGGGCAAAACCATTGAATGAAGAGTATCAAAAACTCATCAATATGGACTGGGCTGATAGGATAGATAATATCATTCTTCGTATCACAGGATTTGGAGCTATCATTATGATGGTCTTTGAGTTGATATTCTTTATTGGAGTGATATTCTATCAATACCTGACACCTTGGAGTATTCCTCCAATATCATTAACCCTGACATCGACGTTTGTATTGGGACCAGTCATAATGATTCCAGCTACAATCTTGGTGCTGAGTATCTTAGGCAATCTACTAGCAGCAATCTTGTTGCAATCAGCTCTACAAGTCTTTGTCCATGACCGACAGTTAGGTGCAGGTTTAACTCTACTGGTGATTATAGTGCTCGAAGTAGCCCATCTGTTATTTAGAGGAATATACTTCGGCTTGTTATCCCTACCAGATCCATATTTCCTTCCAATTATGATAGGTGCATTTCTGTTTGGAACTATCCTTGTCTTCTTTGGTTCTCTAATGGCAATATATGTTGGAAATAAGAAGAGGGTCCAATTCAAAGACGCCAGAGAGAAACTTAACCTCTCTATCCAATCTGGAATCGAAGGAATTCTCGAAAGAACTTAGACCAAATCATGTGGGTACATCAAACAAATCAATCAGACGAAACCTACCAACATCCACCAAGCCTAGGTCAGTGATTTTGAGCTTAGGTATCACTGGAAGAGATAGGAAGGCCATTGCCATAAAAGGCTCTTCCAACGGAGTGCCAAGACTTTGTGCAGCAGCTTTTAGGTCTTTCAGCTTGTCTCTGACATGTTCAATTGGTTGATCAGACATTAGACCTGCGATTGGCAATGGAAGAGATTCAATCACTTTTCCATTCTTTGCAACCGAAATGCCTCCTTGCATCCTGACTATCTGAATTGCAGCTTGGATGAGATCTTTATCATTTGTTGCGACAGCCACAATATTATGTGAATCATGAGCAATCGATGAAGCCATTGCTCCTGCATTGATTCCCATTCCCTTCACAAAACCGACAGCTCTAGGCTCAGATGCGTTGTGACGTTCTATAATTGCCACTTTGGAAATGTCACGATCTATATCGGGCACAACCAGTCCATCTATTACTTTTGGCTCCTCAATAAGATGTTCTGTTATAATCTGCTCTGGAATCATACCTATCACATTCATCCTATCACCACGTGCATGAACCTGGAAATCTTCGGGTTCAAGATAGTGGATGTTGACAGAACGCCGAAGACGAGGTTGTTTCTCAATCCCAAACTCTTCCACCATCTTGCCATTCTTCGCAACTAGAATACCTTGTTTATAGACCATTTCCACATTGATTTTCTCTAGAGAATCAAGAACGACTATGTCCGCATGATATCCTGGTGCTACTGCACCAATGTATTGAAGACCATAGTGTCTTGCTGTTGATAGAGTGGCTACTTTTATTGCTAGCACTGGGTCAACACCAAAACTAATGGCATCTCGAATCATGCTGTCAATGTGTCCTTTTGTAATCAGGTCCAAGGTGTTTCTATCATCAGTTACAAAACTGCAAAATATTGCTGTGTGGGGTTGAATCAAGGGAGCCAATGCCTTCAAGTTCTTTGCAGTAGATCCTTCTCGAATGTGTATGTGCATTCCTCGAGCGAGTTTTCTTCTTGCTTCTTCAATGTCGACACACTCATGTTCAGAAGTAATCCTAGCTGCTGCGTATGCATTTAGGTCATGCCCATCCAATTCAGGTGCGTGGCCATCAATTCTTTTCCCCATACTTAGAGCCACCTGAATCTTCTCTAGAATTGAAGGATCTCTATAAATAACTCCAGGGTAGTTCATTGCTTCTGCAAGACCCAAAACATAATGTTCAGTCATGAGTGGTTTAATGTCAAGAAAATCAAGAGAAACACCATTAGTTTCAAGATCAGTCGAAGGGACACATGAAGGAAGCATCATATAGAATTCAAGAGGACCCCCACGCATACTCTTACTCATGTAAAGAATCCCCTCCATTCCCAATACATTTGCTATCTCATGAGGGTCAGCAATCACAGCACCAGTACCATGAGGGACAACTGCGCGTGCATATTGTATTGGCATAACCATTGAAGATTCGACATGGACATGACCATCAATAAAAGAGGGAGCAACATATTTTCCTTTAAGGTCTATGACTTCATTTCCAACATATTCTCCAATTCCTGCGATATATGCTCCATGAATAGCGATATCACCTTGAACAACATCACCAGTGAAAACATTCACAACGTTGGCGTTCTTAAAAACTAGATCTGCACGTGTCCTTCCTGAGGCAACATCTATCATTTGATCGAGTGGGTAGCTTACAGTACGTGATAGAAACATCTCTCTCACTTCCTATGCCCTGTGTTTCAGCAATGAAAAGGGTTTCCAATATGCTTACTTAGTACCGATTACAACAAGCCTTGTTGCTTCATTATCGTACTCTCTTCCATCAAGTCCGCCATAGATCTTGACATCTGAGAATCCTACATCCTCAAACATCTTTTTAATCTCAGTGGCTGAGTATATCCAGTGGGTTACATCCCACTTGTTTATAGACCCATTCCTTTCAATGAAAATCCAAGTATTATGCATCTTGCTCCAATTCTCAATGGCTTCTCGTTCCTCAAGCATGAAACCATGGGACCATTCAGACCAGCTCTGCCGCAGGAATATCCTTGCAAGCACCTCTTTTCCCATCGATTCAAGGATGAATCTTCCACCTGCGCGTAAAGAGGAATAGATATTCCGAAGGACAAGAATCTGTTCTTCATGATCTTCAAAATAGCTAAAAGATGTGAACATACTTAGGACTACATCGAATGAATTCTTTCTATGAAACGTTCGCATGTCATCCAACACGAACTCAATATCTAGTTTCTCATCTTCAGCACTTCTCCGTGCCCTTTCTAAATACAGCTCTGTACGATCTACTCCCACAACCCTGTGACCCCTTCGAGCAAATTCCAATGAGTGCCGCCCTATGCCGCAACAAAGGTCCAGAATTGTTTCATCTTGTTGAATCTTGCAGAGTGATTTGATAGAATCAACTTCATCTGTAGTATAGGCAATTCTTGCTTCTGTGAACATTATAGGTTCCATAATTTCCCATAATTTATCATCTTCATACCAAGCAACCGAATCACCTATTGTCATCTTATCAAGTCACCAATTTCTTTCTATTAAACCTTCAATATGAATCAATGGGCAAAAGGTTTTACCTTGAAAATGAGAAGAAACACCAGTCCTGTATTGAATTATGACTGGTACTATATTACTCGTTCTTCAGTTTCTTTATGTTGACTCGAGAAAGAACTACGAGAACAACTCTATCATTGACAACCACTACTCCAACTGAACTGAAATGACCGAGAATACAACCCTCAGCAGTCAAAGGTAGAAGTTCATTCTCAGATGAAAAAAAAGAAGGGGATTGACCTAGTGACAAACTAGGTCGAATCCGTACTTTATTTTTTGAATCTCTTAACATACACTATATAGACAACTACTATTACTCCAACTCCAATAGCAGCTGGAATTGCAATTCCACCTAGCATTGCAAGGAGATCTGGACCGAGTGGTGTTATCCCTTCGACCAGAAGTGGATAAGTTTCCATTGGGGTGATCTGAATCCAAAGGAATCCATCGTTAGCAGGAGTCCTTGTTATATCCAATTCCAAGAATAGATAATCAGAAACAGCTCCAAACTGGAAAGAGAACTCTGCAACAGATCCTACGTACTCGTCATTAAGGTCCCCCCAAGGTGTTTGGTGCGTTCTTCCATCATATGCACTATAAAGAACTGCATTGAAACCAGTAACGTTATCCGTCATTACTGATACATTGTACCATGTCCCTGGTGTCGTATTTAACATCAAACCATGGATTTCGTTTGACCCCCCGGGAGCTGGTAACAAGAAGTTATGTGATGCAGATCCTGTAGCAACATCGAGATCCTCAATAGTGACATAGTAGTCATTTAGTCTACTCACCCATTGAATTGTGAGATCAACAGGGTAATCCTGGTAGTTGTTTGTAGCACCCACAGTGTTGTTATCAACAAGATAGGCGCAGATCCCAACAAAGGCATGACTGTCATACCAGTCGTGTCCAGTGTAGTAGAAAGTATCATTAGCCCAGTAGACAGGATGCGGGACTATCTGAGAACCATCCCATCGATTAGCGAGAACCATCCCCGCACTGTATAGCGCGCGTCCGGATGCATCGTAGATTGTTACATCAAGTCCGACTGTGACATTATCCTGATTGTTCAAGAAAATAGTCATGTTATACATCTGGAATATTTCAGTATCAACGAAGAATCCACCAACATCAACAATCTGTGTGTTTGTGTCACTAACAATGGGACCCATGTTGAATTCCACCCACTCATTTACTCCGTTATCGATTTCCATTTCAACAAAATATACACCAACTGGCAGATAGTATTCGCTGGAACTCAGCATATTGGTATCAAAGGTGAGTGTCCGATCAACGCGATATCCATCCTCGTAGAGGCCCCTCAATCTGATAGAAAGCTCCCCGCTAGTTGCAGTGGAGTTTACTCTTAGGAGAGATGGCTCATCAACGTCGAGTGTGTATGCTTGTGTGACAGTTGCACCCATGTAGTTCTCAAACTGGAACTCCCTATTAGTTGGAAGTACGCCATAACTATTAGCCTGATGGTATAGTGTGTATTCTGTACCATCACCACCAACGACTGTTACGTAATATGGTCCACCTCTGAAGAAGTACACACCGGTAGCTGGGGATCCATCAACATACTCGTACCGGTTTCCACCATCATATCCATAATGGAACTCGCCACTTGTAAAGCGAATACTGACTGGTTGAGGAGGTCCAATGGATCCAATTGGGTAGTTGAAAGCATAAGATATGGAGGCTACATCATCTGGAGAGCTGACCTTGTAGGTATGAACAGTTGGTGCCATTTCCCTATAGACGAAACTTCCAGTTTCAGGGTCAAGGACAAACTCACTAGAAGGTAAGTTACCGGTTACGACACCATCCGCAGATATTGCTTGTGGTGATATGGCAACTGGTAAGAAATCAAAGAGACCAAAGGTACCAGATCCTGGAAACGCATGCAATATTATATAGTGTGTGCCAGGACCTGAGGGCTTGAACGGAATAGTCCAGATGTTTCCATCTGAACCTGAGTATCCAGTAATGTAGCGGCCTTCTGGATCATACACTAAAATGAACCAAGAGATATCATCCTGTTTGCTTTCTACAGTCAAGTGCACAAACTCCTCGCCACCTACACCCAGTGTTCCGAAATACGTGTATCCAGCATCGGCAAGCACCGCGGTGTGCTGGCCAAATGTGAGTCCGAATGTTCGCATCTCTAAGGTCGTGTTGACGACGAAGTCACTTCCATCTGTTGCTGTGAAGTCAAAGAACACAGGCATATCAACCGGATTTGCGAAAGGTCCAGTTGACCACCCACTAAATGGCAGCCAGTTGAACTGAACATTCGTGTCCTTAAAAAGAGAAGAGTCAGGTGATGTCCAACCAGTACCATCATAGGTGTAGGTCGTATAATCCAAATCCTCGTTCAGATGCATAGTACCTCTAGAAACCATTTTCAATGGATCAGGCTCAATGTACATGTATGTGTGATTATTTGTACCTGATGCATATCCCTGATTGTATTTTTCAATCTTGATATTTGTCTGAACAGCGGATACAGGGGCTGCAAATGCCCCCAAGAGAAAGATTATCGAAACTATTAATCCTAATATCATTTTCATATTGACGTGCTTCATAGCACATATTCACCTCTAGTATTTTTATTGTCAATCTTTTATGAACTCATTTCGTTCAAACTAGTCCTTGTGAATGAAAAACCACTCTCAAAATATTATTAACATTATAGAAAAAGTTAATAAAAATTAATAACAATAGTTAATGTGATATTGATGAATAGGAAAACCAATCATTTCGAGTGCAAACTCTGTAGCAAAGTATTCAGCTCACAGGAGCAAATGAAAAAACATGCTTTAGAGATACAACAAAAACATTAGAGAATCTATTCTCAAAGGCCATAATCGCTGTACCGGGGATTGACATCTTTTTTGTTTCTATTTGCAGCATATGCAATCACCTTTTAACTCGGTGGTACTCAGCGCAATCTCAAGAACTACCAATTTTCAAATCAGGAGAACTCTCTGAGAATGAAGTTGAGGACTGATTCAAAAAGCATCGCTATTCTAGCCATATTTGCAGCAATGATATTGGCTTTGGAAATACTACCAATCCCTTTTCTCACCGATATACCACTTTTTGGGGGTTTCACTTTGGACCCAACTGGCATCCCAATTACAATTGTTTTTCTTGCCTATGGGAGCATCTTTTCCCTCATACTTATCCCCATCATGTGGGTAGCAATTGCATATCGAAATCTTATTGGATCGATATTCAAGGGATTTGCTGAATTCTACACCCTCCTTGGACTAATAATAGCTAAGCTGGTTCTCAGGAATCGTACATACGATTGGAGAGTTTCAGTGCCAACTTACATCGTATTTGGTGTTATTTTCCGAGCTATTGGTATGTATATCACAAACATCTTCCTGATTCAATGGTTATATGGTATGCCTCAGGAAGGGGCCTTAGCTCTCTCCGCCACATTCATAATCCCGAATGTTATCCAAGCGTTAATCAATATCTTGATTGGAACTCTGATTTTCATCATCATTCCTGAGAATCTAGCAATTCAAGCACGTTTTGGGAAGTATAGAACAGAGGAATATGAGAATTACGAAGAGATATCAACAGAAGATTTAGAGTCTACCGGTAATGAATAGCAAACAGATTGACCTGATTCCACTCAATGATTTTCCAATTGTTAAGGTAGGAGACATAATTTCAGTTCTGATTCTGACAACGCTTCAGAAGAATGACATTCAACTTGCAAAGGGTGACATCGTTGCAGTCACACACTCGATTGTATCAGTTTCAGAGGATAAGTTGTACCGAATTGATGAGATAGAGGTTTCAGACAGGGCAAAAAGGATTGCTGAAAAGACGGAGCATTCTAAGGAACATGTAGAGGTATCTCTTCGTGAAGCAAGTGAGGTCTTGAAAGAAATTCCTGTCTTAATCACAAGGACTAAACAGGGACTGATCACAGATTTTGCAGGAGTTGATGCAAGCAATGCCCCTCCAGGTAGTCTTGTTGCCCTTCCTGATGATCCAGATAAATCAGCCATGAGAATTAGTGATTCGTTGTCGAAGCAGGCTGGATTCAGGGTACCGGTAATCATTACCGATACTCAGGGGAGACCTTGGAGAAAAGGTGCGGTCAATCTTGCGATTGGTGTTGCGGGGATGTCCCCTTTTACACGCAATGTTGGAAAAGAAGACATCTTCGGAAATGAGCTGAAGGGGTCTCTTGTTTGCCTTGCAGATCAACTCGCTAGTGCAGCTGAGCTTGTAATGGGGCAAGCAGATGAAGGTGTTCCAGTAGTTATCATCCGAGGGGTGGAAATCGATATGATTAATGGTTCAGCATTTGAAATCATTCGTTCAGATTCAGAGAACCTTTTTGGCTAGTCAATTATTTTCACACGACGTCTATCAATTATCATGATGGCAATAGCGATGATTCCAATCACTCCACCTGCAAGTCCTAAAAGAAGCGGGTCAATATTCCGTGGCTCTAATGTGGTCGTTGATGATGTTGTAGTTATATTACGGTTTGGAAAGTTGTCTTGGTCATCCTCATCGATGATATATGGTCCGTCACCAGCATAATCCGACCACCAATTTCCAGTATCAACCTGATCATCCCAGTGGTTCGATGATCCTTCACAAATCGCGTTAGGAGAATTGTATGCAAACACATTATTGTATATCTCATTCCGATGAGAGGTGAGATCTAACCATATTCCAACGCCGGTGGAGTTGTAGACATTATTTTGAGTTATCTTGCAATCTGATGAACCACTCAATAAAATGCCCTGAGAATTCAAATAGATAGTATTTCCTCTAATTTCACATATATCTGACTCTTCAAGAAGTATGGCATCAGTATTTTCAAAGATAACATTATTTAGAATCGAGCAATTTGGGCTGTTAGCTAGTATAAGACCTTCATTATTCTCAAAGATATAGCTTGTGAAAATCTGAACATCCCATGACCAACCTGCAGCAATACCCTTCAGGTTATTTTTGAATACACATCCTGAGAGCACAATAGTATCTGAGCGCCAGACTATGGTTGCTGCCCAGCTATTGTCAAATCCAATTGGACTGGATATAATGATGTCAGTTGATTCCTGAATGTTCATTCCAATTGTGTTGTTATGATAACGAACACCGCTGATTTCACAACCTTGACAATCAAGTAGGGTAATGGCAGAGGCCATTCCAGGGCTATGATCTTCATCCCAAATCCATCTATCTGATGTGATTCCATGAAAATCTCCTTCAGTCAATGTAACATTATTACAACTGACTAAGAATATTTGACCATAGTCATTCCCATCAATAACAGTTCCATCTAGATAAGCATAGAAACCGATGGACTTCGCATTTACTGTATTATTTAGAAAACGAATCGTATTGAAATCCCAACTATCAAAATTTTCTATGTTAGGATAAATTCCTCCAGTACTCAAGGAGTTTCCAATTATGTCGCAATCAAATGAGGGACCTGCATCAGCATAGTACCAGCTAGGAGCCCAACTAAATTTCAATCCGTATCTGGAGTCATTGACAATGTTTTGACTAATATTGAATCCACTTGCCCCTTGTAGAACAATACCCTGTCCGACATGAGAAATCAAGTTCGAGTGGATGGTACAGTCAAATCCACCGCTAATGGTAATTCCGGTTTCTAAAATGCTTTCATAACCGGATATGGAATTCTCATAAACATCAGTTTCATTTGCTATCGCAAGTTCGAATGAAACGTAATTATTAGTAAGAATATTTCTTCTTAGAATGGTGTTATTTGCATGGACTAGAATTCCTCGTCTGTTTAATATGATATTATTATCTTCCACAATATGCCCAAATCCTGAAATATCAATACCTATGGACACTGGGCATTCAAAACTGCAACCGAATGGATCAGCACCGACTATCTCATTATTATTAACTAAGCAGTACTCACCCCCTTGTAGATAGATACCAGTCCATTCAACCCATGTCATGTAGTATGGTTCAAATGCAATGATTATATTCTCAGTAATACTTGAGAAATGACTGGCTCCTACAATAATTCCACAGTGCTTATTACTAGTGAATGAATTCTGTGAAATTGTGCAATTTCTACTGCCGAAAATACTTATGCCATAGTCACATGAATCAATTTCTTGATTGTTATTACTGATTGTGGTAAAATTGCATAACCGAGCTTCAATAATCGACCATGAAACATTGAATTGATTGTTAATAATCTTACAATTTGAAATAGAGTAAGCAGATATACCAGTAGGGCTCTCTATAATGTAATTACCATTTATCTCGCCATTGCTCACATTTGTGATTGTGAGTGTATTGAGAGGATAGTAAGGAGTATATTCCTGGATAGAAGAAGTGAACAAGCAGTTTTGGACTACAAAGTAGCTTGTAGTATTCATGATCCAGATACACGGTGAACTATTAGTTGTGATGTTCAGATTCTCAATTAGATAGGGATTAGTTTGGGTTCCATTTCCTGGCCATGACTGTGTTTCAAAATCCACATCAGAGGAGATATTAAACGGTTCATAAGGGATATATGATAATGCAGGTTGCCTGCTAGTAATTTTAACCACTGGTTTCTTCATTGCAGCAGGTGTATACCAATCTGTCAGAAATGATAGTCCTATTATAGCAATCAACAGCAACGCTACGCTATGACGAATCATAACCGAGTCCCCTTATCCACAACTCACGGAACAATATGAAGCTTAACACCTTCAAAGAGAACGATCAAAAAATTCCGCAAGACGTTCTAATAACAATTTGATGTTCTTTTCACGATAAATCCCGTGACCTTCATCATCAAAGACCAGCTTATCATAAGGAATCCGATGTGTTTGAAGTCTTTTTTCCACATCCACTACATTGGCATTTGTGACATTAGGATCTCTTAGACCCTGTACTATCAAGAGTTTACCACGAATGTTTTGAACATAGTTGATTGGAGATCTCTCTCGGTACAGCTCAGGTATATCACCTGGAGAACCACCCATACCCTCCTCTGAAAACCTTCTCAAATCAGGTCTTGTAGTTTCATAGTCAACAATTAAGTCAGTCATACCGCAAATTGGTGCAGCTGCTGCCACAATATCAGGTGGGAACTGGGTGATAGCAAGCCAACTCATATATCCTCCATAACTTGTACCATAAATTCCAACTTTGCCATGAAACGCGAGTCCATTTTCAATCATATATTCGATACCGGATCTGATATCTTCCTTGTCGAGACCGCCCCACCCATCTTTCTTAATTAACTCTCGAAAGTTAACTCCATATCCCGTGGACCCACGGTAATTGGGATCAAGTACATTGTATCCTAATGAACAAAAATATTGGATCTTCGGATCGAGGGCATCCTCTGAGTGTGCATCAGGACCACCATGTACTGCTACTATTGTTTTTCCATTATAGTCCAGAGCTCGATACAACCATCCATGAATCTGAGTTCCATCCTCAGAAATCCATCTCATTTCTTCTGCTTGCTTTAGATCTTGTTGTTGTATTGAACTGTAGCTTAGCATGTTTGTAATAAGAACAAAGTTTGAGGGATTCAATTCGCTTGGATTGAATCGTACCACATCATAAGGATGAGTTGAACTATAGAAAAGACCAAGCCAGTCTCCATTCCCGATATTGGTAATAGGCCACAGATTTCCATGTGTTGGTGTGATATCCCGAACTATTTCAGTTTCAAGATCAAGAATTGATGGTTTCGTTCGAGCATCATTCTCCTCTGCCATGATGATGTGATTAGAATACCTCGGGACACTTGCAGAGCTGAATCTGCCACCCAGTACAGGGTTCGATAACCAGATAGCTTTGTCTGAAGACAAATCATAGATGCCAATTCCGACAAAATCATGACGGACACCATCAATTGTGTCTGTATCGAAGAGAATTCTCCCGTCATCCATCCATTCTGCATTCACTTTAGCTTTTGAACCAAAATTTAGAATCTCCCTATCTTCATTCCCATCTATTGATGCTATCCACCACTGAACACCTGAAGGATCTTCATCAGATCTATTGTATAATACATATCGTCCATTTGGATCAATAGAGGGTATCATATATGTTGATTTATCTGGTCGAGCAACTACAGTCTTTGATCCAGACTCTAAATCTTGAATGACAATTCTATAGGTTTCAGTTTCCCTCTTGATGTCAAAATCATAGTTTACAGAATAAGTGATGAAATCTCCCCTTGGACTGAAGCGACCTCCATGCATGAAGAACTTTGGTTCAATTTCAGTTAGAGATTCCATCTGATTAAGACTATCGAGAAATACTCTATAGAGTGTGACTCTTTCATCTTTAGCTTTGTCCTCGCTTACAAGAATGGATTTGGAATCTGGAAACCAATCCTTAATTAGTGTAACCTCAGAAGTCCTAGTTAGTGGAACTAATTCCCCGGTTCCATCAGTGGACTTCAAAAAGACGTCATAGTTCTCGTGTATCCTATTGATTGATAGAGCGAGATGTTTCTTATCTGGAGAAACCTTAACCACTCTAATCGTTGGTATGCTTAATGCAGAATCCAAGTTGAGGATTTTTGATGGAAGCATGATTTCACGATGTTGAACGGGGTTTTACATCTTTTTACTTAACGTTAAAAATAGAATCTAAAACCAAAGAGTTGTACGAAAAGGAGCAATCCAATTATTACAAGGATTATTCCAGCAACAAGCTCAATCTTTCGTGCTTGACTGCTAATGGTTTTAGCCATTCTCATTCTCGCTTCTCCAGTTACCACAGCTATCAAGAGGTACGGAATCGCGATGGCAATAGAGAGTACCAAAAACAGTAAGATGATCGTGAATAGATTGGTTTCAGTACCAAAGAGAGCTACTGTGCCTAGTATCGCAGGACCTGAACATGGAGCAGCTAAAAGAGAATAGCCTAAGCCTACTATATACACACTCAACAAGTTTGTTGGAGCTGATGGTTGAGATTTTAGACTAAGGGATGAGAGCCGCAGTTTCATTTGCAATGTATGCGACATCATTACTATACCTAGGAAGAGAATAATGAGTCCAATTGCCGCTTGAAATTCAATATAATAGTCTATGAGAAAACTACCGATGAAACCAGCTATAGCAATAAAGAATCCTACTGAACTAAGAATACCAGCAACGAGAGCTATTGTTACAACAACACTTCTTCTTCGGCTATCAGCTGATTGAAGACTATTGATTAGAAACAGTGGTAACAGCGGGAATAGGCAAGGCGAAATTGCTATGAATAAGCCAGATCCAAAGACTCCAGCAAGCTTGACTAGTAGTAAACCTAGCTCAATGACCTCCTGCACCCCACAACTCTCCTATTATAGAATTAATCCAACTGTATCAGATATACTTACAGCAGACCATAGTCCAACATGGAAATATCTGAAGAACCCATCAGAATCAATCAAAACCATGGAAGGCACAGATGATATGCTGAAATAATTCAAGAATTGCCGATTATCAACTCCATGTGCCCAAGGAAGATCTCTACTTGATTTGTAGTCAGCCATCATTGAGGTTGTTTCAGATGAATCGACTGTCAAAGAAATAATGACTACGGTTCCTGCTAGGCTATTATGAACTGTTTCAAGATATCCATTCTGGGTTGTGCATGTTGAACACCACGTAGTCATGAACCTTCAAGCCAAGTTCTAACAGGTCGGTATCTCTCGTTGTCTGTGTTAGTTGATTGTGTCCATCATCATTATCTTGGGGAAAAGTAAGAAATGACACACCTATAGCCATTCCAACTGACACAATCACAAGTGTAACACTAACAAGTGCGAATTTCTCTGGTTCCATCGTAGATTAACCTCTCCAATGTTCCTATATTAGGATAGGTCTAAAGGCAACTTAAAACGTTTGTGCAATGAACGTGCACAACCGTGTTGACAATTCGAGAGCATTTAGAAGCTCCTCTTAACATACTTGGATTTTGAACATATTGAGAACAATTTTAAATCAACAAAGAATGAGCGACGTCGCTTCTATTATTCAAAGATTGTTATGCTTCCTGAGCGTTTTCTTTCTCAAGTTCAGCAATTTTCTCATCTATGTGCTTGATATGGTCCTCAAGTTTTGATTTGAAAGCCTCTAGACTCTTGATCTTGGTTTCTCTGCTTTGTTCATAGGGTGCGCAGCCCCATGAATGCATGAAGGGACCTGTAAAATGACCATGATATCTATGACCTCTATGTTCTCCACACATCTATCACTCTTCACCTCCTTCCTTCTTCATGGAGCTCTTCATATCTTCGAGTTGCTTGTTGACCCAATCAAGTTCATGATTCAAGTATGAGCGATACTGTTTTAGGAACTCGAGGTGTCTTTGAGAACAACGACCTGATTCACATCTTGCTTTCATGGCTGCAAATCCAATTGGGCTACGTTCACGGACAGTCCAGTCCAATAGAGGCGCAGCCGCCCTCTCACCAGCCTGACTAACCAAAAACCGCCAAATTTTCCCCTGTGCTCCCCACTCTGAATCCAGATTTTGAAGTGCCACAGAGAGAACTTTTCGTCCTTTTGGAGTTAGTTGATACTTGACTGTATCTGGTCCATCTTCTTGCGGAACATGAGTTCCATTGATTAATTCCTTTTCGACAAGTCGATGGAGTGCTGGGTAAATTGTCCCACTCTTCACTCTTATCGGACCTAGCCGTTCTCCAAGCTTCTGGATAATTACATAGCCATGAGCCGGGTTATCTTTTAGGATTGCTAGAATGAGTACTTGGACAGGGCTGAGTCTTGTCTTGTGGGGTTTGAGTCTGCCCATGCTGCTGAAAGTCATATGTAGACACCTACTTATGTAGAGCTCTACATAATATAAGTAGAGGTCTACATATAAATCTTGAGTAGGGCATCTGGTTTGCCACCGATAGCCTTAGAACCAAAGGACAGAAGAAAGTCAAAGGGTCAAAGAGATGGCGAATGACTACAAACGATTCATTGTGCCACTTATCTTTTCAGCGATAGGAATGATTCTCACATTTTGGATGACTCAAATCTTAGTAGCTAGAGTAATAAACATTCGACCAGTAATTGACTTGGTACCAGCAATTGATGGAACACTGAATTTCGATATCAGTTTCCTACTAATGCTTCTTATTCCCATCTTCTTTATTGAATTTCTGGTTTTGACACTTCCATTCGCCTTTATCATGTTACTATTTGCCAAAGTATTTCGTGTTGCTACATACAAATTCGATATTATGAGAATTGGGCAAGGTTTCAACTGGGTTCGGATAATGAAGAGGGCTGTTGTTCCAGCGCTCTTTGCACTTTCGTTGGGAGAATTGGTAATCAGTCTTCTTAATGGAGTTATATTTTGGATTCCACCGATGGAAGCATCAGATGCTCGGGCGATAGATCCTTATCTAAACCCTCTGGTCACTATGTTTGGTGCGTTAATTGCACTGACAATCAGTATTGCACTATTTTCACCTACCTGGCTCCTAAATGACTCTGGAATTGTAGCACACGTAAAACCAAAGCACCTTGAATATAGAAGATGTCCTGACACAGAAGGTGTAGGGCGATGGTTTTCTAATCTTCTTGGAGGATTTGGAATACTTGCATTTCCAATCGCAATGTTCCATCGATATTTCTATCTGAAATTCTTGGTAAATGGTGAGATCATGAATTTTGTTAATGTAATGGCAAGTCTGGGATGGACAGTTGGATTACCATTTCTAGTTATGGCATTCATTCTGCCTGTTATAATATTGAATGAGCTTACTATCAAATGGACTGGCAGCACCATGCAAAGAATAGCTAAGGCAATGGGGGCTAGCGAGGTTCAATTTCAGCGTGTTGAAAAGACTCTCTCTGTAGACTTGCAAGATCGGTCTGAGAGCAATGGTCCTTCTGAGTCCACGGAGCCAACAAATATATGATTGCATGAGGTCGGGATTTTTTGTCAACACTGACATACCCCTTCTTCACCAATTCTTTGACCATTTTGCGAACTGCTGATTTTTTCTCATGGGATTCTTCAGCAAGTCTATTATAATCACACCTACGATTACGTTGGATGAGTCTGAGTAGTCTAAACTCGGGAATTGCGTCTAAAGCAGCTCGGAGTGACTCATTTTCCCGTCTTAGCGTGTTCTCATCACCTGAAAGAAGTCGACTTATTTCATCTCTCAGATCATTTATCTCTTCAACGAATGATAGTCTTTCAGCTTCATATCGAGCAACCACTCCATTTGAAGCATGTACCAATTCTGCGCTTAGGTCATTACCTAATCCATCTAGGGCTTCGCGAGTTGCCATGCGAGCTTCTCGGATTATGCCAATTATGTCTTTGGAGTCTAACCACTGACCATCAATCAAAGACTGAATCTGTGTAAAATAAACATCCAATCTCTTTGCCCAGATATCCCGTATCTCTTGAAGAGCTCCTGCAATCCGGAGAGTGACCCGTGCTGTATTATCATCAGTGGTAGTCATAGATGCCACAGATAACTGAATGAAGACATTCAAAATTAGAGCTAGTGTCACCGGGGTATGACCAGGACGGCTACATATCAACCCAGAATATCCGATCTTTGATTTCTTCTATTGTATTTGGCCAGAGACTATATGAGAGCCCCACATTAGCCATTATTGGTACAGTTTCATCAATCATAAGGGATTCGAGGTCATGGCAATAATACAATGGAGTAATATCGATAGTCTTCATGAGATTCTCGCTGATATCAAGCCAGAGAAGATTCTTGCATTCCCTTAATGGTTCTAGATCAATTTGGAGGATACCTGCTGAACGAAGCCATAAGCCCTCAAGTGCCTCACATGTCTTTAATGGGGAAAGATTAATCTCTTCTAGATTATTACCTTCGAGAAAGAGTTCTTGAAGATTCGGACACCCCGACAAAGGCTCCAAGTCAATATTGCATAATTCGTTATTATCCAGTCTGAGAAAACGCAGAGCAGTACACTTTCTTAGTGGCGACAAATCTATTTCAATGAAATCGTTTAGTTGCAGATTTAGCTCTTGAAGTTTTAAACATGACATTAATGGTGAAAGGTCAATCCTTTGTAGCTTATTTATCTCAAGAGAGAATGTGTCTAAGTTTGAACAATTCTCAATGCCAGTCAAATCTATTGATGAAATTAGGTTTGATCCGAGTAATAGTTTCTCAAGACTAGGACATTCCTGAAGAGGTCCTAGGTCAATAGACCGTATTAAGTTAGCTGAAAGATTAACATCTCTTAGCGTCTTGCATTTGATTAATTGCGACAAATCTATCTCTACAATATTCCGCCCAGATAAGTCGACCTCTGTAACATCATCTCGAGTTTCTAGGTAGAGTTCAACTCCATTTTCTATTTTGAAAGTTATGTGAATTTCAGCCATAGGATATACTCCCAGCCAAACTTTCGCAATTGCACTGCTTTTGTTTTATTCATAAATTGTTAAGTATTATTTCGTTAGCTAGTTGATGAGGATTCTGGAACTTCATGAGACCATTGGACTTCTTCTAGTCTCTCATTAATTGGATCCGGAAAGTAGTGAAGATGTTTTAACTTATGATTTGCAATCAAAACAACACTCTCATCTACGATGAATGATTCAAGATTGTCAAAGTGGAATAATACTGAGATATCGATTGTTTGGAAAGAGTTCTCATTTAGATGAACATATCGTAGGTCTCTAGCATGAGCTAATGGACGCAAATCAATTTCACGAAGTAGATTTCCTGAAAGAACTAAATATTGTAGCTTTGACAAACCTCTAAGTGGGTTAAGATCTAGCTCCTTTAATCGATTGTCAGAAATATATAACCATCTCAATTCTGGGCATTTACTCAACGGAGAAAGGTCAATTTCTGTCAGTCTATTATCTGAGATCTCAAGAGCTTGGAGAGCAAAGCAATTGGATAAAGGGTTAATATCAATTTGAGTTAATTCATTCGAGGTCATGCTTAATATCTTCAGGCTTGAACAGAAGGATAAAGGAGTCAGGTCAATCTCATCAATCAGATTTGTATTGAGATTCAGTTTTTCAAGTTTTGAGCATTGACCCAAAGGTTCCAAGCTAATGGATTTTATACTCGTTTCTGACAGGTCGATTTCAGTAAAATGATCATCTTTTTCGACCTGGTATTTCTCGCCATCCGAAGCTACATACCTTAGGGTGAACCTGGTCACCTAATTCCTCTCCAATATTACCTGTAATTTTGCCTTGATTTCTTTTGTGCTTATGTCAACAGACCATAATAAAGGTCACTTGCGAGATAACTTATCTTCGTGAAATATGCAGTTTTAGGAATTCTCCATTAAGACCGGTCAAGATGCCCCCATGGCAATGGGTCTGGAATTGTCTGGATAAACCTACTAATAATCTCACGAACTCCATCGGGATTATGAACTCCATCAAAGACAAGTGCAGGGGCTTCGTCATCTTCAGATGTGAAAATCTCAACATCGCCCATGCCCACTTTTCGCTCATCTGGAGGTCCTGAGCAATGCAAGATAGCAATCTCATCATAAAAAATTCTCTTTGTTTTTCTTGAGAAGACACCTTTCCTCACTCTAACATTCCACGTAGTTATAATGTAGAGGGTGAACCAACGTCTACTCTCCGCCCAGGCCACTAGTAGGATTCCAAAGACCATTGCACCTGCGCTAATAGACCACGAGATTATATTGCCACCTAATCCGCCATAAGATGTGATAGTCATGAAACCTAGCCCAACAATGAAAACAACTGTGCCAAAGACATAGTAGAAGATGAAAGAAGCCCTCTTAGGATAGAAAATGTTCACTAACCGCTCCCTCTTGTCTGCAGGAAACGGCTCATGAGAATCGGACTCAGTCATTTGGCTCACGCGGGGGGTTCTGTTCAAGCAACTTATGAAGATGTCGAATATTCAAAATCAAGTGATGCTCGATACATCTATAGTATCAAGCGTAATTCTAGATCTATTCAAGTCATGCAGGATAGATTTCCCATAAAGTGTCACAGGCATGTACAACATGACCAACGAGAGTTCTTACTTCCTCTCCGGTCAGATCTGTATCATTGGTTTCTGCGATTACAATGATATCATCGTCATCATCAATAGCGAACTTCACACCATTTGCTTTCCAAGATTCTTTCAACATGTCGTATGCAAGTTTCATTCTCTTGGTTTCTTCCACTTCATAGAAGTTCGTGAATGGTGCAACAATGTAAGCCCATGACTCGTCTTTGTTAGTGACAATCTTGATTTTCAAATCCTCGAAATGGTCAGTCTTCCACCTCATCATCAAGACATTGTCTTCGCGTGTGTACTTTATATCCACCGAATCAAGTAGTGAAGCAATATGGTCTACAATACTCAGTGTGAGCACCTCTGTGGTTCGATGCTAAATCTTCCATATTAAGGTGTTTGGGGCATGTTTATTCATGTGAAAGGGTTAAATATATATCGTACCACATACTATATCGTGGCACATAGTAAGTGGAGATTGATGACCAATGGCAGAGGATAGCGACAATGCAGGTCCTGAAATAGAATACGAACGATGGTCATTGGAAATCCGGCGTGGTGCTTTATCGTTAGCTATCTTAGCAATAATACTCGATGGAGAGTCGTATGGGTATGACATCATGAAGAAGCTTGGTGGAGAGGAGTATGATTCACTTCAGCTTGAACCAAGCACAACTTACCCTCTATTGCGTAGATTGGAGAAGCGGGGTATTTTGGAGGGAAGATGGTCTGATTCATCAGGGAAACGGAGAAGGTTGTACTATGTCACCAGAGATGGTCGTAGAATTCTGCGGAGGATGGTAAAGAGTTGGCAAAGCATGAACGACCAGTTAATGCTTCTGATAAAGGAGGCGGGGTTGAATTGACTGAGGAACCGGAACGAGTCATTGAAGAATATCTATCGCTAGTAAATGACCATCTGCCAGAGTCAATTTCAGATGATGTGATAACAGAGCTTAGAACCTATATGATTGAAACAGCATTCGATCTAGGCAACGGGGAGTTGACTCTACAAGCTGCAAAAAAAGTAGTTGCTCAATTTGGAGCCCCTAGCGAGGTGGCTGAGGAATATAAATATTCTATGCTCCCAGAAACAATTCCAAGATTAAATGAAGAAGCCTCTCGTGATAAACCAACTCAAGAACAGTTGAAGGAACCTCCATCAACAACTGAGGAACATGAACTTCGAGCAAATCCAACAGTATCTTATTTCAATTTCTTCCTTCAAGGATTATCAATTGTAGCTGTTTGGTCGTTACTCATTAACCTTGCATCTACCCTTCTTGGACCAATCTGGTTGTTACCTGGTACAGTGATAACACTCGCTTGTCAAATTATTCTAGTCTTGATTGTAATAGGTCTATTGAGCTACTCCTTGAAAAGAAGAAAAGTAGTACTCTGGAAACGTAGCTATCCTGAATGGCCACTTCTACAAAGGTTCTTCACACTTCCAGAGAATGTAATCAGAGAACCTTCCAATATTTTGGTTGCTGTGGATATTCTTGGGTCTCTGATTGGAGTTGGTTTATTTGTCCTATCTACCCTTTATGTTCCAAGTCCATATTACATTCCTCTTATTGGAATTCCAACCTCAGTAGCTCTTATGGCGAAAGCATTCTATAGTGGAAGTCGTATGAGCTCTTTGAACCCAGCTGATTACATCAAACGTGAACTATTAACAACAATCATTGCTTTATTCCTCATTGATAGCTCTCAAATTTGGTTTGCTCATTATGCAATTGGATCTTTCTCGTTCCTACCATTTATCTGGATTTACTCAGTAGTCTGGGGATCAGTATTGTTTTTCCAGCTGGTCATCCGTGGAGGCGATTTCTGGTTGGAAGCAGCTGAGTTTCAACCAACAGCATCCAAACAATTTACTGATAAACTACTGCAAAAGACTGCAAATGCTGCTGGTGCAACCACTCTCAAGATTATAGGATGGATTATGTTATTCACAATAATTCCAACTTATTGCTTAATGATATCCAAAAATATATACACACCATGGTTTGCTCCGGTTTGGATTGCAATTTTCTTTGGACCTATTTTTTTGAGTCCTGTTGTTTTATATTTCCTATTTCGTCGTTGGAGTATAAGTAATAGACGGACAAATGACATCATTGGGAAAAGGTCAAGGTTTGAAGCAGTCGGAGACCTTGTAATATCAATAGTTCTTTTCTCTGGATTTATTCTTATGAATGGCATCTGGCTGAATCAAAGCTATCTGGTGGAACAATATCATCTAGTTTTCCTTGATTTTGGTTCATTTGGTATATTATATTACTTAATTGGATACATTTCTTCCTATATGCTTCTCATCATATCCCTTGGACTCCGAATTGTTGGAAATTGCTTGGAGTTTAGTAGTAAAAGGATGACAGCTACTGAAATCATAATGATATCTGGAAGGACCTTGATAATTGCTCTCTCATTTAGAGTTGGTATAGACATATTGTCATATAGCACCAGGCTCTTCCCACTGAGTTTATACCCAGCACTCTTGTTTCTTGTCGTGTTGATTGCCTTTCAAATTGAAACATCTCAAATCAGGTTAACCCAAAAGAAACTCGATATATCCGATGTTTCAATAAAGTCAAGCAGGTTTGTCAATCCGAGTGCAAAAATATCAAGAAATATCCAAATAGAAAATGAATCAGATCGTATTCCAAGGAACTAAGAGTTGCTCAGGTTTATTTGTCTTCATGAGTATAGCTACTCAAGTAGCCAGCAGTGGGGTCTACATTCCATCCAAAGGAGTCAATCGATAGAAGATGCAGGATTTAGTGGCAATTGCCGCACTACTTAGAGAGGTATCGTTTGGTATACTAATTGCTGGGTTATTCTATACTTTTGGTATGTTTGCATTAGGACGGATTTTTTCAGCTATTTCCGATCATGGACATGTTGAGCATGATGTAGACCATGACGTCGACCATGATGTTGACCACGATATAGATCACGATGTTGATCATGACATCGACCATGATGTTGGGCACGATATAGATCACGATGTTGATCATGACATCGACCATGATGTTGAGCACGATATAGATCACGATGTTGATCATGACATCGACCATGATGTTGGGCATGAGATGGATCACGACCTAGATCATGGATATGATGTTGATCATGGAGTTGCAGTCCACGAACTAGATCATGACTTAGACCATGACGTAGACCACGACGTGGACCACGATATGGATCATGATGTAGAACATGATGTTGAACACGATGCTGAGCATGAGATGGAGCACCATGTCGAACATGATCATGATATCGAAACTGATACAGCTGCTCCTGAGGATAAATCTGGATTCTTCGAAACCGAACGAGGAGCTCCAATGGGT